>ERZ506977.54-NODE-54-length-79879-cov-6.724456_pt1 | contig 79879 bp, 86 predicted proteins | sample MGYA00513168_ERZ506977 | MGnify/ENA metagenome assembly ERZ506977
TGGTGTGCCTTCCACCCTGTCTACAAGCGAAGGGCGAGGAAAGAAACAGGGTGGAGTTGTCTACACCAATACTACTTTCCCAATTGCCTTTAGCTCCTGTCTTGCTATTGAGGTTACAGCTTATGGCACCGCTAATACGCAAAACAATCTGCGAGTAACGGCTAACAGCAATACGGGGTTTAGCTTTTACACAAATGACTACACACCTCGGTATTTGGCAGTCGGCTACTAGAGCCCTGTAGCAATCCACTTTGCAAAGCCCGAGTAATGCCCGCCGTCTGTCCCGACGTTAAACAGTACTGCACCGGTGTTTGATACACTACTTGTCCTTGGGATGGACGTTCCTTCTGCTCCTTGTCCTGTTGCAAAGGTCAAGTTCTGCGTAAATGCTACAGGAAAGGTAATGTTTCCGTTGGAACCTGTACCCCAACCTACATATCCACCCTGTCTACAGGCCAAAGGCAAGGAAGGAAATCCAATGCGTATAGGACGCGCTGCCTCCGTAGTTAAAGCCCGTGTTCGACACATTGTAGAGGTAGTATTGGCAATAATTACCATCATTCTGCATGGCGAGACTGGCACAGTTTGAATTGAAAGAGATGGGGAAGCCTACGTAGTTCCCGTTATTTACACTGGCATGTCCACCCTGTTTCTTTCCTCGCCCTTCGCTTGTAGACAGGGTGGAAGGCACACCACGGGCAGTGCTTACTTTAGTCTGCCCGTCGCTTTTCCGTCCGCTATCCTGTCAACGGTAGCCCTTGGCGAAAACAACTGCTTGACCGAATTTGTTAAGCTTATCGGCTATAACAGAACGGCCATCGCTTTGCAAAGTATAAGCCGTGAGGGTGGTGACTGCGGTGCTCGCCCTATCCAATGGATAGCAGTCGGTTACTAGACAGGGTGGAAGTTGTTCGAAGGATCAATGGGTTACTTTTCCCATCTCTTTTTCGCAGCTTCCCATTGTCAATACTATCGCCGTACATGCATCCGCCCAAAACAGCAATGATACCGCAATCGCTGATGTAGGTACAACAGGATTTCATGAGTACAGTTATAATAACGGCTATTGGCTTGCAGTAGGTCACTAGACAGGGTGGAAATCGCAACAGAGGCACGCAGACATTCCCCATCGCCTTTTCTCAAGTTTTTGGAGTGTACGCCACCCGAAACAACAATGGATGGGAACATTCCGTTATTGTCTCGTCAGTTTCAAATACAGGCTTTTATAGCGAAGCAAGGAACCAATCTAACGATAATCCTTACGATTATTGGTGGTACTGGATAGCTTTTGGAAGAGGTTAATAGCCTACTGCAATATACAGTTTGTTTACACCATCGCCATAGATTTGTAATCCTGTTTTGTTGTGCATCGAAGAGTGATAATCCCAGTCGCCTGAGTATGCGGCAGAATTAGCGTACAGGCAGGCAGACGGGAAAGAAATCGGATAGGCGGCCCATCCTTGTGAGTAAATATATCCACCCTGTATAATGAGCGGTATCGTTCCGCCCAATTTCACCCACCAGGAGTTGGCGTTCGCAACGTTGCCTGCGACTACGCCTGCCTGCGATTTAACGTTGTTGATATAGCTCATAATGTCAGTGCCGTTGACCATGAGCTTGCCGCCAGAACTTGCAAGACGGAGAGAATAATCAGCATCATCGGCACTCTTTTCATGAAAGTCTAAGATGCTGCCTACTTCCGCCACGCCATCAGAACCGATGGCCGGGAAGTGTGTACCATCCCATGCGCTTCCTTTAGCGTTCGGCGTGTATGGCAGATGGTCCTGGCCGGTACCGCCATGAGCCACTGGAAGTATGCCCGTAACACCCGGTGTTACTGATTTATCGGCTTCGTTGAGATTTACCCTTTTGGTGCTTGCAAGGTCTACCTGTACGGTCTGGCCCAGCATGGCCGGTGTGACAATCTTATTGTCTACTTTTCCGGCGGTTACCTCCGCCTGTGATGCAAAGTCTATAGTCCGGGGGAGCATGATATAGGTCACTGTCCCGTCGGAAATGGTGCTTCCTACGCTTCCCCACACCGGCTCTGCGGCACCGGAAGAGCCCGCCGCCGTAACTCTTGCTATTGTGTTGGCTGGCATATTAGGCGACAGGATAACCTGTCCTTTAATGTAGTTCGTGCCCGGCTGCCAGAGAGACTGCGACACCAGGGCGTACATTATGTCAAAGTGGTTCCTTAAATATTCTTGAAATTGCTGCTCCGTGGTGCCTTTGCTAGCATCATTAGGGTCCGGGTAATCAAGTATCCCGGACAATGTCTGTAATTTCTTAACGTCTGTCATTTAGCCCTCCAGTAACTCATTTACAAATCCCTGCCAAGTAATGTCCACGGTTCCAGCCACCTGTCTGCCATTACTGTCAAGCAGGGCGATGACACAGGGCGTCTTGCTGATAACTTTTACGCTCACGGCATCATCATCCTGGATGGCGTCAACGTGGACAGAAGTGGTCTCGTAAAACGGCGTGGTAATCGGGAGCTCAATCCCGTCAGCGGGCACCTGTAGATCTTCAAAGTGCTCCTGCCGGTCCGGTACATCCACGTATGCATGCAGACCTTTGATAATAGTTTCCTGGTAAGAATTGTTCTTTGCTTCAATCCTGACCTGAATAACGTCTCCGGCACGAATCTCAACCTTATCGGACCACTGCTTCCACAGGTCGGCGGTCGTGTCCCATACATTGGCGGTCTTCCGGTCGGTGCTCCAAAAGCTGGCGTCCGCCTTATTGGCTGGCCAGAAAGAGGAGTTAAGAGCCAGCCTGTAGTAGACAGCCGCTGGTCCTTCAATGTCTGTGGTCAGCCAGAATTGTCCACTCGCAGGAGCTTTAAACTGGCAGTTAGCAACGTAGGCCTGGAAGGAGCTGTCCCACATCTTGGCATCTTTCGTGCTCCAGAATTTTCTCCCTGACTCATGCCACATCTTTTCTGAGTTGACAGCGTGGATGTATCCATCTGAAAGGACGGTGCCGTTGTTCTTCACTTCGGCAAAGCTGTTCGCACTGAAATCCTTATCATAGAGGACGTTTTCCTGCAGGAGGTCTCCCATGTCGAGAAGGCAATAGGCAAAGTTTTTGGACTCATTGCCGTTGGTATCCACCGCCTTAATCATGACGGCGTGAGTGCCCTGCCTGATGGTCTGCGTTTCGTAGGGTTGGGTTGTAATAAGACCTTCCTGCACCGCAATGCCGGTTTCCCAATTAAGCTCTTTGCCCTGGGTGTACTTGAGGATAAAACCGGCGATGTCGTTCGGATCCGGATAGGTATATTTCCACCAATAACGGCGGATAGAAGATGACATCTTCTCGACGTTAAGCACCTCCACGTCCGGCGGCAGAATCTGCACGGATTTTGGGATGAAGGGATAAGCCTGTACGTCGGCAAGGCTCTGTTCCATTCCGCCGAAAACATTGAAGGCAGTAAACTTGAAGTATACGGTCTTTCCTACGTAGGCATTCTTCAAACCGGAACGCAGGAAAGCCTCATCACACCGTGCAATTTGTGTACCAGTAGGATGGAATTCCGGATCGCTGCCGAACTGTCCACGGACAAGACCGGACAGCCTCCAGTGTCCATTATCGAGAAGCTCAGCCGTCTGGTAAGACAGGGCTTCCCCATCAATGTACATGACCGTATCTCCGTTTTTTGCGCTGGTGGCGTCAACGGAAGTAAATTCGCCTTGATTGAGTATCATCTCCAAAGACGTGTCCTCTATCTCAAGAGGTGCGGCCAGTGTGCCGTAACGGGCCCTGTAATCAATGGTTCCCAGTTTGCGGTAATACTCGTTCGTATCGGATACCCAGACAGAGCATCCGCCCCAGTTAGGATTCTTCCCCCAGGTCCCAATCCAGACTTCATTGTCCGCATCCGTCATAAGTGCGGGAGGCTGGAATATCATGGGTGGCTCGCAGCTTCCAGGGTCCGGATTGAAATCAATCAGAGGCCTTTCGTTTTCGTGCACGTTGTACTCAGCCTCATCATACACGCCTTTTGCCCGGGAGATAGCCGTGAAGGTCAGCACGCCATTGGTGCCCTCGGTTACGCTGTCAATCATGGCTGGCTGATTTTCAATCCCCATTGCCGGGTCATTGAGCATGACCAGGTCCCCCGGCTCGAGTCTGCAGAAGGCCCAGTCAAGCTTAAAGGTGTATTTCACCCTTTCGTACTTATTCTTCCGGCAGAGTTCCTCCGCAAGTTTTACGGCCCGTGTCTTGGTGTAGATGTAGTGGGCCTTTGTGGTGCTGGCCTGCCGTACGCCAAACTCCTTGATGTCGTCATTATCCTGGTAATTTACAATTTCTTTTTCATAGCTGTTGGCCCGGTTCAGGAACTCAACAGAAACACGGTTATAAATTTCCGATGAATCCTTCCGGCTGTAGGAAATGCAGGCGCCACCGCTCTGCGGGATGAAGTCATCAGGGGTGAGATTGTAGCGGATAGTTTTATCCGGCTTCCAGTTTCCTACCGCCCTGTCGGCCCGGGGAACGATTTTGAAGCGGTCGTTAGACCAGAAGAAATAGGCGTTGGTAATGTTGGCGATCTCATTCACAATCTCCCGGGCGGTCTTTGCGTCGGTGCTGTCACTGGGAGTAGAGATAAGCAGGTCAGCTTCCTTACAGTACTGGCGGTAGTTATCGATCCCTTCAATCTTGACACCGCCCAGGCCCACTTTGTTCAAAACAAAGAGGATATAGTCAGCTGGATTCACGTCTACGCCATCACCGGTGTCGAGCAGCTTTCCTTTGACCTCGAAGTTAAAAGTCGGCATGTTGCCGGAGTCTCCCAGGTCTATAACGCCCGCCATATAGGCAAGGTTTTCATATGCCAGGGCTTTGTTAGGATGTTTGCCCTGGACATATGCCCAGGGCTTCTGGTCCGGAGTTCCGGAAAAGAGCGTTAAGCCTACATCGCCATTCGGGTACTGGTAAACATTTTTTCCTTTCCACATCTTACCAATACCGGCTATCTGCCCTTCACAAAGAGCAAGGATAACGGCCACCGTATAAGTGTAGGTGATGGTCGTAGTCTTGGAGTGGCCGCCTTTGCCTGACTTCTGTGACGATTTATGCTCATGGGCCGTAAAATCATCCCAGTAAATGACGTTTGGAGAGATTCGAGTGGTGCCCAGAATTTCGCAGACACTTGCGCCATACTGCGCCGTGGAGACGGTAAAATCTGAAATCTGATTTTCTCGGATTGTCGTGTTGTGGCTCTTTAAAAGGCCCATCCTTTACCGCTCCTTTCTGAATCTGTACACGCCATGAAGTCGGCTTTGGCCTTTAGGCGTTAAAAACATCACATCGTCAATATCGGTCATCACTACACCATAGTCGACTAAAGCATGGATGATGCGGCCATCTCCGACATAAATGCCGCCATGGGATACGCAGCGGCCATATTTGTATAGCAAGAAATCCCCCGGCTGGATGTCAGACAAGGGGACTCTATCACAATACTTTTCAACGATATTCAAAAACCACTCTGTGGAGTGGTGAAGGTGCCATTCATTGGAGTAAGGGGCCACATGGATGGCGCCTTTTTTGATGTATCCGGCATTTTCAAGGCAGGCAATAAGGAGCATGCCGCAGTCAACACCTTTACCCTTGACTTTTGCCTGATTGACGTGGGGCGTCCCAAGCCATGTGTAGGCTTCTTGTACAAGCGGATTCATCATAAAAGCACTTCCTTCAGCGGAACATAGGGCGCAATAACGGATGCGGAGTCTTCCTCCGTACTTGACGATACCTTCCCTCCGGAAGTGGAATAGGTGCCCTGTGGATAGAAGCGGCGGCGGGGAAATTCTTGCGATAACCCTTGCACCTTACTTTTTACAGTCAGCTTCATAAGGAGCCCGCCACAGCTCTTAACCTCGGTGATGCCTGAAAACAGGTCAACAGCTCCGATAGTGTTGCCATTAGCATCGAAGAAACACCGGGAAAGAGCAAGCGTAGCCCTGTCCAATGCCCCATCATGTGCGGCAAGGAAGATAGGCTTGTCGCCCAACTTGTCATCGACAGTAGCGTAGATACTTACAGTCATGCTATCTACTGAGATAACGTTGTTGATTTTCGTCTGTTCACGCTTTAGGAGGAGGGCATTATGGAGGTACGTGTGACCGTTATAGGTGATATCTTTATCCGCATCCGTATAGTAGTAGGCAGATCCATCATAGAGCGTCAGCGTGTATAAATCGCAGACGTTCATTTCTTTTTCAGTGTTGAGATAGGTGGCCAGTGCATCAGTAACTGCTTTCATCTAATCACCTCCAAGGACAGCGTGACCTGGAAGATATTGTCAAATTTCTGCTTGATCTGCAGTTTCGACTTTGCAAATTTAACCTTCCAATAGTACTCATAAGACGCTGTAACTTTAGCCGTAGCAGCCGGAGCATTGGTAAAGACAAGAGCGCCGCGGTCGAGCTTGTAAGATGTGTCCCCCTGCTCTACTCCATCAACGTAAACATGAAGATTATCTGCGTAATAAATAGGCTCCTGCTGGCCGTGCATGTTGGCCACCAGCTGGTAAGAGCCATCGGTGTTTTTCGCAAGGACCACGTTTTCGCACTTGTAATTTTCAGCATCTTTATAGAAGAACGGGATAAGCGTCCCTTTTACCCGGCTGAAAAAGGCAAAGAGGTCATCCTTCTTTTCAGACGTCAGCCCGGGAAATGTAATAGTAAAGGTCCAGCCAGGCAAGGTCTGATAAGTCATAGCCCGCCTTTTTCCGCTGGCGCTTTTCTGTTCATTCACTTCCCAGGATTGGTCAGTCTCCGTTTCCCAGGATACTTCCCTGGCGTCCAAGGGAAAGAAAATCTGAGAAGCCAATTACCACACCCCGCTTTCGGTAGTGAAATCACGATTCCCGTCATAAAGCATCTGCTTGATGGCGTCCATACCGCCACTTCGGAGGAAATCCATAAAGCTGGCGGCGTCCATGGCAGAGACGTTCATGGTGAGGCTGTTACCGACAGGCACCGCAACGCCTTTACCGCCTGCACTGTTGCCATTAACCAAACCACCGGCGGCAAAGTGCCCCACTCTTCCGCTGTTCATGGCATCCAGCAGAGGCAAGCCCACGTTCTGGACAGCCTGCGCAGTGAGAACGTACTCGCCATTGGACAGGAAGGCGGGGATGCTGTCGGATGTGCCCGTGCCCGGGCCCAGGATGTAGCCGCCGGTTGCCCATTTACCACCAAAGATACTACCAAAAGTACTCTTTGCGGCCATAGCTTGCAGAGCTGCTGTTGCTACATAAACCGATGCGGTAAAGCTGGCCATGCCCGTGGTAGCGGCCACTGTGGTGGCATTTTCGGCGGGCTTCGTACCTGTGTTAATCATGCCCTGCACTACGTTATAGGTTCCCAGCAATTTACCCGCCGTGCCAGTGCCACCGGAAAAGAGCCCCAAAGAACTTGTAGCGGTATCTAATCCCGTAGTCATGCGGGTAATTGTGTTTTGGAAAGTGGTAACGGGATCTTCGTCGCCATTTCCGTTAGATCCGCCGCCTCCAAACAGGCCTCCAAAGAGTCCGCCGCCGCCTCCCAGCAGACCGCCTGCAAAGGTTAGTCCTGTAAAGAGGCCGCCGCCTCCAGAGCCGCCAGAAAGGTCACCGCTCTGCTGGTCTCCCCCGAACATGCCCGGGAAGAGGCTTGCCAAAATCTGGGAGCTCCACTTGTCCGCCAGCTGTTTGACGACGGTGTCCAGCAGGGAATCAACCATGCCAAGGAAGGCATCACCGAAGGTCTCCTGCCCTTCTAAGAGGCTGGTGAAGAAGTCAGAAATGCTGCCCTGGAAGCTGCTCATGTCATCCGCCATCATCTGCGAGGTCGTCTTATGCGCATCTTTCCACAGGTCGTAAAACTGCTGCATCTCGGCGGTTTGGCCATCCCAGTCCATCATCTGCTTAAAGTCATCGCTGTTAAGCAGGCTTCCCATCGCTTTTGTGTCATGATGGCTGATGGCATAATCCATCTGCTTTGCAAATGACGCTCTGTAGGCCTCGGTCCGCTTTTCAGCGGCCGCCTGTACCTGGGAGGTGTACCAATCTTCAACGGCGGCCATGGCTTCTTTGTCTTCCTTATTCTTAGCCACGGCTTTGGTCCGCTCTTCTTTCTCTTTATTGAGGGACTCTACGGTAGCGTTGTACTCAGCGTCGGCCAGGCTCTTATAGTCGCCCTTAAGCTCGGCATTAGTCCGCATTGTGTCGGTCTTAAGCTTCCCAAGGGCTTCTTGCTGCTGCTGGGTGACTTTGTTCTGGAGAGCGGTCTGATACTCAGCGAGCTTATCGTTCAGAGACTTAATGGCGTCTTCTGGGACACCGGCGGCGGCCAGCTTCTGGATTTCCTGCCCTTTGGATTTAACGTTCTGGGTCACCTGGGCCATTCCAGCCTCATAGGCCGTGCCGGTATTCTCTTCAATCTCCATAGACATGGAGGTAAAGAGCCTGAGGGCTTCATCTTTAGCTTGCTGCAGTTTTCTCTGCGCTTCCTGAATGGCCCGGCCATCGGCTCCTACAGTCTGTGTAGCAGTCCTGCCGCCGGTAAGAGCGGCAACGGAACCATAACCAATAAAGCCAAATTCGTCTTTCCATTGGTCAAGATCATGCTGCTGTAGGCCGCCTTTAGAATCACGGGAGATGACTGTATTATTACCAACGTACATGCCTACGTGTCCCGGACCGGAGACATAATCACCGGGGGAAGGGCTGTAGAATTCACCTGCGGCATGCCAGCCACCCTGAACACTCTGAAACATGGCGTCAAGAGTATTTCCGGAAGCCGTCAGGTCAGTCATAACCCCTGCGGCGCCGTACATAGTAGACACAAAGGCGGCGCAGGAGTTGTTCATGTCCGTTGTAAGGTCCGGATTGAGCCACTGGCTTCCCGGAGCCTCGTTATAAGCGTCAAGCGCCTTCTGGGCGGCAATTTCTCCCAGGGGTACCTCAACTGTGTAAGTCTTCGGCACCTCCACTTTAGGTGCCGCAGCCGACCCGCCTCCGGATTTAGCTGCCTTTGTATTATCATCAACGGCGGAGGAAAGGCCGGCCAGTTTAGCTTTAAGGTCCTCAAGTTCTTTATTCGTTTCATCGGAGAGCCCGGTTTTCTTCTCAATGTCCGGATGCATGTGCAGCTTATAATTGAGTTCAGAAGCCAGGGCAGAATCTTGGTCGATGTCTTCATAGCTAAAGGGGTCTTCAAAATCCGAAGCATCGGTGTTTACTACCCGGCGCTTCCAAACTCCGTCAACCTGCGTATAAGCGTTCCCATCAAGATTTACTACATTTTCAGTTAGCTCTTTCTCGGCTTTTTCTTTCTTGTACTGAACCAGGCAGCCCAGAGCGTAGATGATGGCCGATGCCACGCCAAGCCAGCCACCGGCAAGAGCCCATGCGGCGCTTGTCAGCTTCTTCATAGTGGTCAGTCCGGCGGATCCCATAGTAGTCATCTTGACGCCGGTATTGATAGCCGCGCCTCCCACGCTGCCCACTGCTGCGCCGGAGACAACGGCGGCTTTGCTCACACTGTTAAGCGCCCCTGTCTGTACGGCACCGGAGGTCGTAGCGGCGGCGTTGATGTCCGCATATGCCTTGGTCATTTCGGCCCTGATAACAGCGGCGGCCTTGGCCGTCTCTACCTGCCTCTGCTTCACATAGTTAGCATAGAGGCGGGTCTTTTCAGCCTCCGTAGCCTCCATGGTCTGCAGAGACTTGAGGTAAGCCTTTTCTTCCTGCAGAGCGGCATTTTCAATCAGCTTAATGCGGCGGTTAATCTGTGCTTCCTGCGCCCGGGTGATTGCCTCAGTAGCAGCGGTAGAGCCTGCGCCGCCTGCCGCCCCGAAGAGCCCCTGCATGGCGCCAAAGGAGGCACGGAGGGCGACGACTGTTTTATAAGCTGCGATAAAAGCTACCACAGCTTTGGTGCAGTCGATAACCTCCTCTTTATTCGTCGCAAGATACTTGGCCACCGTGGCCAGACCGGAAGTGAGAGGCGGGATAATCTGTTCAATTAAGGGAGCCAGCGCGGCGCCGGTAGCACTCCCCAGGGCGGAAGCCTGCATCTTGAGAGTGTCGATTTCCTTTTTTGTCCGGTCCATCTCTTCCGGGTCAAGCCCTACCCCCTGCACTTTAGCCGCATTCTGTGCGGCCTCCGTGTACTCGCGGAGCACGCCGGTAAGGGCGATGCCACGGGAGCCCAGAGTTTCCATAAGATACTCCTGGGCGTAGCCCGCAGAAGCCGCCAGTTTATAGCCCTCCGACAGCGCTTTAAGCTGTTCGTTCACTGGTAATAATTTACCGTTGGCGTCCTGCAGGGACACACCTACGGCGTTCAGCATAGCCTGCGCCTTTTCGGCGGAGTCCCCACCAGAGGACAGTGTCTTGTCGAGCCTCATGATGGCCGCGCTGGCAGTCTGTACATCACCGCCAGCAAGGGATACGGTCCTTGAGAAAAGGGACGCCTGGGAAGCGGTTACTCCCATGGTCTCGGAAAGCTCTTTAACGCGAGCGCCTGCCTCCACAGCGCCGGAAATCATCTGGATAAAACCAAATCCAGCACCGGCGGCGGCAGTAAATTTCCCAAACTTGCCGATAAGGCTCTCCATGGAGCCTGCAGTGCCGTCCACGGCGCCTTGGAAGGTTTTTATCGGATTCGCATCAAAAGCGGTATTGATATCCGACTTGGCCTTATTCAGTTCCTGCCTGAGCCCGGAGCTGTCCGCACCCAGCTTTACAAGTAAGTCAGCGATGGTCGCCATGATGATGTTCCTCCGTGATACCAAATTCCCGTTTTAGTTCTTCTCTGTCTTTGAGATTCTTTGCCCGCCTTTCTTCCGGTGTTACCCAGAGGGGCTCCAGAATCTTATCAATACTCAATGGCTCTTTGCAGTAAGGGGATAACAGCCAGATGAGATAGTAAGAAATCCTTTGGTCCTTCTTCTTGAGCGCCATTTTGCGGCCCTCAAGGAAGGCATAAAATTCGCCGGGCTGAAGGTCCTCAAATTCATTCGGTTTAAGTCCTTCAGAGTAGGCGATTTTTTCAGCAAGCGAGGCCCAGTCGGAAAAGCTTTCTATTTTTTGAGAAACAGGTCCAGAAAGTGAAGCATTTCTTCCTCTTCCTTCTGGCCCCCCTGAGTAAAAAGGCCCGAAGAAATCAGCGCCTTCAGAATGTAGCCGTTAAGATCGTCGATAGAGCCGGATTCTTCGCAGTATCGGTCAATAAAATCGTAGTAGTCCGTGTCTTTCGGCATGTTCTGCAGTCCTGCCTTCAGTCCGGCAAGGGTAAAGTCAAGATTTAAATTATTGTAAGCGGCTGCCGAGTTTCGCAGCATGGAGCCCATAATTAGCATAATAGAGCGCCCATGATTAAGGCGCTCCATTTCTGCCAAGGCTCTCGTGTTAAACATAAGGGAATAATCTTTATCCCCCAGCTTAAAACTAATAGCCTTCTTCATTTAGTTACCTCCAATTAAGGTTCACTAGCCGTAGTATCTACCTGATAAGCACTCAGTTCACCGTCGCCGGTCAGGGTTGCGGTAATGGTTGCCGCGTCGGTTGCGGCATTGCCTTCATCGAATTCAGTGACGTAGCACCACCCGGTGCGACACTTTTTATCAGGGCGCACAAGTTTAATCTGGATCTTAACGCCCTTACGGTAGGCATAATCCAGGATGTCCTGACCATCGTCGTTCATAATCTGCAAAGCAGAAAAGCTGATAGACCATTTACGAGTGCCTGCCAGCTGGGAAGCCCAGCCGCCAGAAGTCTTGTGGGTCGCATCAATAGTGTCCGCAGAATTTTTGGTGTTCGCTTCTTTCTGCGCGCCAACCATAGTCCAAACCGGTTTTGAGGCGGTGCCGGACGGCCCGTTTACGTAAAGCAGGACGTCTTTACCGGCGAAAGCCTGAGTAGGATTGGGGTCAGTCGGAAGAGTTTTCAAAGCATCATCAGCAAGTGCCATTTTTTACTCCTTTTGTTCGATAGTGTAATTAAAAACGACTTTTCCGTGATAAGCGGTAAGCCCATTTTCATAGGCTTCGCCCTCAATAGAAGAGTCGATTAACTCAACGGATAAAACATTAAATCCGGACATCTCAGGAAAGCGGCAGGTTAAGAGGTGGACCAGGTCGTCCATGATTTCATTGCATTCCCGTTTGCCCGCTTCAGTGGACCAGACGTCGAGCTCCTGCGTAATAATGTGGAGCGCCTGGCTCTTGTTTAAGTAGTCAGGCTTGTCCTCCTGCCTCCCCAGCCAGATGTATGGGAAATCCTCCTGGCCATTAGGAATGAAATCGAACACCGGAACGGCGTTATCATCCTCGGTCAGAATGCTTCCTTTAATGAGGTTGTAGAGGCCCTTCTGCAAGGCATTAAGTGGAAGTCTGTAAATAATCATGTCTTGGTCACCGCCTCTCTTACCTTAGCTTCGAATCGTGGTCGCTCATCATCCATTGCAGGCTTCAGGAAAGGTTTGGCCTTTCTTGCCGGAATGGAAGCTCTGGTGAAAAAGTAACCGGAGCCCCCTGGATGGAGCGCCTTTTTCTTGACCGGCATCAGCGCGGGCACAGGGCCTGCACCTCTTTCAATCAAGTGTGCTGTAGGCTCGTTTGTGTAGACGACGCCGACGGTGTTGGTCGGCGTATCTTCAAAGCGCATCCGGATAGACTTCTTCAGGGCCCCCGAGCGGACGGGGACTCGTCTCAGTGCTCCCGCAAAGACATTGGCGGTGCTGTCTTTTACAATCTTACGGATGCTGTCGCTTGTCCTTTGGTCGTAAGCATCAAGTTTACGAAGGCAGTTGTAGACTGCCCGGGACACATCCGCTTTGACAATAAAGGTAGCTTTCCTAGCCACGATGCACCACCGCTTTACAAGTTAGAGTAACCTCGCCGTCCACTGAGTAGTCCAGATTCAAAATTTCGTAAGTCGTGTCTTTGTAGGTTACGGTGCAGGACTCATCAAGGCCTTTTAGTGTCTTAATGGTGATGCCTTGGGTCACGCCGGAGATAGGACCTCCGGCAGCGTTTCCCGCCCAAAACTTGGCAGGATGAATTGCGGCCCATACGGTGGCCAGAAGCGCAGGCTTCCCTTTACGGAAGCCCCCCTGACCGTCGGACACTTTAGCCGCTTTATAGATTTTGATTCGCTTGTTCCGCTCCCCTACTCTTGTAGCTTTCATGACTAACCTCCTGCCTGCTGTTTGGCCCGAAGCTGGGCAATAAGCGCCGTGACCGCCATGCCTTCAATCTCAGAGCCGGAAAACAGCAGGTCCGGGTTGGTCAGCTGCCGGGAAGTCAGAGTGACGAGGAGATTAACAAAGAGAGGGTCGTCATAGTCTGCTTTGCATCCGGCGTTTGTTATGAAAGTTTCCGCGCCCTTTGCGTAAAGCATGGCGTTCGCAATTTCCTCATTGCTGTCAAGGTGTAAGAGCCTTGCCAGCTCATCCTGGCTAATCATCCTGTCGCGCCCCCTTTAGCCTTATTTACCGGTGCCGGTGGAAGCAGCGGCGCCTTTCTTGACTCTTACAAAGCCTTTGTAAGCTACGACATTGCCACCGGCATAGATTCTGGATTTGTAGGAAATCATATCTTCCTTAAACTTGAAATCGGTGGATTTCTGAACGTCCAGCGGGGAGAAGGCCACCAGCTTGTAGTTCTTTACATCGCCGTAAGCCATGCAGTAAGCACCGGATGCGGTCTTGCTGTTAGCAACGGCTTTGCAGGCGGAGTTGATGAAGAAAGGAACGGAGTTGATAGTGCCAAAGCCGCCGCGGTTCACGATGTTGTAGAACGGCTTACCATCTGCGGAACGAACGGAAGCGAATGCTTTGAGGTCTTCTTTAGAAAGAATCAGTGCAGCCTGGGATTCTACAGATTCATCGCCGCCGTAGGAGAAGACGATTTCGTCCAGAGTGGTGTTGTCGATAGCGGAAACGGTGATGTCGGAGTCAGCCGGAATGGCGTCGCACTTGGTAGAGAAAATACCAGTCAGATGGCCTGCGGTGCCGTCGCCCAGCATGATTTCTTTGGCCAGTTTCTTTCTGGTGGATTTAGTCACGCTGTCTTCAACGAAAGCGGCATAGTTAGCTGCCGGAAGTTTTTCCACTTCGTCAGTGATTTCAGAGTAGCCAGTAATCTTGGATTTGGTGATTTCTGCGTAGCCAAAAGCCGCATCAGTGTCAGCAAATTCAGCACCTTCTTCGGTGTAGTTGCCGTCCGGGGAATCCTTGGCGTAGGGCTGTTTAAAGGATTCGCCGCCCTGCAGTTCCATGTAATCTACGGCATCGAGCAAGGAAGAAACCTGCTGGAAGGTGTCGTTGATGTTAGCGGCGTCGCGATGCGGCAGAACAATGCTGCCAGTGGCAACAGTAATAGAGCGGCCTTCTTTGAGGTCCTTGCCACGCTGTTCCATCTGTTCTGGAGTTCTGTCCTGGCGTCCTTCGGCAACGGCTTTGAAGCCTTCGCCCGGTTTAAAGGAACGGTGTTCCGGTTCCTGTGCTTCATGTTCAGCATGTTCATTGACTGCCTGGGTACGGGTGTCCGGTTCGACAGCCTGTGCGGGAGCCGGTGCCTGTGCCTGAGCGTTTTCAGCGGTACGCTGTGCTTCTGCGGCACGTTCTTCATCCACGAGGCCCTGCATAAATTCGATATCAGCGGACAGGTCCTTAATCTGGCCCTGCAGGCTTCTGAGTTCGTTGACGTCCTGGCTTGCTTCGGATTTCTTAACCAGAGCAGCACGGGCATTTTTCTTTGCTTCGATTTCGTCGAGCAGTTTCTTGATGTTCATGTTTTCAACCTCCTAAAATACGATTCTGGATTTTAAGCATTTCGATTTCGTTAGCAGTCTCCACTGCCTTTCTCTCTTCCTCCCGCTTGCTCTCCAGCAGCTGGCGGGCATTATCCAATGCCTCTTTATCGGACCGAGCAGAAATATCGGTATCCTCATAGGCGGGAAATGTCACAGCGGACACTTCATAGACCTTAGAGATTTTATTGATAGTACGTTTCGGATGGTCCTCATCAGACCAATCCCAGGTATCCTCAGCAACGACAAAGCAAAAGGACATGCCGTCCACGTCACCGCGGGAGATGGCAGAGTAAAGAGCCGCCGCCTCCGGATTGTTTCGGGTATCCAGTTTAGCGTCAATTAAAAGGCCCTTGTCATCAATAGACAGTGTCATGGTACTGGAGCCGTTATTGCGGCGGCTTCTTGCCAGCGGCACCTTATCAAAATCATGATTGGTAAGAAGAGGCACGTCGGTTAAATCGCAGCCTTCAAAAGCACCGCGCTCAATAGTCTCATCAAACCAGTCTCCAATAGAGGTGGTCTGACCAAACACGGCGGCATGACCTTTGACTTCACGGATGCCGTCATCCTCCACGCCTTCGGCCCTGTTTTCAATAGCCATGATATCAGGGATGTTAAAGCGGCGCTCGACTTTACTGCACATGCTCCGCTGATTCTTTTTATTCTTCTTTCCCATCAGTTTCTCCTTTCTTTCCCAAACCGCCGGATTTTGACATGCTGGCCTGATAACTATTAGCCAGAGCAGAGTCAACGTAGTTCAAAGACCGGAAACGGCGGTCTCCGTCAGGCACCGGTTCCAGCCCAAACATCTCGCGAGCTTCATTGACGGAAACCATCTCAATGCGGGTGCCGATGTCGATGAACTTGATTTTCTGCTCATTCGTCAGGAATGCCGCCCGGTTACAGTAAGTCTTGAGCCAGTGCCCAAGGTCCTGCTCTCTTTGAGTAAAAAGGCAGGCGCTCATGGCCTGCTCAAACTCTACCTGGAAGTCTTCCACACAGGTCTGGAAGAAAGCATCATACTGTTCCGGCGTGTAATCACCGGAGAGAACGGCGGTAGAAATCCCGTACCGCTCCTGGATGACGCCTTTCAAAAACTTGAAAATTTCATTATCAATGTGCACCTGCTGCATATTGACCGGCGTGAACTCCCCGGGAAGGTCTGTAGCAACAATGCCCATCTGGGAGGTTCTTATGTGGTCCTCAAAGTCGTCCCGCATCTGTTTCAACGCGTCTTTATCGACTATCGTCTTAGCATGATAGATACCAGTAATCTTTAAGGAAGCCATAAGACTTTTGGGAACCGTATCAAGCATACTGTTCAAAGCGCCTACGCTTCTCTGCAGGTCCCTGGTGTCCGGCCAGCCAAAGTCACTCCCGCCGCCAATGATAAGATTCTTCCCTCGGCGCCACTTGAGGTGGACAAGGTCACGATAGGGAATGATGTCATAGCCGCCGGAGCGCCAGCGGAATTTGATTTCCCAAATATTCCCGGAATCGTCGGTTCCGATTTCGATTTCAGTAGGATTCAAAGGCCACAGGGCTTTGAAGTATTTAGTGCTATTGCCATGACTGTCCGTTATCCAGTCAAATTCAGGATAAATGAAGCAGTTGCAGTCTTTAAGCCGGAGCCATGCGCAGGCCCGCAGAAAATCGCTTGTAGTCTGCAATGGATTTGGCTTCGCTCGAAAAAGTCTTGTGATCTCATCATTTTGGCGCTTTACTGTCTCGTCGCCAAAGACTACAGAAACAACAGACATCTTACCGATTTCCCTTGCTACACGGTCAATGCAGTTATTTACGTAGTCGCTGGCATAGATATCGGAGCCTCCGTAAGAAGTAACAGCCGTGCTGTCATCAAGGAGGCTGACCAGCATCTGCTGCTTAGTCTGTCCGCCGAAGATTTTTCTTAAATAATTAAACAGCACCTTGTCCTCCTTGGATTGCTAAATAGTCGGTTTTATACCGAAGATAAGTGGCCACTGCTATGATGTAGCCCAGGGTTCCGTCAATGCGGTTCTTACTCTGACCAAACTTTTTGACAGGCATCATCTGGCCGATGTTATTAAGCCGGATGGCTGTATTAGTAAGGCACCAGCGGTCTACCGGGTTGTTATTGTAATTAATCATGTGCTCCTTGAGATAACTTTCCAAGACTGACATGGGCCCGGAAAGACTATTGAAGTCCATTCCGATTCTTTCAAGCACGTCAGCTCCGAAGAGCTCAGCAATGCCTTTTTTGAAATCCTGTGAGTGCCAGTTATCATAGCCGATTTTAAATGGCGCCAGATGGTAATTGACGTAGAGGTCTTTGAACCAGTCCACTACCATAGAATCATCTACTTCAGTTCCCGGGCAGATAGTTACAAGCCCCTGCTTTGCCCATTCGTTATAATCCTTCTTTTCCGGGTTCAGGCCATTGTCTTCCAGGATAGCATTAGCTTTAATCTCCGGAATGAAATACATGGCCGTGCTTTTCAGGAGCCTTGTTTCAGGATCTACGAAAAGTGCTCTCGCGCAGCAGAGGTCTGTTGTTTCAGCAAGGTCAACGCCGCCCAGGTAGTACTGGCCCTGCAAGTCGGCAAGACTGAATGTCTCCGGATTATTGATGGAGGCCATGTCCAGCCATGCCGCGGCGCTGTTTTGCTTGATATTGAAGTCTTTCGCAAGGACGAATGATTTCGTAGCCGCATTATTACGAGCTTCGTTCACCATCTGCCGGAGAAAGGTCCATTTTTTAATGACGCCCAGGCCCGGATTGGATTTGTACCAGGATTTTTCATCCTGCCATACTTCCTCTTCACTGTCCTGCTGATAAAGAAAAATCAACCAGCGTGAACGGGGAGAATCATCTAGGAGCACCTGATGTGCTTCTTCCATTTCCTCGTCAAGGTAGCCATTATCGGTGAAGCCCTCGGTAGTAATTTCAATGTAAAGTGGTTCATCCTGCGTAGACAAGGCCTGCCGGATTGGCATTACAAGGGTGTTGTCCTTCATTTCATGAACTTCATCCACGCAGCCCACCTTGATGTTCTTGCCTTCTTTAGCGCCGGTGCGGGCGGAAAGCTTTTTAATACTCCCCTTATTCTGGAAGGAAAATTTCCCTTTGGCATGCTTCCGACTTTTATTCCCCCAGAAGATGCCCTTCAGGTTTCTATGGGTGCACCGGGCGATTTTGGGGCTTGCCTCCCTCATGGCGTCCGTCGCATCAAACATGATGCTCGCCTGGTCGTAATCATTGGAACCAAAGAGGATATTGGTTCCCATCTCGCCGCACACCCATTCAGCAAGAGAAATGGCGGAGATAAGTGGAGACTTGCCATTCTTTCTTCCGATACAGAGAAGGAGCCGCTGGAAAAGCCGGACAGGCTTCTTCAATTCCTCATCGTAAATCTTGAAAGAGTAAAGCGCTTCAATAATCGCCTTCTGCCAGATGGTAAGGATGAAGGGCTTTCCGGCGAAAGGCGCCTGGGCGTGCTTGCATTCTTTTTCGATAAAGGCGATGCGCTTGTTGGCGTCCGTGAAGTCCTTGATTATCTCATCGTCCTTGAGAAGCTCCAGAAGCTTTTCCATCTGGAGCTTGACGAGAGCCCCGACGATGTACTTTCCTGACTGAATGCCTTCCCAGTAACGGGTTATCCAGCAGTCGTCACTACTCGTAATCGTCCAGTCCGGAGTCATCGTCGTCATCCTTCTTGCCTAGTACTTTTGCCAGCTTAAAACAAATGTTTGCGTAGTTCGCCCTTACCTTCGGGAGGACCTTGGACACCGGGTTCTCTTTCTGCAATGCGGGATTCTGCGGGTTCACCTTGACCAGGCCACTTTTTTTAACCTCTCGATGTAATGCGTTTAATTCCACCCTAAGGCGAGCAGCTTCCCAAAACATCCCGTCCAGTAGGGCCAGCATATTGGCGTCACAGTCGGAAAATAAATTACGGAGGCGGTTGTACTCCGCTTCCTCGGTGTCGATTGTAGAAGCAATCGACGTCTTGTCTTTCTCAGTCTTTTTCATCTTCGGCCCTCCTTTCAGGGTCTGATTAATTCTTGCAAGAAAAAAGTCGAATTTTCGATTTTAATCGAAAACACCTGTCCCGCCCGGTCTTGATTTCTATGAAAAATTTTTTCGATGGCGGGGGGGTCTAATTCATTTTTGATAAGTTGCAAACCATTTTTTAATATATTTTTTCCATTCATCAGCAAAGATGCCTCGAGCTCCTGCGGCCGCTAAGCATTCGTCCTCACTTGCCTCGGTCAGGATGGCTTCCCCTCCGGTCTGCCGGAGTATCGCCTCGCGCATTCCCCTCAGAGGAAAGCCGCCGACGATGTAGGCATCCCGCCAGCCGCCGTACCTTGTCTTGACCTGATTGATCAAGTCATGATAGATAGCAAGCACATTACTTCGGAGGCAATCCGGTTTGTCGTAAAGGTCCAGTCCGGAGACTGCCCGGTAGAGCATATCCATGTCGATTATCAAATCGCCTCGTGTACTCATCTGGTTCACAAGGGTAGACTTACCGGAACATGGCGGACCATAAATCAAAAACACCTGCCGCTCGTGCTTGTGCCCGAAGCGTTCATGCTCAGCATTGTGGCAGTCAAAGCAGATGAGTTCCACGTTGTCCGGGTTGAGTGAGATGTCAGGATTGCTTACATTATCTTTTGTAAGCGGGATAATGTGATGGCCAATAAGCTCCGCAGTCTTGAACGCCATGTCCCTGCCGCATCGCTCGCACTTGGGCCCCCGCTTGATAATCAGCTGCCAGCGTAGTTCTTTCCATTCCTTTGAGTTGTAGAACCTTGCCGCCCAGGCCTCAGCCATTAGTAGTCACCCCATTCTACCGGCTTCCTGTGCTTCAACCAGAATATGGCAGCTGTAGAGTTTGGCGGGATCCATTTATGAACCACCTTTGTTTCTACAGATTTAACGGGCTTGCCATCCTCGTCAAGTATGGGCTCGCCCTTGGAAGTGAACGCGTCCTTGGTGAACGTGGTTACCTCATCCACGAAGTAGCCCCTGGCGGATTTGTACACCGCATTTTCTACGCGTCGGTCAGCAACTTCCTTCCCAAGCCTCAATGCCTCCGCAATCTCCGGATGCTCCTTCTTCCAGGTGTAGTAGGTTTGCTGGGCTATCCCCAAATGGTCCTTGTCACGGATCTGGGCGTCGGACAGGCCGTCCATGGCCCATCCTTTAATCTTTTCCAGACCTTCGGGTGTTACCCATTGTTTCCACTTGGCTTCCATGTCCTTCGCCTCCTTTGGGCAAAACAAAAGCGCCGCCCTATTAGGACCGCGCTCATGCATAATTCTTTATTGTATTATATCACGTTGTAGCAATGTAAGTTATGTCAAATCATGTAAAGTCACGTCAAATCATGTAAATCTTTTCCAAAAAATGTGTAGTTTCTTCCATATCCTCAAGAATGCCCAGGGCTCTCCGGCGTCTTTCATCCAGTCTCTGCCGGGTAAGGCTGTAGGCTTTCTCGAGTTTCTGCCAATCAAGACCTTCATAATACCTGGCTTCCAGAAGCAGACGGTCGTTGTCCTCCGGAAGATGCACAAGGATATCTTTAACCTGCTGCAGACTTTCGGTAAGCCTTTCAGTGTGCTTCCGGATTTTAAAATCAATATCCTTAAGTCCGTCCTCCAGCTGGATAATGACATCAGACAGGTCGCGGCTCTCACCGCCACAGATTTTAACCTTATCGTAGCTCACGCCTTTCAGCCCTGTGCAAAGTTCAATTCTTCCCTTGCGGACAAAGCTCAGCACGCTGATGCTTTCCTTCTCATAGGTTACGACTTGCCGGAGATACTCAAGCCTTCGCTCAACCGGAGGCAGCTTCCTATTTTCTTCTGGCATGTTTGGCCTCCTCTTCGGTGATGCTGGTGTAGCAGACTCCGGTCTTCCTATCCGCGATAATCAAGTCGTTCATCAGCTGATAGCCCGCCTTTTTAATCAGGATGCGGACAGTAGCGATGACGCGGAAAGCTGCCATGGCTCTGTTCTTTCTAGCCGCCTCCCGCTGTTCCTTCTGGTACCGGGCAAGCACCTGTTCATAAGTCGGGTCTTTATGGTAATGCACAGTGCGGTGCAGTCCTTCTTTTGGCATCAGTCCCTCCTATTCCACGCCTTCACGGCGTCGGTTACATCAAGATACTTCCTGCCTTCAGAGGCGATGCACCTCGGGTCAGTGCAGGCCACAGAGTAGAGTGCTTCCCCGCATCCACGATAGATGAGGATTCGCGCTTCTCCCCCGCAGAAAGGACAGGGCTCCAATTTCGCTTTCTTCACGGTCTCTTCATTTTCCTTCTGCTTGTAATAGGCAAGTGCTTCTTCTGCATAAGATGGTGTCATTTCAATACCTCACTTTCTAGGGTCAATGGGCACTCCGTGAAGAACGTCCACAGACCACTTCATGTACTGCAGAGCCTTTTCCATATCCTTGAGTTCCGTACCCTTGAAACGGGAACGAAGGATATATTTCAGGGCGTTGCCCTTACAGAAGCCATAGAGCTCCTGGGCGGTAAAGTACATCTGCATCACTTCGACAGGTTCCTTCTCCGCCGTCTGGTAATGCTTCTGGTCAGCGGCGGCGCCGGTAGCCGGATTCTCTAAAATCATCGAGGGCTTAGGTATTTCACTTTCTTTAATTTCATGAAAATCAGAAGACTTCACATCAAAATCCTCCCAGTTTAAAGACCTTTCACCCTGAACGCTCTTTTTATGCTTCAAAAAATTTCTAACATATTTCTTCACCCTGGCCTGAAGGTCTTTCACATCACAAAAACAATCATTATTCACAATCCATGCAATCTGTCTGAGTATGCTTTCCTGTACATCAATTGGAAGCCCATCAGGCAAGGCGGACATGGCCTGCCCTATATAATCTGCTTTACTTATTGCCGATTTTTCAGGAGTCATAATCATTTCCTCCATTCCCAAGTGCTGTCGATCAGACAGGAAATCAAGCCACGGTCAAGCAGTGCAGCCAGCACTTTCATCTGGCTTGTTGTCAGCTTCATGACGTTTTCCTTGTCGTACGATACAAAACCGTTGTACCAGACAAGGATAAAGTTCTTAAAGCCTTTCTTCCGCAGCCATTCGGCGCAGTCCATGTGGCTCGGACTCGCCAGAAAGATGAGGCCGTTATCGGTTATCACGATTTCGCAATACCTGATAAAGTGCTCCTTGTTGGCTTTGACCATCTTTAAAAATTCGTCCAGTGTAAAGGCAATATGCCGGTATCTTTCGTAAGGGCTCATAATGCTGCCTCCCCATCAAAATCTCAGTTCTTCAATGGACGCACCTTCATCTTGTACGTCTTCCTTAACCGTAAGAAAAGGGCACTTATTTACATCAACAACAATATTCGGATTAGCCCTCTGATGCTCCATTCTTTCAAAAATCCAATCAAGCGTAAGACGTACGACTTTTTTACTTGGAAGCCTATGGGTGGTAATAGCTTCCGATGTAAAGTCCCATGCAAATTTCGCAAAAAGGATAGGCACTATTTTAATAACCAGGTTAGTATAATCTGCGTAAATCCGTTGGGGATCAGTAATAATAGAACCAATGTCATTTCTTATGATAAGCATTTCAATTCCTCCTTTCAGTACCATCCTTTGATTTCCACACCGGCTTCGTCCTTGAGGCACTTAGCCAGTTCTTCGAGGGTAATGTAACCTTCTTCGTAGCATTTATACTGCTCCATGCAGAGATTCACGAACCTTTCCACCCGGCCGTCTTTGCGCATCAGTTCGCCGTAATGGTCATGGATAACCATAGCCGGAAGAGCCAGCATGAGGTTAAAGGCAAACTTGCAGCCCTTCGCTGTGGCTTCTTCCTTCATGGCGTCAATGTCTGACTGCTTAATGGAAATCATCGGGTCCTTTTTCTTGACGCCTAGACGGCGTCTTTCCTGTCGGTTCATTTTAATCCTCCTTTCCAGGATACTTCTCAACTGACAGATAGCTAAGGTCGGTCCGCAGTTTTTTGAAATCTTCCCACTCTTTGACAGTGAAATCCGCCGTTACCGGGAAGCGGTCAAAGTAAAGGGACAGGCGGTACTGCGGCGCCTTGTCCAGCCGGTTGATGTAGTACAGCATGGACCTTACGCACTCGGCCATGTCCTTGTTTCTGGCCGTGAGATAATCGTTCTCGGCCGCCAGGTCGTGCACCCGATTGACACTGCAGAGACTCAGAACCAGCGCCCCGCCTACAAATCCCATAAAAATCAGAATGATTGCTGTAAGTGCTGTCATGTTGACACCTCCTTTACAAGCATCTTAACCGCGTCCATCATGGCATCCTGTCCAAGGCGCTTAGCTTTCAGCGCCGCCATTACATGGGTATCAAGGGTTCCCTCGGCCACCAGGTGATGGATGATGACAGGTCCCTTCTGGCCCTGTCTCTGCAGCCTGGCGTTAGCCTGCTGGTACTGCTCAAGGCTCCAGGTCAACCCGAACCATACGATGATGTGACCACCTGCCTGAAGATTGAGACCGTAACCTGCGCTTGCCGGATGAGCCAGAAGCATTTCTATCTTACCGGCGTTCCAGTCTCGCACATCGTCAGCGCTTTTCAGCTGCCGGGCCTTGGGAAACTTTTTGAGGATCCTAGCCAGGTCACTTCTGTAGGAATAGAAGACCAGGATAGGATTTCCTTCATTGGTGCTTGCGATATCAGCCAAAGCATCCAGCTTGGCACTGTGCACCTCATGCATCACACCGTCATTGTCGTAAATGGCCCCGTTGGCCAGCTGGAGAAGCTTGTTGCTGACTGCGGCGGCGGATAAGGCTGTAATCTCTTCTCCCTGCATTTCGATGATGCATTCCTTCGACATAGTTCGGTAAGCGTCCATGCTCTTCTTGTCCAACTTAACCGGGATGATCACCGGCGGCAGAACGTCCGGCATGTTCTTGTAGTCCTCGCTCTTGAGAGAAATGCAGATGTCTGAAATCTTGTCATAGATTTCTTTCTCCGCGGCGGGATTTCTGACCTTCCAGCTGTAGACAATATCCTGATTCCGCTTGTCCGGAAGGAAATAGTTTGACCGGAAAGAGGTAAGACTCTTCCCCAAGCGCTTGCCGCCGTCCAGAAGGTAAAGCTGAGCCCAGAGGTCCATGAGGCTGTTAGGCCTGGGAGTGCCAGTCAGAAGGACTATCTTCTTAAAGCATCCACGGACTCGTCTAATGGCTCTCCATCGTTTTGTTTTTGAATCTTTGAAGGATGTGCTTTCGTCGAGGATCAGCATATCAAAGGGAGGCTTGTAATGAACCTGCTCCATCAGCCACGCAACATTTTCCCGGTTGATAATGTAGATGTCCGCCGGTGTGTAGAGTGCTTTCAGCCGTTCAGCTTTGCTGCCCAGAATCGTCGAAAACCGGAAGCCCTGAAACTGGTCCCACTTTTGAGCCTCATCCTGCCAGGTAGCTTCCGCCACGGTCTTAGGTGCAACAATCAGTACGCTTTTGATTTCAAAAAGGTTGTACATCTCCTCCAGGATGGCCATGAGTGCGATAGACGTCTTGCCAAGGCCCATACCCAGGAACACCCCGGTGCCGGGGTACTGCACGATATGCTTAGCTACAGCTTTTTGGTAATCGTGCGGAATGAACCGCATGATAATCACCTTCCTTCAGCCGGCAAAGCCTTTCTACCAGTGCCCTTGCCGTGTCCTTGTTATCTACGACTGCCACCCTGTGCCCCTTGTGATAGAGATACAGAAGGCAGAAACGCTGCACAGGTCTTGGCTTGCCGCCCGGTCTCTTGAGTTCTACGAAGCAGGTAATGCCTCCCGGAAGGCAGATGAGCCTGTCCGGTACGCCCAGTGTTCCTGGTGAAACAAATTTGAACGCCTTACCGTGCTTCTTCTTGACTTCTTGAACCAGAAATTTCTCTATGTCTCTTTCGTCGTTTTGCATAAATATCACCTTTTTGCTCCTCAGGGACTCTATCCCTTTGAGGGGGCTGTAAACGAAGTAAACAGAAAATCAGAAGTCTATATACCTATAGCTAATTAGGGGCCTGATTTTTTCCTAGGCCTCTAAATCCCCTATCTGTAGATTCTATATATATAATCTGTTTACATTGTTTACAAGTACTGAAAAGCTAGATAAATACGGGGAGAAAGCTGTAAACGGATTGTGTAAACAGACTTTTGACTCTGTTTACACTGGCAAGGCTATAAAAATCTTGCCAAACTTCTCCGTTTACAAAACTCAACTCTGTTTACACTTTTCACCGGGAAGAAGCATGCTATAAAAATTGCATTCATTGTATAAATATGCAATTCCAGTCTCATAGTCAAAGTCTTCTTCCGGTGCGAAAATGGCAATGTATCTTTTCCATGCTGCGGCAGGGTCTGGGTAGTGTTTCTGATATCTTTCCATCAGTCTCATGACCAGGCAGGCAATTTCATCCCAGGTCCTAAGGTTCAGAATCCTGGCAATAAAAGTATCGACGCCCTTCGTGCATTTGATGTCCAGCATGGCGTGCTGCATTCCCCGGCCCTCGAAGTTTGTGATTACAAACCAAAGATTCTGAGGGCCTCGGATGTGGATGGAGTAATTATCGTAGGCATAATCGAAATTTTTGCCCAAAAGCATTTTTATGAAATCTTTTCTATTGCGGAGTTTCATGATAATCACCTCCTCGTGAAGCTTCTCTGAATCCCATAGGGGCCGAATCTGTGTGTCGGCCCCAGTTTCCATCCTAAAATGTTAATCAGAATGGCACTGAGCTCCCGGCTGTCCTTGTTGGTGAAACTCGACTTATCTTTTTCAAAGGCCTCGCACCATATTTCCAGGGTGCAGACATATTCCCTTTCCTTTTCAATCTGGCCCTTCGGCCTTTCGTCGTACTTAGCCAGGTATTCACGGCGGTTAAAGACATCTCTGTTTGTCCAGTCCGCCGGAAGCTTCTTACTCAGGAAGTCTTCCACGATTCCGGCTTTTTCGCTTCCTTCTGTAAGGAGCGACTGCAGTCTTCGTGCTTCCTGTGCGGCCTCCGGAGGCAGGAGTAGGCTGTGGCAGCTTAGGTCTCTGTCAAAGCGCCTGACCATTTCCTCCTGCTTTTCCGGCGGATAGGTGGCCGGATTGATGTTTCTTCTTTCGAAGAATTTCAGCAGGGCTTCCTGTGATTCTACTCTCCAGTATGCGAACACCTCGGCCCAGATGAGGCCTCGGTTCTTCTTCAGCGCTTCCATCTTCCCCACCGTCGTTTCAACAACGTTGTCCGGCATGTACTCGCCGCCGGAACCAATGCCACAGAGTACTGGCCAGAAGCGGCGTCCACCGGTCCTGTCCTTGAGGAAAATGGTGTCGTTCGTGGTCGCGGAGAAGACGCACTGGCGAGGATACTCCTGCGTTCTTCTGCCATAGGCAAGACGGAACTTGTCGGAAGGTCTTGAAAGGAAGGCCTTGATCTGGTCGTTATCCGCCTTGTTCGTGGCCTGCATTTCGGAGAGCTCGTCAATCCAGGTCCCCATCAGCTGCTCCATCGGGTCCTTCCCCGAAAAGCTGGTGATGCTGTCATTGAACCAATCGCCGCCCAGAATCTTAAGGAGAGTACTCTTACCGATGCCCTGGGGCCCGGATAAGACAAGACATTGGTCAAACTTGCAGCCGGGAATGTAGACTCTGGCCACAGCGGCCTTAAGGAATGTCTTGGTGACGGCCCTAGTAAAGTCGCTGTCCTTTGCCCCCAGATAGTCCACCAGAAGCGTAGGCACCCGCTCCACGCCGTCCCATGTGAGTCCTTCCAGGTAATCCCTTACCGGGTGGAAACGGTTATCCAGCATAACCTCGGTCAGGACGTCATCGATAAGAGCCTTACGGTCTATCTTGTAATGCTTGCTGAGATAGTTTCTGAGGCAGGCGTCGTCAGTGTCGGACCAGATGGGGGCGCCGTCCACCTTTCGCCAGGGTACGTCCTTTTTAAGGAGATACTTGTGCGAAAAGAGGTCGAGTCCGAAGTGGTCCTTCAGAAGCGGGTCATGGGTGAGAATCAGTTTGAGGTTGTCCACGCTCTGGGCGATGTGAAGGCTGTTGCCTTTGCCCTCCATTTTGAGGTCATCCGTCCATGACGTGTCCGCCTCCTCTCCGTCCTCCCCTGCCTCCTTAAACATCTGCTTGAGCTCTGCTGTCTGTTCGCGGTTGTACTCCCGCATTGTGGCCTTGTCGGCCTTGGCGAAGTCCATCATGGCCATGTAACTGGGCAGACGGTTAAAGGGAGTATCCGGCTTCACATTCAGGTCAAGCTGCCGGTACTTATGAAGCCTCAGGAAGTCAAAGGCATTGTGTTCCTCTCCCCCGGCGGGGTCCGTCGAGTGGAAAGACAATTCGAATTTCCCATCATCAAAGATGACAAGGCCGCCGAAGGTTGTGCCCTTGTTGTAGGTCCATCGATTTTCGTCCGTTGTCGGAGAGTAGACGTCCGGAAGGAAGTTGGTGATAACATCCTGGATAGTATAGGCCCGGCAGAAAGCGCCAATGAGGCCCTGCTTAGTAGTAGGATCCTCCGCTTTAGCCGCGGTTTTCCGGATGCTTACTTCCTTGGGATGGAGCGGCCAGGAGGACGTGTCCTTCCAGTTGTCGTACTGGGCGAGCACCTTATCCGGGTCCAATATGGGCCCGTCATTGTACTTGAAGATGTAGGTGCCATTTGACGGAGTAGACGGGAAATGCATGAGACGCTCCGGTTCGAATGTTGTTGGGTCCATGGCCTGCATTCCGATTTTTTCCGCCGCCTTGCGAGCGACGGCCTGGTACTCATCGGGCGTCACTTTTCTCTTGAGTGGGATAATAATGCGGAGCCTTGGCGCCTCTGCTGTGTGGCTGTGCGTGCTATAAAAGCACCAGGCGCCATGGCCCAGTTTAGCCGGTAGGGCGTCGGGGAAGTCTCTGGTGCCGCTGTCCGCATCCAGCGTGAGCAGCTGACGGTAAAGCACATTTGACTTAAGACGGCGGCCGTCCTTGAGTCTTCCGCCGACGAATCCGCCTACATCCTTCCGGGCGTCTTTTTCCGGCTTTGAGAAATGATGGTATTCTGCCACGGTCTCCCCGGTCCTTGCGGTCTTGGAGAGCCTTTCAACCATCTGGCTCCATGTGACTTCCCTCTGCCGCCAGACCTTGGTAAAGCGGTGCGGCGCCGTTGAGATGGCAACCTTGATATCGTTCTTGAGCTTAAATTCCAACTGTTCTCACCTCCATATCATCCGTTTCTACTTTGAGCCGCTTCCGTACTGCCCAGGCTTTGACTGCCTGAAGCAGGGCGGGGCTCTCTTTGACTTGCTTGTTGCAGGGCAGTTTCGCCTGCATTACCGCTCCTTCAGGAACACTGACCTCAATGCAGACAAGCGGTTTTCCTTTTACGAAAAATCCGACGATGGCCGTGTTGTGCTTTTCTACCTTTCCCTGGTAAGTGGCCACGCAGTTGTGGAATCCAGAGCCCCATCTCTTGAGGGTGTGGCTGTCTGTAGCCAGAGAGAAGACGCCTTCCGGTGTATCCTCCGCAAGGCGCCGGTCTGTGCCCCCCCTTTGCGCCCTCGTAGAACAAGACGTTTTCCGTAACCTGCTTATTAAATTCCTTCACAAGCCAGTCATGGATTTCCTTCGGCTTGAGCCTTGTCCGCCAGAAGAGGCGGCGTCTCTCCCGCTTGAGATTGAAATAAGTATCGGAGCAGTCCACTGTGGCACCCCATGGCTGGCAGAGCACTAAATGGAGTGCCTTGTCCTCCCCTTTGAGAAGGGAAAGGAGCTTGACCAGCCGCAGTCCGGAGCGGATGTAGGCCATGCTGTGGACGCGAGTGTCAACATTAAAAGCAATCCACTCGAAAGCGGCGGCCTGCCTTTCCGGCGCTTTGAAAATCTGCATGAGCTGCTTAAGGACGAAGTAAGACCGGATGGGCGCCTTGGCCAGCACTTCAAGGACCGGTTTTGCTACCGGGCTTTTCACAGCAAATTCTATGGCGCTTCTGTAGTTTCTTTTTCCCGCCATGCTGAGGAGGTCATAGTAAATCATGTCAGGGGAGGAAATGTTGGCATACGTATCTCCTGAGCCGTGAAATTTGAAGCGGCGTTCGATGGTGGCCCGAAGGTCTTCCTTACTGAGGTTAGGCGCTTCCGGGTAGAGCATCCGCCATGCCAGATTGCGGAGGAGATTGTTAAAGACTCCGGTAAATCCATACTCGCCCCCGCTGATGGGGACGTAGGGCGACGGGAGCTTCCGGCCTTCCGCCTTCTCCAGGTGCCGCCGGAAAGCCTGTGTCAGAACCTTTGCAAAGTTATAGATTTCTTTCTTGTGGTCCTTCCAAAAATAGGAGCCGCGGCCCAGGAAATGGAAGGGCGTGCCGTAGATGCTGATAACAGGCCTCTCTTCTTTGCCATCGCCGCGGAGGTTGCTTCCCGCTTCGGACTCGCTGTCATCTTTGGGATAGCGGAAGATAGCAAGCTCCATTTTCTGCGTGCGGTTGATAAAGATGTCCTGCCAGTTGGAAATGCCCTTTTCAGGAAGAAACCAGTAAAAGGTTTTGCGGCTCTTGAAATCAAAACGAATGTGGGCGGTGCTCGCCCGATGTTTTTCAATGCCGTAATGTTTTTCGCCGCTGATAGACTCGAAAGAAAGAGCGATGTCAAGAAAGTCCTTTCCTTCCTTTAAGGTCAGCTTGGCATTGACTGGGATGTAGTGTTCCTTGGACGCCGTCCAAAAGAGGTCCTTCGGTCCCCTGACGTAGTAGTCGAGCTCCTTCCCGCACCGTGGACAGGTGAAGTGATCGCCTTCATAGGTGTAGCCGCCGGGTATATTCATGAAATTGAAAAAACTGAAAAATGAAAATCCGCAGTCAGAATGGTAGGTAAGGCTGGCCTCCCGTCCCTTTGATTCGAGGTCCGGGAAGTCATGCGTGCTTACCGGAAAGCGGATTACATCATAGAGCTTTTTAGCACGGATAACGGCTAATGTTTCCATGATGTTCCCTCACTTTCTCTTAGAAAAGGTCGTCCAGGCTGTCGTCTGCGGCAGGCTCTTCCGCCTTCTCCTCCGCTTTTTCTGCAGGCTTGTCCAGGCCATTCTTCCAGTCCAGGGCAAGGATGATAATCTGGGACGCCTCGGCGCAGTCCTCGCAGTACTGGATAGCCTTATCTACCTTTTCCAGTGTTTCGGCCTTGGCGGCATTTTCTTCAAGGTGTTTCTTGAAATCTTTGAGTACTGCGGCTCCCTGCAGGCCGATGTCCACCTGTGGCTGCATCTGATATTTGCTAAGCATTGTTTTAGCCTCCTAATTTTGTACGATTCCTGCAGAAGTCTTCCCAGTCAAAGACCGGGTGCTTCTGCGTGGCCATGTTGTACATCATGACCTTGATAAGTTTTATGGCTTCATCTGCATCAATCTGTTTGCTGCTGTAGGGGATGCCGAAATAGCAAGGCGCTTCCCCTTTGATGTGAATTTCGAACCTCTGCTTGTAAGGTGTGAAATCCAATGTGATGCTGATGATGTCATCCACATTGACGAGCTTTAGGTCACCGTCAAAGTCTTTGAAAAGAAAGTACTTTGTCATTTCTCCGGCCTCCCATCGATAAATACGGAGATGTCGTCCTCCGGGTTGACGCCAAACTTAGCGCCGTTCTCCATCGAGATAAGAGCATCTTCATTGGCTTTGGCATTCTTTACAATTTCAGTAAGCAGTTTCTTCTGCCTGGTGAGCTCTTCGCCCGGCCGGGCCACCTCCTCCATAGACTTGAGGAGGTTTTCAGATTTCCACAGCGTCTGCCGGTTACAGCGGTAGATTCCATGGATATTGGTTACAACTTTAGTCCATTTCATATAGTTCTCCTTATCTGTTCGTCACCCAAAGAAGCTTTTCCTTCGCTCGCGTTGCCGCGGTGTATCGCCACTCGGCCTGGAAATCCGGATTCTTGTAGTCATTCCAGGAATCATCAACCACCACAACAAAAGGATATTCAGAGCCCTGAGAGGCATGGCAGGTGATAGCATAGGCGTAATCAAATTTGTTGTATGCCAGGTCATGGAAGGTCGCATCTTTCGCGCAGTCCGGAGTGAAGTCAAACAAGAAGTGATTTCTTGGAAGGCTTCGCACATTGGATGCCGTGCCGGTCATGCCCTTCACCAGGCTGAGGTCACCAATGCTCTGCGAGAAGACAATTCTTTCCCAGTCGTTTTCCCGGCGTACAATCTTCTCACCTTCGTTGAGCCTCTCTTCCCGCCGGTAGAACTTCCTGGCCTGGTCGTTGAGGACCTCCCGGGTCTCGTTCTTGGCGCAGATAATCTGGTCAGCCTTCTCGAGGATCCTCGGAAAGTGTTTGATCAGAAAATCAGGCCGCACCACTTTGACATCTGGCCCGGGAGGAAAATCCTGGGCCTTGGGTTCCCATCCTTTTCTGAGCTGCATAGCAAAGAGCGGGATGCGGTTCCCATCGGCCTGCCTCATGATTTCATCCAGCACGATATCCGGATTTTTGAGCATGTTGGAGAAACAGTCGCCCACTGGAGGCAGCTGTCCAGGGTCGCCAATGGCAAGGACCGGAATGCCAAAGCTGAGAAGGTCAGCGGCTACATCCGCTCCTACCATGGAGGCTTCATCTACAATGATGAGCTTAAACGGCAGGGAGTCTTTGAGATGCCTTTCGTAGTAATAGCGCTTCGCGGCCGAATCGTATCTTCTTTTGAAGTTGTAGATAGCGGAATGGATTGTTCTTCCGGGCATTCCTTTTTGGCGCATCACACAGGCCGCTTTGCCCGTGAATGCACAGAAGAGAGTATCCTCATCCTTCGTGAGCATCTTGGCGATGGTTGTAGCTGTCGTAGTTTTTCCGGTGCCCGCGTAGCCCGCCAATTTGAAGATCTGCTTATCCGGATTCCGAAACCAGGCCTCCGCCATCTCGACGGCCTGCTTCTGTTTCTGATTGAGTTCCATGTTTTCACCTCAGTCTTTCATATAGTAGTAACCCTCGAAGCCGTCGGAGTTCTTGATCAGCCCTTCTTCCCAGGGCTCGTTCATGCACATGAGCCGCTTGACTTCCTCAAGGCTTCCTTCGCCCTCAGGCCGCTCCATGATGCACTCATCATGCACATGCATCAGGATTTTGTAGCCTGCGTTCTTGAGCCGGAGCATTGCTGCGGCAAGGCTGTCCCGGGCGGTAGCCTGCGTGATGTTTTCGACAAGTTTTCCGCCGTAGGTTTCAAGCCTTCCCCATTTCCTGGTAGTCTGTTCAAGGCCTTCATAGGTTAGAGCCTGCCGCCCAAAGCGGTTGGGCTCAATGAGCGGATGGAGGTAGATGAGCAGCCGCCCGGAGGGAAGTTTTATCAGCAGCCGGTCATCCCGGCAGTTGAACCCGATCCTGGGCATCCCCGGGAGGAACCAGGGCTTAGGCTTCTTTTCTACATAGCCCATGTTGAGAAGCTGTACCCGTCGGCGGTTCTCCAGAGCGGCCTCGATAAGGTTTTTTTGGTTATCTAGGCCTGCCTCGTGGATGATGGTGGAAGACTTCGGGCGGTCTTCCGGCCTCAACCTGGAGAGTCGGTCAACCACCTTGGCGAGTGCAGGGTCGGCATCGAGGTGCCATGGTGTGTATCCTCTCTTGGCCCCCCTGAGCTGTAGGACCGCATTGTAGGCGCAGGCTTCTACGTTCGCCCACAGCTGCGGGATGTGGGGAGATGATTCCCGCCATTTCACCACGATTTCTTTGAGTTCCTCATCTGAGAGTCCCATCCGGTCGGCGCCCATAGCCTTCAGGGCTCCTATAGCGCCCTGGTAACCAAGGGCCAGTTCGGCGATTTTGCCTTTGGCCCTGAGATGTCCGTTGATGCCGTGTTTTTCAACAGGCACCTTGAACATGGCGGATGCGGAGGCACAGTATATGTCTCCATTTTTTGCAAAGACTTCACGGCGCCATTCTTCATGGCTCAGCCATGAGATGACTCTTGCCTCGATGGCCGAGAAATCCTGTACCAGGAATCGGCTCCCATCCGCCGGAATGATGGCGGTTCGCACTAGCTGTGACAGTGTATCCGGTACGTTCTCAAAACAGAGTTCCAGTCCGTCCAGGTCCCCGGAAAGGACCAGGTTTCTGGCGCTGTCCAGTTCTTCAGCCTCCATGTTGTTCCTGGGAAGGTTATGCAGCTGGACGATGCGTCCTGCCCATCTCCCTGTCCGCATGGCTCCGTAAAACTGAAACATTCCATGCACCCGGCCGTCAGATGTGACCGCCTCCTGCATCGCTTTGTACTTCTGCACGGAGGTCTTGCCTAACAGCTGCCGGATGCGCAAAACCCGGGCTGTTGTCTCGCCTAAAGGCGTGGCTAGTAAATCAGCTATGTCCTGTTTGGCAAGGCCTCTCAGGGGCCTTTTGAGCTGTTTTTCAACCCAGTCCTTTAACTGGGTGACACTGTTAGGATTATGAAGCCCGGTAAGCTGCCGGGCTTCCTCCGTAAGTCTTTCCTTGTACTCTGTGTTCATCCGGATGGCATTATCTACCAAAGTCTGATTGATTTTCGCGCCGTTGCCGTTAATCCACTGGTCGAGGAGCCAGTACTTGTGCTCCTCTTCAGAAGGCCTGTATTTGATGAGCTTCTTTCTTATAGCTCTTTCTACTACGACATCCTGGCGATTGTACTCTATGTACGTCGCCCATTTGTCCGGGGCATCCTTCGGATAGTTTCTGGTTCTTCCCTCATTGACCTTAGAAGGCTTGCAGGGCTTTGAGAAATAGTTAATCAAAGCCTTGCCTCTTGCGTCCTTCTGGTTATCCGCACCGAGTTTTAGGATTTTGGCTACATTGGCCAGGCCTGTCGGTAGCGAATTGTACAAGGATAAGACGCTGGAGCACTCCCAGCACTCCACCGGCATATCCGGAAAGTATTTCCGGAAGCATGTCATCTCGAAGTTGGCATTGAATGCCGTCTTCAGGATTCGCTCGTCGTACAAAGCATTGATAAACCACTGGGGAAGCTGTCCATTGGTCTTAGTGAGGTCCAGCACCTCCACGGGTTCGTCATTGAAGGCGTACCCGCAGAGGAGGATTTCAAAGTCCGGTGAGTCCACGTACTTGTAGACTCCGTACTTGATGTCGTTGCTGCTGAACGTCTCAAGGTCTATCCCCAGTGTTGCCACGGGGGCCATGGTTAGTCCCCTACTTTGGTGTTGTAGACTTCATCAGCCAGGTACTTGCTGGCAGAGAATTTCGCAACAGTATGGGCTGGAACTATAACCGGCTTTCCCCCGGGAATTACTTTCTGGGTTTCTCCGCGTTTACGAACAGAGAAGGAGCCGAGTCCTGCGATGGATACTTTGTTCCCTTTATGAAGCTCCTCCCGAACGGCGCAAATGAAGGAAGCAATGATGGCCTGCATGTCCTTTTTATGGAATTTCTTCTCCAGCTGGTCATTGTAAAGTCTATCAATAATCTTATTTGTAGTAATGTTTTCCATGGCGTTGTCCTCCCTAGCGATTAAAAGATGTCATCATCAGCGGATTCGTCGGCGGAAGAACCGTCGGAGAAGCCGTCATCAAAATCAGAAGCACTGACAGAAACGCCGCCCAAGGCATCTCCATCTTTCCATTTCTGCAGAGCTACGAGGCTTGCCCCGATGCCGAAGTTGCCGGAGCGGTTGTAGCCATAGAACTGGATAATGGCCCTTACATAGCAGCCGGAGTACACTTCCGCTTTATCAATGATTTCGTTTCCATGACGGTCGAAAATCTTCGGACGCTGGGTTTCAGAGGCCTTAACATTGATGAAGTAGCTATTGGTGTAGGCTTCATCACCGGGGCGGTCGGCATCGCCGTCGCGGAGAGGAATGCGGAGACGCTTGCTGTGGATGTTAGCAGAGCCGCCTACTTTTTCAATGACCTTTGCATTGGTCATCATGGCCTTGATTTTTGCCTTGATAGCTCTGAGGGTCTTGTCATCATCCTTTCTGATGATGAGGGAGGCGGAGTAAACAGGCTTTCCGCCATTCATTGGCGCACGAGGTTCCCAGATGTTGGCATAAGATAATCTAACAGGACCGGTGAGTACTTTGTTTTCTTTTAACATGGTTCTTCATTCTCCTTTTTCAAAAACATTTTTGATTTCTTCCACCCGGTTGATGCTGAGTTCCGGACGCTTGTCCGACTCCGGCACCAATGCCGGGCTTCTTTTTGTGGTTTCCATATTCCCTCCCAAAAGGGCTTCGAGCTTTTTTGCGCCGCAGAGCTTTTTGAGTTCGGTCATGGTCTGCAGCGACTGGGGCTTGTAAATCTCCTCGGGTTTGTAGCCTGCTTCAAGGAGCTTTCCGGCGGCAAGGTCTGGATTGATAATCTTCCTTACCGAGCGGCCTGCTACGAGCTTCAGCCCGGGGAGCTTCCTGCCGTCCATGGCCTGCATCAAGGCGTAGGTTTCGATGTCCTCCAGCCAATTTTTGATTTTCTTGGCCTTGAGTACGATTTCCGAAATCTCATCCGGCTGGAGCTCCTGAGGCATTTTAAACGCCTCTTTTAAAGGCGCCGTCATGTAGTCGGCGTAGGTTCTGCAAACCGTCCGACAGCGGCAGAAACGGCAATGGTCTCCGGCCACTGGTTTGCCCTTACCTTCAAAAGCAAGCAGCGCCCGCTGATGGGCGATGGCTCCCCAGGCTTTGAGGTCCTCCACTGACATCTCTTCTGAAGAGACGTTTCCAATCCTCGGCTGGATGATGGTCATGCGGACCTTATCAAAGCCCCAGAACATTTCCTGCGCCTCGATGGCGCCCAGCGCGTAAAGCCTCATCTGGCTGTTGCCCTGGGCAGAGACCTCAACGCCTTTGCCATACTTGAGGTCGCAGACCTCAAGAATCCTGTCCGAGATGATCAGGCAATCCCCCGTGCCGAATCCTTCAGGCACGTATTTGGAAAAGTCGAGGTGCTGTTCTATCAACAGCTTCGCGTCAGGGCTGGCCCGTCTGGCCTCTGTGAATTTCTCCACTACGGTGTCTACATAGCTCTGGATGGCTTCTTTCATTTCAGCATCATCAGAGACTACTTCCGGGTTGCCGCCTTCCCGGAATTCCTTCAGCGTTTTTTCCGCCAGCGCATGGGCTTGCGTTCCTTCTTCCGCATAGGGAGACGACTTATCCGGAAATTTAAGCTCCCACCGGGCAGATGGGGAGCATTTAAGCCAGCGATGGCTGGCACTGGCGGAAAGGATGGCATGTGCGCCCATCAGATGTTGACCAGGGCCTTAAATTCGCCCAGGTCCTCCTCGCTAATGTCGGAGACCTTTTTGTAGCCTTTATCCGTGAGCCAGCGTTTAATGTTGGCCTTTCCGTCTGGTACCTTATGGCAGTACTCTGCGCACATGGTCCGAAGGTCCGCCGGTGAGGTCTTTTCTTCCCTCTTGGGCTCTTCCTTCTTCGGAGCCGGTTCCGGTGCAGGTGTTGGTTTCATGTCCGCTTCCTCGGGCTTCGGTTCCTCTTTCTTCGGAGCCTTTGCAGGAGCTTCTTTCTTTGCGGCCTGCTTTTCAAGTTTTTCCTTGGCTTCCCTTTTCACTGTATTAATCACGACCTCGGTCACTGCCTTTGCGGCGGCAGGTGTGAGATTCTGTTTCGGTGCTTTCAGTTCCAGAAAGTCAGAGACTTCCAAAAGTACTTCTCCCGGTGTTCCGTTGAATTTGATTTCCATAATGCTTCTTCCTTTCTCTTTGAAAAAATGAGATAATGTAAATGAGGTTTCATTTCGGGGGAGATGAACCTCCGGCCTGCTTTTTAGCAGGCCTTTTTGCTTGCATCAGTCTTTCCGGTGGCACATCCAGCGCCCAGGCGATTTTTAACAAAGTGCTTGCCGAGGCCTTCTGCTTGCCGGAGAGAAGGTTGCTGATGGTGCTTTGAGGGACTCGGCTCATATGCGCGAGAGTCTTCTGCTCCACCTTTTCCGCGGCCATCAGCTTTTTGAGAGCAAAACGGTCAAGGGGCTTCATGTTGCGGAAGCGTTCTCGGCAAGGTGCTTCTTCCTTCGCAGTAATGTCTGCGTAGGGGATTTTGAGGGCGTCCGCTATCATGTCAGCCTCCATCCGGGTTGCATCATCTGTCAGGTTCCAGATGACATCAATCAGCCGGTTGTAGCTGATGCCTGTCCGGCGGGAAAGTTCCCGGTCTGACCAGCCCAGCTGGAGGATGGTGCGTTGGATTAAATCACAATCAAGAATCATGGTTATCACCTCCTTTCATGCGAAATATTTGTAATCTGCTTCGGCGTATTCGATTTCGGAAATCTTTCCAATGCACTCGCAGTCGTTACAGTTGAGTAGGAGCACCCAGACTCCCCCGCCAAACTGCTTGACCAGGGCGTTGTGGATGTCTGTGATGGTGAGCTCTCCGCCTTTAGGCGCTTTAATAAGGTAATGCGAGTGATTGAGGTTGTCGTAAACTGCTTCAAATTTCAGTTTCATTGTTAATCACCCCCGAAGGAGTCATCGAAATCGGGCGCAGTAATGACTCCCTCTTCGTCCGCGTCCTTGGTGTACAGGGCTAATGGAATTTCATCTCCTGCCTCGTTTTTGCCTGTTTCAAGGAATTTCGTGTGCAAATCAATGTCTCCCTGAAGGATGGCAAATTTACAGCAGGCTTTACGCTCTGAAAAAAGAAAGGTCAGTCCTTTCTTTGCGTCTCCACCTTCATCCTTGAAAGAAACTGCCCAAAGAGTTGTTTTACCGTCTTCTGGGTAAGCAGGGAGCTCGTCGCAAAAGGAAAGATGACTTGGGTAAGAATACATATCGGAATCGTTGTTAAAGGTTCCAATGATAAGTACCTTTGGGTTATCCGCGGGGTGAATTTTTGAAAGAACGAGATCAGTGCCTTTTACTTTCTTTTCTGAGTCGTTGTCGTAAATCAGTGAATTTATGATGTCTTTGTCTGTAATTACTCTTTTCAGCATTATGTTTTCCCCCTTTACAGCTCTCTTGCCGCCTTCACCCGGATAATGATTTCCTTCCCGGGCTGCAGATGGCCCGGGTCGGTGATGTGGTTGTCCTGCATTACCTGCCATGTGAGTTTGCACATATCCACTTTATCGGTGGCTACCTGTCCTACTATTCCCCAGAGGGTATCCCCTGCTTCAATCGTCCGATGGTACTCCACAAGGGAGGTCATTGTTGTGTCGCGGTAGTAGCCATAACCGATGGCTCCGGCGGCAAGGGCAACACAGAGGACGGCGCCGATGCGTGACCAGCGGATTCTTTTGAGTAAAGTCCTTTTCATAGCGAGCCTCCTTTACTCTGCGTCGTCAGGGTCGCCGTCCAGAGCTACATTGATAAGGCTGAGAGCAGTTTCGTACGCATCTGCCTTGCCGCTGTAAAACATTTTGATGAGGTCGCTTTCCCCATCATCGCTTCCTGCCGCGTAGGCGCTCTCCAGAAGGTCCTGGAGCTCATTGCGGAGGGAAGCGATTTCTTTAGCGTCGAGTTCTGACTTCATTTACACCAAGCTCCTTTCCGGCAGAGCAGACTATGTTTGCCGCTTCTTCCTGGCTCATGATGCCAAGGCGGACGATGGTGTTGAAAACGGCATCCCGTTCATTGCCAATATCGATAAGGTAGAGTTCTTTACTCTTCCAGTCATCCATTTCGACATCATCCAGGTAGTCGCCTTTGTCATAAAAGCGATGTTCATATTCTCGGATGGCGGTTATGATACGAACCTTTTTTCTTTCAGATTCGTAAAGGAGCCCTTTTGCTCGCTCCCTTAGGGTTTCGCCTAAAGTCTCATCAAGCATTTAAATCCCTCCCTGTCTTTTCATACTCAGCAATAACCGCGTCCAGCGTTTCCGGCCGATAAAGAAATTTCGAACCGAACCGGATAGCTTTCACGGTTCCCTTCTTTCGGAGGCTGCGAAGAGACCGGTCAGAAATTCCAATGTACTTCGCCGCCTCTTTTGAACTCAACAGGCCTTTCATGGCTAGCCTCCTTCCTGTTGGGATTTCTCAACCCTACGGGTAAAAAAATACTGATAAAAATCGGCGGGCTGGATGCCCAGTTTGTCGGCCATGGCAAAAATTTCATCCTGCGAAAATTCGGATTTATTGCCCAGTTTCAGGGAAAATGTAGACCGATTCATTCCGATAACGTCGGCAAAATTAGACTCAGAACCATACTGCCCACGGATAGCACCGCGAAGCATTCCGTAATCGTATTCCATCGTATCACCTCCTCGTTGTGTTATCTCAACTATAGCACCGTTGTTGGATTTTTGCAACAATTTTTTTGATTTTTACAACAATTTTTTGGATTTTCGCAACAATCAAGAGTATAATATAGTAAAGAACCTTGTAATCCGTTTTTTAAGGAGGAAAATATTATGACTGAAATACAGGGCAAGCAATTTGCGGCTAGATTACAACAAGCCATGGATGACCTGGAAATGTCCCTCACTGATTTGGCGCGACTGTCCAAAGTAGATAAATCGGCAATTTCCCGATATTTAAAGGGAAGTTATCTGCCCAAGCAAGTTAATCTTTCACGCCTTGCCGATGCGCTGCATGTTGATGAAGGCTGGCTCATGACCGGTGTAAAGCAGAAAGCTAATAAATACGGGCCCTCCCTTCCTTCTGGCCGGTATCCCTTTATCCCTGAATCAATATCCGCCGGAAAGCTTGAAGAGGTGGAAGCTAATACTTCACTTCCCTATATTTCCATTCCGGATGTCTGCTTAGGTAAATATGCAAAAGATAGAGATTTATATTTCATGACCGTAAATGGCGAGTCTATGAACCGGGTTATCCCAAACCATTCGCTTATCGCGGTTAAATCCCCCATAGATAAAGAGAGTCTGAATAATGGCGATATTGTTGTGGCCTCTAGTAATGGCTCCTATACTGTCAAGAGATTTATCAATGACAAAGCCAACGGGCGCATTATTCTCAGGCCCGATTCCACGGATATAGTTTTTTCTGATTTGATTTTTACTGATGAGGAGGTGCAGGATTTAAGAATCTTTGGGAAAGTAGTTATTTATTCCGTTGTTCTTTAAGGAGGTACGTATTATGAAAAAGATTCTTCTGTTTTTATCGGCTGTTCTTTTGGCCCTGCTGGCCCCGGTCTATGCAAAGGCGGCGGTCCCCTCTGCTATTTCCCAGTCTGCGCCCGTTATGGCTACCATGTATGGAGGAAACGGCTATTTTATGGGTTTCATTCATAAGGAGCAGGTTGACGAGCTGCATAAAGCAACGGAAAGCTTTGTGACCTATTCTGGATGCCGTTTAGATCCGGATTTCCGAGCTAAAGCGGATAATTATATTACGGACCATCCCTGCTACGGCAAGCCTTCTGCGGCGTGGCTGCAGGAAATGGGTAAGGCCCTGGGCGCGGATTATGTAAATTATGTGGACATCAATGTGGACAGCTTCCACGCTCCCGGATTCTTCCACACCACCGTTGAGGGCATGATTACCACAACCGTCCGTACTATCCGCATAGCAGATGGTGAGACTGTCCTCAACGCCAAGGCGTCCCAGGAAGGCAAGATTGAAAAGACCGCCCTGCAGTGCGCACTGGCCGCGCTGGAAAACGCTAAGCAGGTAGAAAAAGAAAATCACATCATTTTTGTTAAAAAGTAGTTTTTATGCAATTTAAAAGCCGGTGCTTAAGTTGCAATTAAGCACCGGCGAGGGAGGATAACACGCGGATTGCATTATCCATCCCTATTATAACACGAAGGAGCTGATTACATGGCTACTTTTGTTAAACGTGGGAAAAAATGGTTCTTTATTGTTTCTTATTATGGTAAGGATGGGAAGCGCCACCGCCACGAAGAGCCTGGAGGCGCTACAAAGGAAGAGGCCCAGAAAGCTTTCCGAGCGCACATCCGGCAGGCTGACGCTACCGGAGAGTACATCAAGCCTGAGAACATCACTGTGGCCGACTTCATGGCAGAATGGCTTGAGAAGCGAGTCAAAGAAAATAACAAGCCTGCCACCTATAACCTATACAGCCAGCTTGTAGAAAATCACATCAATGAGGCTTTTGGAAGCAGGCTCCTCCGGAGCATCCGCACCAGGGAGCTGCAAGACTGGCTTTTAGAGCTCAAGAAGGAAGGCGCCGCACAGTCTACGGTTAAAGTTGTCCTAGCCCTCCTTCGCGGCAGCTTTAAGTGGGCGGTCGCTAATCGGGAGTACATCCTCATCAATCCGGCCGTGAATCTTACCATGCCCCGTTATGATAAAGCGCCGCGGGCCCCCGCAGTCTTTACGCAGGAAGAACTTGATAGCATTTTTGCTTTTTATTCTGAAGGAAAGAAGTTGTTCATTCCTATCCGGATTGCTTACTACACGGGGATGCGCAAAGGGGAAATCCTGGCGCTCAAGTGGCCTGACATTGACCTTTTTGGCCGCTCTATCACGGTAAGTAGGACACTATACGGCGACGCGGCGAATGCTCCCAAGACAAAGAGCAGTTACAGGCAGGTCAGCTTCGGTCAGCGCCTCATGAATGACCTTGTGAAGCAGAAACACTGGCAGGAGAGCAATGCAGAGCTCTGGGGGCCTGACTACATCCCCTCCCCCTATGTCTGCACCCGGGAGGACGGCAGTCAGATGACCGCCAACGACATCAGGGCCTTTGAAAAGTACTGCAAGGTTCACTTCGGCGGTCATTCCTTCCATACTTTCCGCCACACCCACGCCACCCGCCTCATCGCTTCCGGCCGGTTTCCGCTGGAGTACGTTGCTAAGCGTTTGGGGCATTCAAACATCACAACAACGGCTAACGTCTACTACTCCGTCACCAAAGATGAAGCCCGAAAGGCCGCAGACAAGATGGAGGATATACTTTAGCTTTCGGGGAGACTTTTTATCAAAAGTCTCCCTTTTTAGCATACTTTCGATAAAAAGTATGCCGATTTGGACTACTTTTGCGCAAAACTTTCCTTTTTAGAACAATTCACAAATAAAGTCAAAAAATGGTAGGCAGTCAATTTCATTGCCTACCATTTGGCCTACATATGGCTGATTTAGCTAGATTTTATCGGCACTTTTTCTTAACATTAAATTATCGGAACCTATTTATCCATCAATCTTCCTTATTATTCCTGTTTTTCCTTTTACTCAATCTTATTACATCTTACCTGTTTTTATCAAGGCTTTATTCTTACCTTCTCCCTGTTTCGCTATTGTGAGTTCAAAGATAGCGTATAAAGAGAATATAAAGAGAAATGGCTGGTATGTTTTCATATTTCCTGGTGAACAGCTCAATTAAAAACACCACAAGGAAATCCGGTGTCTTTGTTTGCCCAATGAGTTCGGTGTCTGCATGGTCTACGGCCGCTGCTGTACATGGTACGACGGCGCGCGCCATACATGAGTCTCCCGTCATTTCTGCAAAAGGTGAGATTTTCGGATTTTCCTGTGATGTTTTTTACCTGATCAGGGAGGGATGAAAAGAGGTTAACCCATGGACGTCTGCTTTCCATACTTACATCTCCTATGGCCATCTCGGGGATTTATGGATAACTTTTTCCATGCTGCAGGTCTTTTACATCCTTCTACTATATAAATAGGAGAAATGTCCTTTATGTGAACATGATGGACAAAATTCTAATGATAATTTCATAATTATATTTATTACTTACCACCTATTGGAGAGCACGGGGCTTTCTCATCAATGATTGATATGTTTTTAAAAGGGAGGTTGTTAAAAGAGGGTGCTTATGCAATATAAATGTATGGAGAGAGAAATCAGGAAGCTCTCCATGGAAGGATTCTATTTCCTTATCTGCCTTGTATATCGCGAATATTCCGGCCGGAATGCAGCTTTAGCAGAGAGGAATCAATGAATCTCTGTATACAGATTTCCCGCTTTCCCCCTCTCCGGCTCCCAAGGCGCCCTGAGGGCAGAACGGATTCTGCAGAATACGTTAAACCATGACAATCAAGCCAAAGCACGGATATCATCTCATCCAGCATGAGCCCGCATTCCCGGACGACAAGTTCAGGGCTGCTGCAGAAAATCTCCTTCCTGCAGTCCAGCGTTGACGCCTGATTCTGAGAGGCCCACAATACTGACCGGCACGGATGTCCATCCGTGTTTTTGTGCTGCTTTGCCTGCTGTTTTCATGCAAAAAAGCTGCGAATATCGATTTCTAGTACATCGACATTCGCAGCTTTTTATTCATACCGGATATTTTTATTTCTTTGTGAAGGCATAGAGCTTTTCGGTCACTCTTTTGACTTCTGCATCCATTTTCTCTGTATCTATGGTGAGGAGTTCTTTATGTTCCATCACCGGTCTGCCGTTGATAATGACGGTATCCACATCCATGGAGTTACCGGCATAAACGGCCAGGGAGACGCTGTCAAATCTTGGTTTCCAGTGGAATCCGGTTCTGTCTATCAGGATGATATCAGCCAGGAAGCCTTCCTTTAATTCACCAAGATTGTCATAACCAAGGCATTTAGCGCCATCTTTGGTGGCCATGTCTACTGCTTCTTTGGCGGTAATGGCGAAGGGATCATAGTTGGCCGCCTTATGGATAAGGGCGGTGAGACGCATTTCTGCAAACATATCAAGCTTGTTGTTGGAGGAGGCGCCGTCGGTGCCGATACCTACAGTAATACCTGCTTTTCTCATTTTGGGAACAGGAGCAATGCCGCTGGCCAGTTTCAGATTGGACGCGGGATTATGGGCTGCGCATACATGCTTTTCTTTCATGATGCGAATATCATCATCCGTTACATGGACGCAGTGAGCAGCCAGTGTAGGCCTTTCAAAGAGGCCCAGGGAGTCCATGAGGGCAATGGGGGTCATGTGGTATTCCTTTTCGCAGTTTTCCACTTCCCCCTTTGTCTCAGAAAGATGGATGTGAATGGGCATATCGTATTTTTCTGCCACGTCCCGTACTTTTCTGATATAGTCAGGCGGACAGGTGTAGGGAGCATGAGGTCCCATCATGACTTTGAAGCGGCCGTCCCCTGCCCCGTTCCAGTTCTTGTAGAGTTCTACGTTTTCATCGATACCTTTCTGTCCATTGGGACCGATACCGGCAAGGCCTCTGGCCAGATTGCCACGGATGCCCGCTTTATCAGCAGCTCTGGCACAGGCGTCCATGAACATGTACATATCGCAGAAGGATGTGGTACCGCCGCGGATCATTTCAGCAAAGGCCAGTGTACTGCCCCAGTAGACGATGTCGTCATCCAGGTGGTCTTCTGCCGGCCAGATTTTATTCTGCAGCCAGTCCATGAGGGCCATATCATCAGCATAGCTTCTGAAAAGGGTCATGGCCACATGGGTATGGGTATTCACAAGTCCCGGCATGGCCAGCATGTCATGGCCGTCGATGATTTCATCGTACTCTTCTTCTTTTGGGTTCTCCGGGAATTCTTTGATATATTTGTCTTCTACAGCTATATTCTTGTGTTCGGTGACTTTTCCGTCCTGCATAAGGCCGATATTTTTAATGAGAATTTTCATGACAGCCTCCTTCAGTCAAGTCCCAGGTATTTTCTCTGGGCTTCAGTGAGGGTATCGATCTTGTAGCCCATGGAAGCCAGTTTGATGGAAGCTACTTTGGTATCCAGTTCATGGGGCAGTGTGTATACCTTCGATTCCATTTCGCTGCCATGCTGAAGGAGATACCGGGCAGCCAGGGTCTGCATAGCGAAGGAAAGGTCCATGATTTCAGCCGGATGTCCGTCACCGGCAGCCAGGTTAACCAGACGGCCTTCGGCCATGAGGAACACGGTCTTTCCGTTTGGCAGGACGTAGCCTTCAATATTTTTCCGGGCTTCAAATTTCCTTGTGCAGATTCTTTCCAGATCTTTTCTGCTGACTTCGCAGTCAAAGTGGCCGGCATTGGCACAGATGGCGCCGTCTTTCATTTCCATGAAATGGCGTTCTGTGATGATGTCGATATCACCGGTGACGGTAAGGAAGTAGTCCCCCAGTTTGGCTGCTTCGTCCATAGGCATCACTTCAAAGCCGTCCATAACGGCTTCAATGGCTTTGATGGGGTCCACTTCGGTAACGATCACATGGGCACCCAGGCCTTTGGCGCGCATGGAAACACCTTTGCCGCACCAGCCGTAGCCTGCAATGACTACGGTTTTACCGGTGACGGTAAGATTTGTGCTGCGGATAATGCCGTCCCATGCAGACTGGCCGGTACCGTAGCGGTTATCAAAGAGGTATTTGCAATAGGAATCATTAACTGCAATCATTGGGAATTTCAGTTCATGATTCTTTTCCAGAATCTTCAAGCGGTATACACCGGTGGTTGTTTCTTCGGAGCCGCCGATCAGGTTCTTCCTGGCATCTGCTCTGGTGGTATGGAGAAGGTGTACCAGGTCTCCGCCGTCATCAATAATGATATCAGGCATATGGTCCAGGGCTTTGTTCAGGAACATGGTATATTCATCATCGGTGCAGCCATGCCATGCATACACAGTAATTCCGTTTTTCACCAGAGCTGCTGCAATGGGATCCTGGGTGGACAGCGGATTGCTTCCTGTACAGATGACATTGGCACCGGCAGCTTTCAGCGTAAGGGCCAGGTAAGCTGTTTTTGCTTCCAGATGGATGGACATGACGATGGTTTTGCCTTTAAAGGTCTGATCTTTGATAAATTCTTCCCGAAGTGCATTCAGGGCAGGCATGAATTTGGCTACCCAGCGGATACGCTGTTCCCCATTGTCAGACAGTGAAATATCACGAATCATAGAATCACTCATAATTGTAAACTCCTTTCATAGTTCTTTATGGTTACATCATAGGGTGGAGTCAGGACTCCTTTTTCTGTGATGATGCCGGTAATCAATGTATGAGGCGCCACATCAAAGGCAGGATTAAAGACAGGCATATCTTTCGGTGCCGTATATATGCCCCTTATCTGCCGCACTTCTTCCGGATTTCTCTCTTCTATGGAGATTTCGTCTCCGCTGGAAATAGAGAAATCAAAGGTGGAGAAAGGAGCGGTAATATAAAAAGGAATATGATGGTAAGCGCAGAGTACGGAAAGGCCGTAGGTACCTACTTTATTCGCTGCGTCGCCATTGGCTGCAATGCGGTCGGCGCCTACGATGACCGCATCAATTTTCTTTTCCTTCATGACCCATCCGGCCATGCTGTCAGTAATCAGGGTGGCAGGAATTCCATTTTCCATAAGTTCCGTACCGGTCAACCGGGCTCCCTGGAGAAGGGGCCTTGTTTCATCGGCATACACTCTTTCAATCTGCCCTCTTTCATACAGGCGGTAAATAACGCCAAAGGCAGTACCTATGCCGGCGGTGGCCAGGGCACCTGTATTGCAGTGGGTCAGGATGCGGAGATTTTTCCTCCCTTTAAAGAGGTCTGCCCCATGGTCTGCCATGGCGCTGCAGAGGGCCTTGTCTTCTCTTTCAATGGACTCAGCCCTTTCTATAAGCCCTGCCAGGGCTTCCTCTTCCGGAAGAGTATCAAAGGTATGAACCATTTCCCTGACAGCCCAGGACAGGTTCACTGCCGTAGGACGAGCAGCAGCAAGCTCCCTGGCCGCCCTGTGGAAAGCATCCTTTAAAGAAGGGCCTGTGAGCCCTTCTTTTTTGATTTCCTTAAAGGCCAGTACCATGCCGTAGGCTGCCGCCACACCGATGGCCGGAGCACCGCGGACAGACAGGCGGGAAATGGCCTCTCCCACTTCCCTGCTTCCTCTGCAGTGGATATAGGAAATATTTCCTGGCAGTTTTGTCTGATCAAGCAGTACCAGTTCTCCCTTTTCCCATTTCAGGGACCAAAGTGCTTCACTCATAAGAGATGGAATCCTCCAAAATCTTTTGCTGCATGGTGACAGCTGCATTCCGTATCAGGGTCATAGGTTCTGGAAAGGATGGTAATGATTTTCTTGAAGCTTTCCAGGTTATGGTTCATGCAGTCCACCACTTCCCTGTGGGAAAGGGGGGTATCAGAAATACCGGCGGCAAAATTTGTTACCATGGAAATGGTAGAATAGCAGATTTCCGCCTCTCTGGCCAGGACACATTCCGGCAGATTTGTCATGCCCACCACATCAGCTCCCCATTGACGGTAAGCCTTGATTTCAGCCGGTGTTTCAAAACGGGGGCCTTCGGTGCAGATATAGGTTCCATGGGGATGAAGAGTAATATGCTCTTCTTCTGCTGCCCTGATGATGGCCTGGCGAAGGGTTTCGCAGTAAGGATGGGTCATATCCAGATGGGCTACGCCATAATGCTCTCCGTCATAGAAAGTCCCTTCTCTGGATTTTGTCATGTCGATGAACTGATCAACCAGAACCAGTTCCCCTGCCTTATAGTCGGGGTTCAGAGAGCCTACGGCGGTGGTGGAAACTACGGCCTTTACATCCAGCATTTTCAGGGCGTAAATATTGGCTCTGTAATTGATTTTATGGGGCGGAATGGTGTGATGCACGCCATGACGGGCCAGGAAGATGATTTCCTTATCTCCGAATCTGCCGGATTCATAGCTTGCCTTTCCATAGGGCGTATCGATGATTTCTGAATGAAGATCAGTCAGGATGCCGGGATCATATACACCGGTACCGCCAATAAAAGCCAGTTTACTCATTGTACATTTCCTCCCTTTTCATTAAACCATTTCACAAGAGTTTCTCTGGAAATTTCATATTTTTTTCCACAGTAGTGGCATTCGATTTCTATATGGTCATCGTCCAGGAGGCCCTGCTGTTCAACCAGGGGAAGACCCTGCAGAGAATGCTTGATCCGATCTTCTCCGCAGGTGCAGCGGAAGGAAACAGGAGCGCTTCCCAGAAGGACATAATTTTCTTTATGGAGAAGGGTGGATAAGGACGTTTCTTTTCCAGTCTCATCAAAAAGATCCCACTTCCGGTCTTTCGCAAAGAGCTCTCCAAAAAGTTTTTTATCTCCTTCAGGCATGAGCTGGGCGATAAAGCCGGCCATGCGGATAATCTTTCCCTCTTTGTCTGTCAGGGCTTCGATTTCTACGTGAGACAGGGTCTGGTCAGAAGAATTAATATAGTCAGATACACAGGAAGCCGTATCTCCGTCAGCAAGGTCCACTGCCGATACATAGGGCATTTTCAAAAGGGAATAACGGGTAACGAAGAGTTTTCCCCTGCGGCTCACCCATTTCGCTTCCTCAGCGGGGGTGTAGGGAATGGTGCCGTCATCGGGATTTTCGATAAATCCCCGCACATACCTTCCTTCGTAGGCATCGGCATGGATAGTCCCTAAAGGCGAATTAGTCACCCATTTCAGGGAGACCCCTTCATGATTTTTAAAATCCATGGCCAGGATGGCGGCTGCATTTAAGACCTTTCCCAAAATGACCGCAGAAAGAGAAGGAAGATGATGAATTTCCTGGGCCCTGCGGGCTGCATCCGTAACATCGGCTACAGTGATACGAATGCCGTCGGTGCTCAGGTAATGGTCAATCCGATTCATTTCACTCATAGGTATGACTCCTGTTAAAACATAAATAATTACTCTATTATTGTAACACTAAAAAGAGGCCGGTGCTTGACAATCTTTAAAGGATGACGGATTTTCCTGCTCTTTTCTATCCGGTCCGCCACTCTGGATAGAAGGCAGAATTTCAATTCCCCTTTGGATGCTGCTCGTATTCCATACCACTAAAAAAGCGGCAGTCCTGCCGCTTTTCGATTATTATACTTTCAAATCCCGGATGGCCTTCGCCCTGTCTTCTTTTCCAAAGACCGAAGAACCGGCGACCAGAATATGAGCGCCCGCTTTTTTGAGAAGCGGCGCATTATCCCTGCTTACGCCGCCATCCACTTCGATGGAAAGGGAAAGTCCTTTTTCTTTAATCATGGCGGAAAGGGCGGCAATTTTATCAAGGGTATAGGGAATGAATTTCTGCCCGCCAAAACCGGGATTCACGGACATGATGAGGACGAAATCAAGAAGAGGCAGGACCTGTTCTATGGAAGCGAGGGGGGTGCCCGGATTCAGAGCAATACCGGCCTTGATCCCCCGGTCTTTGATGTTATGAATCATGCGGTCCAGGTGCGGCACTGCTTCTACATGGAAGGATACCATGTGAGCTCCTGCTGCCTCAAGTCCTTCCAGATAGGCTTCGGGATGATAAGTCATAAGGTGAACATCAAAAGGAAGTTTTGTACAGGACCTTAAGGATTGAATGACTGGTACGCCAAAAGTAAGATTAGGTACAAAGCGGCCATCCATAACATCCAGATGGACGTAGTCAGCGCCGCCTTTTTCAATATCCTTGAGCTCATCGGCCAGACGGGAAAAATCTGAAGCCAGTATAGAGGGAGCAATTTTCATAATTTACCTCCTTGGATTCCTTATTTCATCCAGTATTTCAAGATATGACTGATATCGCCGCTGCTGAATCAGTCCTTCTTCCACCGCCTGCCTTACAGCGCAGTCCGGTTCTTTGCTGTGGATACAGTCATTGAACCGGCATTTCCCCAGGAAAGGTCGGAAATCACGGAATAAATAGGAAAGATGGTTCCCTTCGATCCGGTCAATATCAAGATAGGTATAGCCCGGTGTATCCATAAGGAATCTCCGGTCTTTCCATTGAATCAGTTCCGCATGGCGGGTGGTATTCTTTCCCCTGCCTGTATGGCGGCTCACTTCACCGGAAAGGAAATGGGATTTTCCAAGTATCCTGTTCAGAAGAGTCGATTTCCCCACTCCGGAGGGTCCGGAAAAAGCTATGATTGGTCCTTTGAGGGCACTGGTGAGTTTTTCAAGCCCCTCATCGTGAAGAAGAGAAAGGGAAAAGGCGGAATATCCGGCTTTTCTGTAGTAGGTAACAGCCTTTTCAGCCCCTGCTTCGTCTAGATCAGCCTTATTAATCACAATCAGTGGTTCAACGCCGGCCTCTTCAGCCATCACCACCATCTTGTCCATAAGGAAGAGATTCAAGTCCGGGGTACGGACGGCTGATACAAGTACAAGCTGGTCTATATTAGCGGAAGAAGGACGGTAGAGCACGGTTTTCCGTGGATACACATGAGTAATGACCGTCTCCCCACTATTTCCCGTTTCAAAGTCCACATAGTCCCCTACCAGAATATCGGTACGCCGTTTCAGCCTGCCCCGGGAGCGGCAGAGAGACAGGGCGCCTTCACTGCCGTATATGGTAAAATAGCCATTCTGATTTTTCAGAATCAGTCCCTTCATCATCAAAGCTCCCGATCCTGTACTACAGAGCCGTCAATGACTACCTGTACATGTACGTTTCCGCTGCCGGAAACATCCTTGCTCACTGTGCTTCCTGGAGCTGCTTTGCCGCTGTAGGCAGTATGCTTCCCACTGTCATCGGTGACATAGATTTCTACCTGTCGTGCATTGCCGCCTTTAGGAATGGAGATATTCACAGTGCCGGTCTTAGTCTGGGATTTCTTCTTTCCAACAGTCAGATTGACCACATTGGAAGAGGTGGATTCACCGCCTGCCGGATCCTGGGAAATAATGATGGCGTTGCTGTCATCGGTAGAGGTACCGTCAGAAGCATTGATGGTACCAACGGAAAGCTTCATGGAAAGCAGTGTATTTCTGGCATCAGCCAGTGTCATGCCCACTACATTGGGTACATGGACCTTTTGTTTCATATTAATGACAATATTCACTCTGGTTCCCTTGGTGGCTTTAGCGCCGGATTCAGGGCTCTGGGAAATGATGACATCCGATGGTTTATCGGGATCATTCCCGTTTTCCACAGCTCCCAGAGTGAGTCCCATTTTATCCAGCCTTTCCTTGGCCTGTTCCAGAGTCAGCCCTTTAAGGTCAGGAATCAGCATGGCAGATCCGCCTTTGCTGACAGTGAGGTGGATAATACGCCGGGCTTTTACATTAGTTCCGGCGGCAGGGGTCTGGGAAATAACCTGTCCTGCCGGTACGTCGTCACTGGCTATTTCATCCACCGATACTTTCAGATCCAGTTTCTTCAGCGTAGTTTCAGCCACTTCCACCGGCTTACCTACCACGTTGGGAACGGTGATATTTTCAGAACTCCAGAAATTGCCAAAGCTGAAAAAGGCCCAGGCAAAACAGATGATGAAAAGGACAGCCATGCCGATCCAGATGTACTTCTGCGGCAGATTTGTAATGAATCTGGTCAGTTTTGTTTCTCTCTGTACTTTGTGAGTCCGTACTTCTTTCTTGGGGATAGGCCTTGTCATGGCTGTAAAGTCTTGAGAGGCGGGCTTGTATATGGTAGTAGTAAATCCCTGGGCGATTTTCAGTTCAGAAATAAAATCGGATACCGTATCGTATCTTTTATCCGGATCTTTCTGGAGTGCCGTTAGGAGACATTCCTCAAGCATGGGAGAAATGGCAGGATTGTATTTAGTGGGCCGCGGAATGTCGCCCTGCATGTGCTGGAGAGCAATGCTCACAGCCGTTTCTCCTTCAAAAGGAAGGTGGTGTGTCAGCATTTCATAAAGAACGATACCCAGGGAATAGATATCGGTCTTGGCAGTTATTTTATCTCCTGCTGCCTGTTCTGGCGAAAGGTAATGGACCGAGCCCAGGATGGACTGTTTATCAAGAACAGTAGAAGAGTTAATGGCGCGGGCAATACCGAAGTCCGTCACCTTCACTTTGCCGGTCCTTGTGAGAAGTACGTTATGCGGTTTGATATCACAATGGATAATGCCGTTGGCATGAGCTTCTTCCAGGGCATAGCCGATTTCAATAGCAATGCGGACAGCCGTATCAATGGGTATATTGGGGTGGTTCTGGATATACTGCTTCAGCGTTTCCCCTTCCACGTATTCCATGACGATGTAATGGACGTCACCGTCGCAGCCTACATCGTAAATACCCACAATATTTGGATGGGACAGCTTCCCTGCAGACTGGGCTTCATGGCGGAACCGCACGATAAAATCATTGTCTTCTGCAAAGCTGCTGTGCAGAATTTTGACTGCCACAATCCTGTCAAGAAGGATATCTTTGGCCTTGTACACATCAGCCATACCGCCTGAACCGATTTTTTCAATCAGTTCATAACGTTCATCAAGAATTTTACCAGTCATATTTTACTCCACTCAGTTCCAAAATTGAATCAATATAAAGGAGGCATTGTCTCTGGCCCCTGCTTCATAGACTTTTTCCATGATCAGGCGGCCCAGTTCTTTCAGGTCTTCTTTTGTCTTTCTGGGGCTGGACGCAATCAGACTTTCCAAATCCCTGTCTTCTACCATGCCCGAAACGCCGTCAGTACAGAGAAGGATGAAGGTTCCATTTTCCAATGGAAAGGAGCCGGTATCCACTTTCAGCTCATCTTCAATGCCCACGGCACGAGTAATCTCATTTTTTCTAGGATGAACCCTCATTTCCGCCCGGGACAGCTTCCCTTCGTTCACCAGTTCCATAACAAAAGAATGGTCTACTGTAATCTGTTCCAGCTTTCCCTGCTGAAAGCGGTAGAGCCGGCTGTCTCCCACATGGGCCCAAACCAGCTTATCCCCCGCTTCTGCTGCAGCTACCATGGTAGTACCCATGGACCGAAGCTCGGGATTATCCTTTTTTTCATTGAGGATAGCCCTGTTGGCAGCATAAAAGGATTCCTTCAGCAGCTGCTCTGAAAAAGCAGGGATGCTGCCAAGGAAACGGCCGGCACTCTGTACTGCCAGGCTGCTGGCAATTTGGCCGCCATCATAGCCGCCCATACCGTCAGCCAGAAGGTACAGGTTATTCACAGAAAGATTGATGGCGTCCTCATTGACCTTTCTTACAAGGCCTTTTTCCGATTCTCCATAAGTTAGTATCATCTAAGTTTTTTCCTATCAAGAAGCAACCCCACGCCCGGCATGTTCATTTGCCGGAACTGATAAACCTAAACTTATCCAATTAATTTAATACTAACATCATCAGCAGGGATAGTCAATTTTCTATCCCCTTTGAGAGGCTCTTTTTGAGTAAAAAGTGGGAATTTCTCTCATGAAACAGGGGTGATTCTGTGGGCAGTCCCCAAAATGACAGGAAAAAACAGAGTAAAATGGAAAATCATAGAAACAGATGCCGCGCCCTTACTTGTCAGAGAGGAAACGGCGCTTCAGCTGTCCACAGGCAGCCTGGATTTCATCACCCATCTGTCTTCTGACAGTCACACTTTTCCCGTGCTTTTCCAAAATAGAAACGAACTTCCGGATTTCATTCATATCCGGCGGATAGAGCTTGATATGTTCCGTACCATTGATAGGGATGAGATTAAAATGGCAGTTCATCTTTCCGGTCAAACGGCAGAGCTCCTCGGCATTTTCCGGAGAGGCATTGATATCCTTAATAAGGATGTATTCAAAGGTCACTCTCCGCCCCGTGGTTTTGAAATAATAACGGGATGCCTTTACTACATCCTCGATTTTGAAATTGCGGCTCACCGGAAGAATCCGGTTTCTGATTTCATCGTTAGGGGCATGGAGGGAAATAGCCAGGGTAATAGGCAGGTGCTCCTCCGCCAATCGATAAATCTGAGGCACGATACCACAGGTGGAAAGGGTAATATTTCGAAGGCTGATATTCAGCAGTCCCGGGTCATTGGCCAGTCGGATGAAGCGGAGAACTTCCTCATAGTTGGTAAGCGGTTCGCCGGAACCCATGAGGACGATGGAATGGATAGGTGCATCCAGTTTTTCTTTGAAAGCATACACTTGGGCCAGCATTTCTGATGCCGTAAGGTTTCGTTCCAGCCCCTTTCTGGTGGATGCACAGAAGACGCATCCCATGGCACAGCCCACCTGCGTGGATATACAGATGGAATTTCCATAATTGTGATGCATGCATACCGTCTCAATCAGGGAGGCGTCTGAAAGCTTCAGGAGGATTTTCGTGGTATCTCCGTCATTCGAGGCAAGGGTGCTCATGATTTCCGGTTTATTGAGCAGGGCTTCTTCTTTGAGCATATCCCGCATGGAAGCAGGAAGCTGCTTCATTTCAGAGAAATCATAGATATAGCGGCGGTACAGGTAGTCCTGCAGCTGCTTGGCTCGAAACTTGGGAAATCCCTTTGACACCACCCATTCTTCCATTTCTGGCAGGGTGTGTCCCCAGATATTAAAAGGCATAATGGCTCCTTCTATAAAGAATTATTTTTTCAGCAGTTTGGCAATAAAGAAACCGTCGCTGTGAAGTTCATAGGGCAGGATGGTCATCATTCCATCGGCCGATTTCTTTTGATCTCCCAGAGAAAATTCAAGGGGAGTGAATTCCTGGTGTTCTTTCAAAAACTGACGGACTCTATCTTCATTCTCCGCCGGATTCAGGGTGCAGGTGCTGTACACCAGAAGGCCGCCTTCTTTTACGTAGGAAGCAGCGCAGGAAAGAAGTTTCTCCTGGAGAGGCGGGAATTCTTTCAGGTCCTCTTCCTTCCGGTGCCAGCGGATTTCCGGTTTATGGGAAAGAACGCCCAGGCCGGAACAGGGAGCATCCAGAAGAACCTTATCGTATCTCCCAAAGAGAGCAGGGAAAGGTTTTCCTGAATCCCTGGCTCCTGCATGGATGATGGAAATCCCCAGTTTCTTTGCATTATTTTTTATGAGTGAAATCTTATGGGAATACAGGTCCCAGGCATCAATGGTTCCGTTATTCTTCATCATTTCTGCCATCTGGGTGGTCTTGCTGCCGGGGGCAGCGCACATATCAAGCACCCTGTCCCCTTCCTTCGGAGAAAGAACAGCAGCCGGAATCATGGAGGAAAGGGACTGCACATATGCAAGGCCTTCTTCTGCCAGGGGCCAGAATGCATGGGCTCCTTCCAAAAGGATGAGGGCATTGTTATCCCAGGGAACTGTCTCTGTTTTGATGCCTTTTTCCGCCATCATTTTTTGAAGGGCATCCCGGTTTGTCTTTAATGTATTGACTCTCACAGCCAGCTTCGGCGTTTCATTGAAAGCCTCTAAAATGGACGCTGCTTCCCTGCTGTAATGAGACTGCCACCATTTCACCAGCCATTCCGGTTCATTCCAGTAAAGGGAATCGTAGAGCAGCGGATTGTCATTTCTGGGAAATAAAGAAAGTTCATCTTTTTTACGGATATATCCCCGGAGGATGGCATTGATAAAACCCACATTTCCTTTATGGGTGATTTTCTTTGCTATTTTTACCGTTTCATTAACTGCGGCAGAAGCAGGAATTCTTGACAAGTAAAGAAGCTGATAAAGACCGAGACAGAGAAGGATTTTTACAGATGGATGGATTTTGTTTAAAGAATAGGTGCTGAGGCGTGAAATGATCCAAAGAAGGTAATTATATTTCCGAAGCACTCCATACACCAGTTCCGTTAAGAGCCGGCTTTCCGGCCCATTTAAAGGATATTCCTTCAGCACATGCTGGAGGGTGAGATTGGCATAGGCTTTTTTCTCCAGAATGTCGTATAAAGCCTGATAAGCAAGCTTCCGGGCAGAAGGCAGGGGCTTAGCGGTCGAATTCATCATTCACTTTCACCTGGTATCCATGAATAAAGTCGGAAGCATCCATCTTTTTATGGTTTTCCGGCTGGATTTCTGAAATAACAAGGGCACCACTGCCGCAGGCCACATGAATCCGGTCCTCTGCAAGGGACAGGATGGTGCCTGGCCGGGCAGAGTGCTTTACAGCTTCAGGAGCTGCTTTATGGATTTTTACTCTTTTTCCTCGATAGAAACTGTAGGTACCGGGGTTTGGATTCATGCCTCGAATCAGGCAGTCAAGCCTTTCCGCCGGAAGATTCCAGTCCAAATGGCCCATGTCTTTTGTAATTTTTTCAGCATAGGAAGCTTCTTCCTGATTCTGGGGAATCGAATGCTTGAGCTTTTCGGGAAGGTCATCAAGCACGTGAATAAGCTCTCTGGCCCCCAGGCTTCCCAGCTGGTCAAAAAGTTCTCCTGCATTCATGTGGGGAGGAATGGCCATTTTCACGGTGGAAATAATATTTCCCGTATCCATGCCTTCATCCAGCTGCATAATGGTCACACCGGTTTCCTTTTCACCATCAATAATGACCCGCTGAATGGGGGCGGCGCCCCTGTATTTCGGAAGAAGAGACGCATGGACATTGATAGCTCCATAGGTGGGGATATCAAGGACTGCTTTGGGGAGAATCTTTCCATAGGCGATAACCACAAGAAGATCCGGAGATAAAGCTTTCAGTTTCTCCTGCTCTTCCGGATTCTTCAAACTGTCCGGCTGGTAAACCGGGATATCATGAGAGAGACCAAATGATTTCACCGGGGAATAATTAATCTTTCTACCCCGCCCGTTAATCCGGTCCGGCTGGCAGTAAATCGCCACGGGCTTATAACCATGGAGGGTCATGGCTTCCAGTGCAGGAACGCCAAAATCGGGGGTACCCATAAAGACGATACGATACTTATTCATTTGTTTTCGGTCCTTTATGAAGAGAAAAGGCCTTTTCAATAAAGAGAATACCGTTCAGGTGATCTGTTTCGTGCTGAATGCAGCGGGCAAGAAGGCCGGAGGCTTTTTTTGTTTTCTTTTTCCCGTGAATATCCTGATAGCGGATAATGACATTGGAATAACGGGTTACTTCACCGAAGAATTCAGGAACGGAAAGGCAGCCCTCCGTATCGGTGTTCATTTCATCTCCATCAGGCTTCCATTCCGGATTGATGTAGGCTTCGAATCCCGATACTCCATCATCGGCTACGAAAATTCTTTTGGAAACGGCAATCTGCGGCGCAGCCAGGCCAACACCGTTTGCTTCATAGAGAGTCTTCTTCATATCATTCACAAGGAATTTCAAACTTTTATCAAATTTTTCAACCGGCTGTGCCTTCATTTTTAAAATGGGGTTGCCGGCAGTAATAATGGTACTCAATTCATTTCCTTCTTTCTTTTATGATTATTATGAGTCCTTTTATAAAGGATCTACATCTATAATTATATCATTTTCCTCAAACAGGGGCGTCCCGCGCATGGCGTTTTTTAAAGAGGTAAGACTTTTGCCCTTGACAAGAATAGATATGTAGTAGAGATTTCGAACACGCTTGATAGGTTCACTGAAAGGGGCGCTGCACTTTACATTTCCCGAAAGCCGGGGAATGACGCTTTGAAGCCAGCTGTGAATCCTGGCGGCCTGGCAGTTTGCTTTTTTTTCATCTTCATTAAAGCAGGTAATCTTCATAAGTCTCGCAAAAGGTGGATATTCCAGAAGTTTCCGGTATCTAAGCTCCTGTTTGTAAAAGCTTTCATAATCCTGCCGCGCAGCGCATTGGATGACATAGTGGGAAGGGTTATAGGTCTGTAGAATCACTTCTCCCTGTTTCCTGCTCCTCCCTGCCCTTCCGGCACATTGGGTAATAAGGTTGAAAGTCTGTTCCGCCGCCAGATAGGAAGGAATATTCAGAATACTGTCGGCAGAAAGAATGCCTACCGTCTGCACACCGGGAATATCATGGCCTTTAGCCACCATCTGGGTGCCGAAAAGTATATCAAATTTCCCATGTCTGAAATCATCCAGAATTTCCCTGGCACTGTTCTTCTTTCTGGTACTGTCCAGGTCAAACCTTCTGACTCTGGCCTCAGGCAGGAAATCAGCCAGTTCTTCTTCTATCCGTTCCGTACCCGCCCCCAGGTAGAGGATACGGGTGCCATGACATACAGGGCATTCTCTGGGAAGGGGGTGCACTGTTTCGCAGTAATGGCACTCCAGCCGGTTCATTTCCTTATGGTACACCAGAGATACATCGCAGTTGGGACATTTGAACACATGGCCGCAGGAAGAGCACATAAGGGTGGTGGCAAAACCACGCCGGTTCAAAAGGAGAATGGCTTTATTCTTTTCAAGGATCGTCTTCTGGAGAAGGGAGATTAAAGGTGCAGAAATAAGACCGTTTCTGTCAATCGGCGGGTTCTCCTTCAAATCACATACATGAATCTGGGGAAGCGGCGTTTTGAACACCCTTCCCTTCATGGTGAGGAGACTGATTTTCCCCTGGCAGGCCGCATAATAGGTGGTTATGGAAGGAGTGGCGGCGCCAAGTACAATAGGGCAGTGATAAATGACCGCCATGACTTTAGCCGCGTCCCGGCCGTTATACCTTGGAGTTTCCCCCTGCTTATAGGAGGTATCATATTCTTCATCCACCACAATGAGCCTTAGATTCTTGAAGGGCATGAAAATGGCGGATCGGGAGCCGATGACAATGGGACTCTCTCCGCTCATGATACGCATACGGTTATTATACCGCTCCCCTTTGCTGAGGCCGCTGTGCATAAATACTACTTTATCTCCAAAGATGGAGGCAAAATAAGAAGTCATCTGGCTGGTGAGGGCGATTTCCGGCACAAGAATAAGGGCGGAGCCGCCTTCTTCCAGAACGTGACGGGCAGCCTGGAGATAAACCTCGGTCTTCCCGCTCCCAGTCACCCCTTTTAGAAGAAACCCTTCATAGGCCTTTCGATCTATGGAATCGCACAGGGCTTTGACTGCCTTCTCCTGTTCTTCGGTCAGTGTCTTTTCCTTCTTTTCCCCTTCCCTGGTAATCAGAGAATAGGTTTCCTTTCTATGATAGACCGAATGGCCGTATGCATTCAAAAGAAATGCATGAATAAGAGCAGTGGAAAATCCCTTTTCCTTCAGCCTGCTCACCGGCTGGGAACCGTTGGCCTTCAGAAATTCAGAAAGTTCTGCCTGCTTTCGACTCCTTCCCTTTTCTTTATCCGTGAGCTCCCTGTCCGGCACAATCCATTTTTCCAGAGGGATTTTATGAGCGGCTGCCAGGGTTTCCTTTTTGATGAGAAAATTCTGTTTCACGTATTCCATCAGCCTGTCCCCAAAAAGGAGGGCCGCCGATTTATCATCCAGACTGTCCACGGACCGGTCTACCAGTCCTTCTATGTCCTCCACCGGTTCCTTCTCTATTTTTTTCCAGTTCACAGTATAGGTTATTTTCGTTTTGACAGCTTTCTTGTCGATATAGAAGAGACGGAGGGCATCGATCAGCGTGCACATGTAATATGAGGAAATCCAAAGGGCAGTCCGTATCATTTCATCAGTAAACCAGGGAAAGGAATCTACCAGAGACAGAATATCCAGAAGTTTATAGGATAACTGAGATGTATCTTCTTCATGAACGGAAAGAATAATTCCCTCTTCCTTCCGTCTGGCAAAATTCACTACGCAGCGCCAGCCCACACCTGCCCCTTTCATGGTTTCAGGAATACGATAGGAAAAGGTTCGGTTCAGATGCTTGGAAGGTCTGTTAATCAGAACTTCTGCAATGGTTTCCTGCATAGGATGCTCCTTCCCAATAAAAAATGGACAGCCCGAAGGCTATCCATTATTTTATCATATTTTTGGCTGTTTAAGAAATCAGAGGCCTGCTTCTTTCCTGAGCACATCTGCTTTGTCAGTGTGTTCCCAGGGAAGATCAATGTCTGTCCTTCCGAAATGGCCATAAGCAGCAGTCTGCTTATAGATAGGACGGCGGAGATTCAGCATATCGATAATGCCTGCAGGACGGAGTTCGAAGTTCCGGCGGATAAGGTCCACGATTTTTTCATCATCAATTTTTCCGGTGCCGAAGGTATCAACGAAGATGGAAACCGGTTCCGCTACGCCGATGGCATAAGCCAGTTCGATTTCACATTTATCTGCAATGCCGGCTGCCACAATGTTCTTAGCCACATAACGAGCAGCGTAGGCAGCACTGCGGTCTACCTTTGTGGGATCCTTGCCGGAGAAGCAGCCGCCGCCATGACGAGCCATGCCGCCGTAGGTATCTACAATGATCTTACGGCCTGTAAGGCCGGCATCGCCCTGGGGTCCGCCGATAACAAAGCGGCCGGTGGGGTTGATAAGGTATTTTGTATTTTCATCAAGGAACCTGGCAGGAATGGTGGCCTTGATGACCTTGTTAATCATGTCTTCTTCAATCTGTTCATGGGTAACATCAGGGTTATGCTGGGCGGAAATGACTACGGTATCCACGCGGACCGGTTTGCCATCGTCATATTCCACGGTAACCTGGGTCTTTCCATCAGGACGGAGATAAGGAACGTCTCCGTTCTTTCTTACTTCAGCCAGACGCCGTGCCAGCCGATGGGCCAGAGCAATCGGCATGGGCAGGTATTCCGGCGTTTCATTGGATGCGTAGCCGAACATCATGCCCTGGTCGCCGGCACCGATATCATATTTATCAGCTTTCTTTTCCTTGGCTTCCAGAGACTGGTTGACGCCCATGGCAATATCGGGAGACTGTTCGTCAATGGCCACGTTAATTCCGACACTTTCGCCGTCAAAGCCATAACGGGCATCGGTGTATCCTATATCGTTAATGGTCTTTCTGATAACCTGGGGAATAGGTACATAGGCGGTGGTGGTAATTTCACCAAATACATGGACCTGACCGGTGGTTACAATGGTCTCGCAGGCCACACGGCCATTGGGATCCTGGGCCAGGATGGCATCAAGAATAGCATCAGAAATCTGATCGGCGATTTTATCAGGATGACCTTCCGTAACGGATTCTGATGTGAATAATACTTTCTTAGACATATAAGTCCTCCTCACTTGAAATGTGGAAATATAATAAAAAACGGCTCTCCGCAGGGAGAGCCTATCCTCTCATCTGCCAGCAATATGCTGATGGAATTAGCACCGGTTCCTTTTTCAGGAATGGTTGCTGCAGCGTCCCCGGGCCAAATCCCTCAGCTGCTCTTGATGAGTCTTTATTCACTTGAGTACTATTATACCGTTATTTCTTTATTTTAGCAATAGTTAACTGTTATTTGGCCATAGGAGTTAACGAAGGAAACTGAAAATTTCAGTGCTTTTTCCGAGGTGGCCCAGGAGGCAGCCTGCATTCCTTTTGCTTTTCCCTGGCTATTTCCTATTTTCCAAAGAAAATCTTCATATCTTCTTCCACCGTAGTGATACCGGCAATACCGAATTTATCCACCAGTACATTGACCACTGCCGGCGAAAGGAATGCCGGAAGTGTGGGTCCCAGATGAATGTTCTTTACGCCCAGGGAAAGGAGGGCAAGAAGGACGATGACCGCCTTCTGTTCATACCAGGCAATATTATAAACAATGGGGAGTTCATTCACATCGTCAAGGTTGAAAACTTCCTTCAGCTTCAGGGCAATGAGGGCCAGACTGTAGGAATCGTTGCACTGCCCTGCATCCAGCACCCGGGGAATGCCGCCGATGGTTCCCAGATTCAGCTTGTTATACTTATATTTGGCGCAGCCGGCAGTCAGAATCACTGTATCTGCTGGAAGAGCTTTTGCAAATTGACGGTAGTATTCCCTGCTTCTTGCCCTTCCATCACAGCCGGCCATGACAATGAATTTCTTAATAGCGCCGGACTTCACTGCCTCCACCACCGTATCTGCCAAAGCAAGCACCTGGTTATGGGCGAAACCGCCGGTAATAAAGCCTTTTTCGATTTCCTTCGGCCCTTTGCAGGAAAGGGCCTGACGGATAATAGGAGTGAAATCCTTTTTGCCGTCTTTCTCATCAATATGGCCGGCGCCGGGGAAGGAAACCACACCGGTGGTCCAAAGTCTTCCTTTATAGCTGTCCTTAGGAGGCACCACGCAGTTGGTGGTCATGAGGATAGGACCGTTAAAGGATTCGAATTCCTCCCTCTGTTTCCACCATGCATTGCCGTAGTTCCCGGCAAAATGGCTGTATTTCTTAAAGAAAGGATAGTAATGGGCAGGAAGCATTTCCCCATGAGTATACACGTCCACACCGGTCCCCTCTGTCTGTTCCAGAAGCATCTCTAAATCTTTCAGGTCATGACCGGAAATGAGAATGCCCGAATTGCTGCGTACACCGATATCCACCTTTGTGATTTCCGGCTGTCCATAGGCAGACGTATTGGCTTCATCCAGAAGAGCCATGCCCTTGACACCGTATTCGCCGGTTTTCATGGTCAGGGCGAAAAGGTCATCTACGGAAAGGTGCTTATCCAAAAGACGGGCCAGTGTGTCTTCAAGGAAATCATTGATTTCCCGGGATTCTTTATGAAGAACCCTTGCATGGCGCAGGTAAGCGGAAAGACCTTTCAAACCATAGGTAATGAGCTCACGAAGAGACCGGATATTTTCGTCTTTTTCGGAAAGTACGCCAATTTCCGGATTGTCATAGGAACCATCAGAAGGCTTCCAGAGAGCAGCATCAGAAAGAGAGGACTGATCCGGCAGTAAACGGAGAAGCTCCTCCTTCACCGCTGCTGTTTTCTGTATTCTTTCTTCAATCATGGTATCATCAAAGTTGGCATTGGTAATGGTGACGAAGAGATTATCTTCAATCAGATGGGCCACATGGTCAGGCACCGTAGTCCCTTTCCGGCGGCATGCGGAGGAGACTTCGGAAAGGCCTTTGGTCACATAAATAAGTACATCCTGCAGATGGGCGGTACGGGCCGATTTTCCGCACATCCCCTGAATGGTGCATCCCCTGCCGCCTGCGGTTTCCTGGCACTGATAGCAAAACATCTGATTTTCCATTGATTTCCTCCTCATGTAAAATAAAGAATTGATACTTTTATTATACGAAATACCTATCAGCTATATTGTTGCCGCCGCAACATAAAGTAGATATAATGATAAAAAACAGATATTTTTAAGGAGGCTTCCATGAATCATAAAAATTATGAAGGGCTTCCCCTTTTCAGGAATATGGAAGAAAGCCGCATTCGGGAAATACTTCTCATCGCCGGCTGCTATATCAGGAATTTCAAAAAAGGCAATTATATTTATGAAGAGAATGAAATCATCCGCAGCATAGGCCTTATCCTTTCCGGTCATGTATATATGATCAGGGAAGACCTGTGGGGTGAGAAGGATATTCTGGTCTCCATGGGCCGAGGGGAAATATTCGGAGAAAATTTTGCCTGTTCTCCTCATCCTGCTTCTTCTGTCACTTTTTATGCCCAGGAAGAAGCGGAAGTGCTTTTTATCCCCTATGACCGTCTCCTCCGTCATGCGGGAGATGGAGATGTCCTTGTATTTATTAAAAATCTCATAGCCATGATGACTTCCAAAAGCCAGGAACTCATGAGGAAAATCAATGTGATTTCCAGAAAATCCCTCAGGGCAAAAATCCAGTGCTTTCTTTCCATGGAAGCGGAAAAAGCAGGAAGCTGTGATTTCACCATTCCTTTTTCCAGGGAGGATATGGCTGAATATGTCTGTGCCAACCGAAGCGCTCTTTCCCGGGAATTAAGGGCCATGGAAAAAGACGGTTTAATTACCCTGCAGGGAAGAAAATGCCATATCCTTCAAAAATAGAAGAAAAAATTTCCGCCTGCATTTCCCATAGCCCTATTGCCTGCCTCTATTCTATCCACGAAAAAAAACGCCGCAGAAAGCGGCGCTTTTTTCACTTTTTCAGTTATTACTGCTGTTTCAAGCCTTCAGAAATTTTTTCAACGATAATGTGACCCAGTTCATCCTTTGTCATTTTCGGATACTGTTCCATGGTACCGTCTTTATAAAGAAGGGAAGCAATGTTGGTGGGTACATTGAAACCGGCGCCAGGCATGGCCACATCATTGGCCACCAGCATATCCAGATTTTTCCTTTTCAGCTTTTCTTTGCCGTGCTCTATGACATCATTCGTTTCTGCAGCAAAGCCTACAAGGAACTGGCCTTTCTTTTTCTGCCCCAGACCATAAAGAATATCAGGGTTTTGGGTCAGCTCAATGTTCAGAACATCATGGGACTCTTTTTTGATTTTCTGGGTGGCCTGCACCTTGGGGCGATAATCGGACACAGCTGCTGCCATGATGGCGGCATCGCAGTCATCAAAATGGGAATTCATGGCACGGCAGAGTTCCCGGGCATCACGGACGTATTCTATCTTAACACCTGAAGGAACAGGAAGTGCCGTAGTGCAGCTTACCAGAGTCACATCAGCGTCCTCCATGGCAGCTGCCCGGGCAATGGCATAGCCCATGCGTCCGCTGGAACGATTGCTGATGTACCTGACAGGATCGATGGCTTCCTGAGTGCCGCCGGCACTGACGATTATCTTTTTACCCTTCAGGAGGCCTTTGCCGAAGAGTGCCTTTTCTACAGCATCCATAATGGATTCCAGTTTAGGGAAACGGCCTTTTCCATTGGTGTTGCAGGCCAGATGTCCTGATTCCGGTTCTACGAAGAGATAGCCGTGAGCACGGAGTTTAGCCATGTTTTCCTGTACAATGGGATTTTCATACATATTGGTATTCATGGACGGCACGAAAATCACTTTGGCCTTCGTGGCCATGACGGTGGTAGAAAGCATGTCGTCTGCAATACCGTTTGCCACTTTACCGATCATATCGGCAGTAGCCGGTGCAATGACGAATACATCAGCCATGCGGGCCAATGCAATATGCTCCACATCCCATTTATAGATATTGGCAAACATATCCACTGTCACATCGTTGCCGGACAGTTCACCAAAGGTAATGGGGGTAACCAGCTTGGCTGCATTGGCGGTCATAATGCAGTGCACATCGGCACCGGCCTGTCTGAGCCGGCTGACAAGGCCGGCTGCTTTGTATGCGGCGATTCCGCCGCATACGCCTACCACAATATGTTTATTTTCAAACATTTACAAATCCTTCCCGGAAATTCCATTTCCTCAGGGAAGTACCGATTCATGGGGTGATGGAATGAATCGGTACATTCTCAAAGTCTGTTATTTATCAAAGCTGTAGGTAATCTTATCCCTGTAAATTTCTTCCAGTGCCACGGTCACCGGTTTTTTGTTCTTTGCATCAGGAATCAGCGGAGGCTGGCCATCGGTCAGTTCACGGGCCCTGTCTGCTGCCAGGGTAACCAGGGTATACTTGGAATCTACTTTCTTCACAAGACTGTCAATAGATGGAAAACACATCATTTTAAAGGTACCTCCTTATTGATATATTGTTTGAAAATGGTTTCAATCTGTCCTTCATTGCGGGACAGTTTACATTTTTCCGCTTCCAGAATGGAGCAGGTCTTATGCACCGCATCTTTCAGTACATCATTCACCACGATGTAATCATACTGATGGGCCATGGCCAGTTCGCTGGTAATCTGGGAGAGACGTTTTTGGATGACTTCCTCCGAATCGGTTCCGCGATCATGGAGACGGCCGGAGAGAATTTTAAGGGACGGCGGGACGATATAGATGAAAACGCCCTTGGGATAGCGCTTCTTCACCTGCATGGCTCCCTGGATATCGATTTCAAGAAGTACCGATTTCCCCTCATTAATCAAATCCAGGGCATATTTTTTCGGCGTGCCGTAGTAATGGTCATAAACCCTGGCATATTCCAGGAAAGCATCTTCCTTGATGAGTTCTTCAAACTGCTCATTGGTCCGGAAATAGTAGCTTTCCCCTTCCACCTCTCCCTTACGGGGCTCTCTGGTGGTCATAGAAACAGAATAATGGAGATTGGGATAAATGGAACGAATGGCACTGCAGATGGTTCCCTTCCCGGCACCGCTGGGGCCTGACACCACCAGCAGAATTCCCTCATCTTTCTTCTTTGTATCCATGATTAATCGTCCGATCCTTCGTTAATGACTGTATCCTTATTGGTCAATCTGTGAGAAATGGTTTCCGGCTGTACGGCAGAAAGGATAATCTGTCCGCTGTCCATAATGAGAACAGCCCTTGTTTTTCTGCCATAGGTGGCATCGATCAGTTCGCCTCTGTCCCGGCAGTCCTGGATCATACGTTTAACCGGCGCTGATTCCGGACTGATGATAGCCATAACCCTGGCTGCCGCCGCCATATTGCCAAAACCGATATTAATTAAAGAAAAACCCACTTTTGATAGCTCCTTATTCAATATTTTGGACTTGCTCGCGTATTTTTTCGAGTTCTGTCTTGATTATTATAACACAGTCAACCACTTCAGTGTCACTGGCTTTTGAAGCGGTTGTATTGACTTCCCTGTTGATTTCCTGGAGGAGAAAATCAAGTTTTCTGCCTGAAGGCTCATTGCTTTCAAGGATATGACTGAACTGGTCCAAGTGGCTTCCAAAACGCACAACTTCTTCCGTATAGTCAGCCTTCTCTGAAAAAAGAGCCACCTCTTCCAGTACTCTCCCCTCATCCATGGAAAGGTTCCTGTCTTCCAGGATTTTATTGATTCTCTCTTTCAGCCTTTCCTCATAGGCCCGGGCCGCATCATCCTGCCGGGATAAAAGGAATTCTCTCTTTTCTTTAAGGAAAGAAATTCGTTTTTCCAGGTCCTTCTTCAAGTTGGCCCCTTCCCTTGCCCGCATGTCTGTGAGTTCAGTCAGCGCCTTCTCCATGGCTTCGTCCACCAGAGGCGCCAGCTCTTCATCGGACAGGACTTCTTTTTCTACATGGAGAAAAGGTTCCGGCAGGGTTAGAAGATCGGAAATAGAAGGTTTTCTGTTTTTCAGTCCCTTCATACGCCGGCCTTCCGTTAAAGCGGCTGCATAGGCTTCCAGAAGATTCCTGTCCAGTACTACCTTCAGATTTCTTTCTTCTGCAGAAGGCTGGAAAGAAAGGTAAACGGTCACTTTACCACGATGCAGGGTTTCTTTGATTTTCCGGGATGCCCTGTCTTCCAGGAAAGCGGAGAAATGGTCGCTTCTCATATTAATTTCCAAAAAACGGCTGTTCACCGATTTCAGCTCTGCTGTCACGATGCCCCGTCCATTTTCTGCGCTGCCTCGTCCGTAGCCGGTCATGCTGTTCATATGCAATGCCTCCATTTATGATGAATTACAGCAGATAGTCTCCTTCAAATACTTTTTCTGCAGGACCAGTCATAAAGATATGGTCTTTGGGATTTCCGTCCCATTCGATATGAAGTTGTCCGCCATCCAGGGTTACGTCAGCACCGCCGGAAACCCGGCCGTTTAAAATAGCGGCTGCCACAGTGGCACAGGTACCGGTGCCGCAGGCCAGAGTCACGCCGGCGCCTCTTTCCCACACCCGCATCCTGAGATGGTTTGGAGAAAGCTGTTCTACAAATTCTACATTGGTCTTCTTTGGGAAATGAGGGTCTGTTTCCAGGTTGGGGCCTTCCTCCGTGACCGGAACAGCTTCTGCATCATCAACAAAAATAACACAATGGGGATTCCCCATGGACACGCAGGTAACCTGGTAGGATTTTCCATTTTTCTCATTGGCCAGCGTTTGATTTACAATAGGACCTTCGCCGAAACCTTCTGCCGGAATTTCTTTGGCATCCAGATGGGGGCATCCCATGTCTACCCGTACCATGCCATTATCCAATATTTCCGGATACAGGATACCGGCTCCGGTTTCCACAGAAATCCGTTTTTCCTTCACCAGTCCCAGTTCGTGGGCCCACTTGGCAAAAGCACGGATACCATTGCCGCACATTTCTGCTTCTGAACCGTCGGAATTAAAAATCCGCATCTTCAAATCGGCCTTATCAGAAGGGAGAACAAATATAATACCGTCAGCGCCGATGCCGAAGTGACGGTCGCAGATTTCTTTTGTATGCCTTGTTACTTCTTCCAGTTTTTCCTTAAAGCCATTAACAAAAACAAAATCATTGCCCAAGGCCTGCCATTTTACAAAATGCATAATTCCTCCTTGCTTACAGCTGTATATGAATGATGATTTTCTGATTCTGAATCTATATTTTACCATTCCTGTCACGTCTCTATCAACCACAGGAATCAGCCTGTTCCTGTTTATACAGGGAACGCCCAGTATTTTCTCCAAAGGCAGCGCCTATACCTGTCCTAAAAGGACAGGGCTGAAATCCCCTGTTCCTGCCGTACCAGGACCCTTCAAGTATGATATACTTAAACCATAATTATTTATCTTTAAACGCTTATGCAGGAGGAAATCATGCAGATAGACAGCGCTGTATTATATATGATTGTAAAAAAACTCAAAGAAAAGCTGGATTCCTGTCAGGTACGGCAGGTGCACCAGATAGATAACCGCATTATGGATTTAGAGCTTTTCTGCCAGGACGGAGATATTGTAAGTCTTATCATCAACACCTATAATCCGCCTCTTCTTTACCTTACGGGCAGGGCAAAAAACAGGAAGCAGTACTCCCCTTCCCAGACCTTCTGTATGACCCTCAGGAAATATCTGGAAGGGAGCCGCCTGTCCAGAATCGAACAGGCAGATATGGACCGGGTCGTATCTCTTTCCTTTGACCGTATCGAAGCAGGCAGTGAAATCGTGACCCGCACCCTCTGGGTGGAACTTCTCCCTGCTTCCCCCAACATAGTTCTTACGGAAGGAAATACAATCATAGATGCCTGTCTCCGGGGCAAAAAGCTGGACCGTCTCCTGGTGCCTGGAGAGACCTACAGTCTTCCGGGACGCTCTGCCCGCATGGATTTCATGAAATTTAACAAAGCAGAAATAAAAAACATTCTGGATTTTTCCAAAAATGAAGACATCCCTTTAGACAGCTGGCTCTTTTCCAAGTTTAACGGTTTTTCCCGTTACCTGGCGGACGAACTGGCCCATGAAAGCAGGGTGCCTGCCGACCTCTCTCTTTCTTCCATGACCGAAGAGGAAGAAAATCGTGTAGTCACCGCCCTGTGTGCTCTTTCCTCGGCCATTGCCAAATCCGATGTCCTATATATATATAAGAATGAAAAAGGAAAGAAATCTGCCAGCCCCATTCCTCTTCACATGATGAAGCAGGAGCCGGAAAAAGCAGATGTCCTCCCCTTTATAGAAAAAGAGGCGGAAAGCGGAGCCGGTTCCATCAGTCAGGCTGTACAGGACTACAAAAAGCAGCTTCATACTCTTATTAAAAGAGAAGAAAGAAAGAAAAGAAAAATAGGAGAAGAAATGGAAGAAACGTCCCGTATGGACCAGTACAAGCTCTGGGGCACCCTCCTTTCCATCTATGCCTATGAAAAAATCAACCACCGGACTTCCCTTACCCTTTCCAATCTGTTCAAAGATCCGCCGGAAGATGAGACCATACCGGTGAACCCCCTTCTTTCCGTTTCCGCCAACAGCCAGATGTATTTCAAAAAATACAATAAAATGAAAACAAGGACTGCCATCGGAAAGGAAAAGCTGGACGAATGCGATAAACGACTTGCCTATCTGAATGATACTCTTTACTTTGCCGAACAGGTTACCACCAAACAGGAACTGGAATCATTAAAGGAAGAGCTGAAGAATCTGGGTATTGATAGAAAGCAGGGACAAAGGAAAAAATCTGGAAAATCGAATAAAAAATCCCAGGCACCCCAGATAGAAAACCGTATAATTGACGGTTTCCGGGTATGGTTTGGCACCAGTAATACAAAGAATGAATATCTCACCCTCCATAAGGCGGCAAAAACCGATGTATGGCTCCATGCCAGAGCCATTCCCGGTTCCCATGTAGTGATTGAATCATCCGGTGATACCATTCCTGAAGAAACCCTGGTGAAGGCTGCCGCCCTGGCCGCCTGGAACAGCAAAGGAAGAGATTCCGGTAAGGTGGATGTGGACTATACCCTTATCCGCTATGTGAAGAAAATTCCCGGAGGCCCGCCGGGGCTGGTGAACTATACCCACCAGAAAACACTGACCGTGGTACCGGAAAATGTGAAGGAAAATGAATAAAAAATACAGAAAATTTTTTGAGTCCCCCTGCCGAAAGGCACCAATGCGGCGGTGTTCTCAATGACCTGGGGATGGAATACAAAAGCAGCGCTCTTTTTCTTTCAAGGGCGCTGCTTTTATATGGTCCTGCTTATCACTTGAATTTTTAAAGTGTTTTTCATGAACGGTTTACTCTATATTGCGGCGATGCTAAAATCAGATAAAGAAAGAATCCTGTATCCTATATCTGCAAGGAGGAAACCCTATGAATAAAAAAGAAGAAACAGTGCATGCCCATAACTGCGGCTGCTGCCACTGCCATCAACAGCATCACGAAGAAAGTCATGTTCATGAAGATGATTCCGGAAGTGAGGATGAAGGAGAGGAAAGCCATCATCATGGCTGCTGCGGTCATGACCACCACCATGAAGAAGAGCCCCTTCATCACGACCATTCCCATGATCCTGAAATGGCCAGGTATAAAGCGAACGAAAAAGATATTATGGAAGACGAAAAGGCCATTGATGCTGACGAACGGCGGGCCTTCGGCCATTTCCATGATAAAGGAATCCATCATCAAAAAGGCCACATGCCGAACTGCCACTGTTCTGCCTGTGTAGAGGAAGAGGACTGCGACATCTGTGGGAAAAGCCTTGACAGCTGCCGCTGTGATTTCCTTGGAAAAACCTACCACCGCTCCCTTTACCATATGGAGCATCTGGACTGCATGGAATGCGCCGCTAAAATGGAAGGGAAGATTCGGGAAATGCCTTCTGTTTTCTTTGCGGCCATTTCCTTCCGCAATAAGGAACTGCGCATCATTTCCAAAGAGGACCCCGATACCCTTTTGAAGGAAGTCCTTGCTGTATGCCGGAGCGTAGATGAATCGGTCGGTATCGTTCCGCCAAAAGATAAGTCCAATTACCGGACGGAAACTTATGAGATTCCTACTCTGGACTGCGCAGCCTGTGCATTGAAGCTGGAAAAGCTGATTAATCGCCAGCCCAGTGTTCTCTCCGCTTCTATTTCCTATGCCACCAAAACCATGAAGCTCACCGCAGAGGATCCGGACAGCCTGATTCCGGAGCTTACAGAAAAGTGCAATGAAGTGGAATCTCCTACGGAAATCAAAAAGAAAGTACGTCCCCCAAAAACATCAATTTCTCCAAAGACAGAGGATGTTCCTTTTTACAAAAAAATATTCACAGAAGAAGGACAGCTTTGGATTGGCGGCTTTTTCTTCGTTCTGGGCATGCTGTTCCACTATCATCCTGTCGAGGCTTTGGCTATGCCGGAACTGTACGGAAACATGCTGTTCTTTATTTCCTACCTTATTCTAGGCGGCCCCATTGTATGGACAGCCCTGAAAAATGTGACCCATGGGGAATTCTTCGATGAAACTTTCCTCATGACCATTGCCACCCTGGGAGCCTTCGGCATACAGGAATATCCTGAAGCTGTGGGCGTCATGTTCTTCTACCGCATCGGTGAATATCTGCAGGACCTGGCCAGCGACAGAAGCCGCAGCCAGATTATGGCGGCTGTAGACCTTCGTCCCGAGGTGGTTCACCGCATAACCGGGGATCAGATGGAAACACTTCCGGCGGAAGATGCCAGAGTGGGCGATATCCTTCTGGTCCGCCCCGGCGACCGCATCCCCCTGGACGGACTGATTGTGGAAGGAAGTACGGAAATCGATACTTCTGCTATTACCGGCGAGCCGAAACCTGTAACTGCCAAAGAAGGCAGCCATGTAGACTCGGGCTGCGTGAATATGACCGGTACCATTAAAATCCAGGTCATGAAAATTCTTTCCGAATCCATGGTGAGCCGTATTCTGGATTCAATGGAAAATGCAGTGGCCAGTAAGCCGAAGATTGACCGCTTCATTACCCGTTTTTCCAGAATTTATACGCCCGCCGTAGTAGCAGCAGCCCTGCTGACAGCTGTGATTCCTCCGCTTTTCTTTGGCGCTGACTGGGAAAAATGGATTTATACTGCCCTCACTTTCCTGGTTATTTCCTGCCCCTGCGCCCTTGTCATTTCCGTTCCTCTGGCTTTCTTTGCAGGCATAGGAAGAGCTTCCAAAGATGGCATTCTCTTTAAGGGCGGCACAGTGATGGAAGTGATTGCCAAAATCAAAGCAGCTGTCATGGATAAAACAGGCACCATTACAGAAGGAAAATTCAAAGTCCGCTCCATCATTCCCTATGGGAAATATAAGAAAGAAGACATTCTTTCCCTGGCCGCTTCCTGTGAAATCTACTCCACCCACCCCATTGGAAAATCCATTGTTGAAGCTGCCCATGCAGAGGATCTCCCCCTGTGTCATGTAGAAAATCTTCATGAAACGGCTGGCCTTGGTGTGGAAGGCATGGTGGATGGGAAATCCGTTTATGCCGGAAACAGAAGCCTCATGGCAAAGGCCGGCATTTCCGAACAGGAACTGGATGCGCTTCATGGAGAAGGCACCGTGGTGTATATGGCAAAGGAGGGAAGCCTTCTGGGATGTATCACCATATCTGATGCACTGAAGGAAGATGCCTTTTCTTCCATCAGCGAAATCAAAAAATTGGGCGTTACGCCAATTATGCTGACCGGTGATAACCGGAAAAGCGCAGAAGCCGTGGCAGAAAAAGCAGGCATTTCTAAAGTATATGCCGGCCTTCTTCCTCAGGATAAACTTTCCATTATGAAAGACCTGCGCAGGAAGGAAGGATCCGTGCTCTTCGTAGGAGACGGCATCAATGATGCCCCTGTCCTTGCCGGTGCCGATGCAGGGGCCGCCATGGGAAGCGGCGCTGACGCCGCCATTGAAGCAGCCGATGTGGTTTTCCTCAATTCCGACGTCCATGCCATCCCCCAGGCCATCAAACTGTCCCGAAAAGTCATTTCCACGGCCTGGCAGAACGTGGCCTTCGCCCTCTTCGTCAAAATCGCCGTTATGATTATGGGCCTTCTGGGCTATGCCAATATGTGGGTAGCCGTGTTTGCAGACACTGGCGTCACCCTCCTCTGCATCCTCTACTCCGTACGTCTCCTTCGTATGAAACTATGAATGGCAGTGAGCTGGTGGACTAGTGGGCTAGTGGACTAGTGAGCTGGTAAAATAGTCAAATAAAAACAGCTGTGAAAATGATGAAACATTTTTCACAGCTGTTTTTTGATGAGAAAATTTTTTAATAAAACCTATGGCGGTTCGAAGCTGCCTTGACATGGAGGACAGCGGGCAAAAATCATAACTTTGGATTCATCAGAAAGGGCAGTATTACGGTGAATCAGCCGCCAAAGGGGGCTTCCCCTTCGCCCGCAGGGCGGTTTGCCTGTTTTCCCCGGGCGAAAGCCCGGTTGTAAAGGTTTAATCCAAACTGGCGACCCTTCTTTTGAAGGGCGCCTACCAGAACCCTCAGCGGCGGAGCCGCTGTCAAACCCAAGAACCCTCGCGCCATAGGCGCGCCAAACTTCGGCCCGAAGGGCCGTCAACCCTCACGCCCGAAAGGGCGTGTCAGCAAAAGTCCTACTCCACGATTTCCGGCTTATCTCCCTTATTTTCTTCCTTGTCTTTCGGGAATACAAGGTTCAATACCATGGCCACAATGAAGACTACAGCCACACAGTTATCCGCGAATACACTGCGGAAAAGATCGGGGAAAATGTGGAAAATCTGGGGTGTCTGGGTGAATCCCAAGCCGATGGAAAGGGAAAGGGCGGCAATGCTCATATTTCTCTGGGAATAACCGCAGTCCCCCAGCATACGGACACCGCTCACCACAATAGAACCAAACATCATGAGAGTGCAGCCCCCCAGCACCGCATTGGGCAGGGAAGCCAGAATGACGCCAAGAGCGGGAACGAGGCCAGCAAGAATCATGATGACAGCGCCGCAGCCGATAGCTTTACGGTTTACCACGTGAGTCATGGCAATGAGGCCTACGTTCTGGCTGAAGGAAGTAATAGGCATGCAGCCGAAAAGGGATGACAGGCTTGAAATGAAGCCATCCACTGCAATGGAGCCGGAGACTTCCCTGTTGGTGGGTGTCCTGCCAAAACCCATGGCTGCCAGGGCACTGGTATCACCCAGGGTCTCGGTAGCAGAAACAAGAAAAATAAGGAAAATCGAAAAAATCGCATCAGCATGGAATTCCAGGGGAACCGGAAGAATGGAGGGAACGGAAATAATAGATACCTGGCTGATACGGGACAAATCCACCATGCCGTAGAAATAGGCAGCTGCATAACCTACCACCAGACCAAAAAGAACGGAGAGCTGCTTATAGAAAGAATGGGCCTTCACGTTAAAAATCAGGCAGGAAATCAGGGTAATGGAACCTACAATGAGATATTTCGCATCGCCGAAATCAGGAGCGCCAAAGCCGCCGCCAAAGGAATTGGCCCCAATGGGAAGAAGGGAAAAACCGATAGCCGTCACTACGGAAGCAGATACAATAGGAGGCACAAATTTCTTCCACCAGGTGGCTCCAAGGCCAAGAATCCCTTCCAGCACACCGCCGATAAGGGCTGCCCCCAGTACGGCGCCGTAGCCGTACTTTGTACCAATGACGCAGGCCACCGATACGAAGGTGAAGCTGATACCCATAATGATGGGAAGGCCGCTCCCAAGCCGCCACAGCGGGAACATCTGCAGAAGAGAGCCCAGGCCTGCCACAATCATGGCAGACTGCACCAGGGCGCCGGACTCTTCCGGCGACATTTTCACTGCTCCTGCTACGATAAGGATAGGCGCAATGTTGGCCACAAACATGGCCAGCACATGCTGCAGGCCGAAGGGCACAGCCTTTCGGACAGAGATTTCTCCCTTTAGCTGGTAAATGGGGTCATTTGTTTTCATGGACAGATACCTCACCGGAATGTAATGGTGCCGGTAGCAGCATCCATCTTGTCAATGATAGCCAGGGACCTGACATCCACTCCTTTGGCACGCAGGGCATCGCCGCCTCCCTGGAAGCCTTTTTCAATACAGATGCCTACACCCTCTACGATACCGCCTGCCTGGGAAACCAGGTCCATCAGCCCTTCTACGGCGCAGCCGTTGGCAAGGAAATCATCCATAATGAGGATATGTTCACCCTGATTCAGGTATTTTTTGGAAACCACCACATGGTTCACTTTATTATGGGTAAAAGACTTCACTTCTGTTGCATATACATCAGTATCCATATTGGAACCGGCCGACTTCTTGGCAAATACCACGGGCACGCCAAAATATACGGCTGTCAGGCAGGCAATACCGATGCCGGAAGCTTCGATAGTCAGAATCTTATCTATTTTCTTATGGGCAAATATATTTTTAAATTCTTTCCCCAGCTCACTGATAAAAGGCACATCGATCTGATGATTAAGGAAACTGTCCACTTTCAGTACGTTTCCCGGTTTAATCACTCCATCGGTCAGTATCTTCTTCTGTAACAGATTTAATTCGGATGCCATCATTTCTGCTCCCTTTCTCATACCCAAAATATAAAGATAGTATTAACTTATTGTATCATGGCAGGCAAATCAATGCAAAAAAATCAGGGACTATGGAGTTTTCATCCATAGTTCCTGTTTTTTCCGGATACTATCAAAGGATTGCCTGATGGAACAGTTTTTCCAGGTCAGCCCATTTCATCATGCCGTCTTCATTCTGCGAAATCCCGTGAAAAGTTAAAGGATACTGCAAAGGCGTCACATCTTCCCGAGGTACGGTGATATGACGGATATCCCGGGAAGCAGGATAAAGGAGGCAGGCGGATCCATAAAGAATTCCGTCAGTTCCCTTCCATTTTTCAATCACCAGTTTCACGCCGAAGGGAACCCTCCCTTCCAAAGACTTGGGCAGCTCATAGGGATAGGTGCCCAATGCGGAAAGAATAGCCGTCATATTGGAGTCATGGCCGCAGATGAAGGAAAATTTCCGGCTGTTTTTCATTTCCCTCTCCATCATACGGACCAGAGGCATCGCCATGTAACGGGCAGCATGGGGCTCCCCATAGAGGAGAATTCCGAAATCATCTTTAATGCGGCCGATTTTTTTCCAATCTTCAAAGGTCGTGGTATGGCCAAAGGCAGCTTCCCTGTCATCTTCCGTTTCATAATAGCGAATTAGCAGGGAATCTGCCATGGAATGGGCCGTTTTCAGGGATCCCTTCATCTTTGGCTTCTGCCCGACCTTTATAGTGACCTGAAGGTCTTCCGGTACAAAACCTTTGAAATCTCCCTTTTGGGCGTCCGGTGAAGAATATATATCCAGTATCCTTTCCAATTCCCGGAAATCAGTGTTCATTTCTTCTTTATTGGCAGAAAGGAAAGAACGAATCCAGATATCTTCCCCCTTGCGGACAGCAGAAAGAGTATTCCTGTCCAGCGTATCCGGCAGCTTTGTATCAAAGGCGGGATCCTTCGTCCCTTCCATCTTGTGATGTACCCTGATATTGGCCTCTGGAGCGGCGCCGGCAGCAAAATAACGGGCGGTGGCAATGGTGCGCTGGTCTGAATCGGCGTAAAAATAGGAAGCCTTCCCTTCCCAGTCCTTCGGTGACATCATGAAATTTTCCCGAGTCAGTTCATCTTTCACCGACTCCCCCATCATCGTTTCTACAAGGCCGCCCCGATTGGACAGATATCCCGGAGGAATTTGGGAATCCTGCCACTGGTGAGGCGTCAGATTCTTCCTTTTTTCGCTGTCCGTTGCCATGGGAGAACGCAGATTATGGCGGCTGAAAATAACAACTTTCTGAAGTTCATAGTTCTGGTGAAGTCCTACCCTGGCTTCTGCAGGAAAATCAGGCACAAGCGCCAGTGAAAGGGCAAGGGCGGAAATCATAAGTCCCGCCGATTTTTTACAGGAGCCAAACGATCGAATCCATCTGGAAATAAACATATTTCCTCCTTCCATAGACTGAATGATGCATTTCAGTAAAAAAGGCTTCACGGAGGAAGCCTTTTCTATCATTCTTTATTTGACTAATCCGCCATAATCTTTCAGCATCTGGTACACATGGTTCTTTTCTTCTTCCGACGGTTCTACAATGGGAAGACGGAAATGGCCGCCAGGCTGACCGATGAGGTTGACTGCCGTCTTGACAGGAATCGGGCTGGCAACAAAGAACATGCCTTTCATAATAGGATACATTTTCAGATGAAGGGCTCTTGCCTTTTCCAGATCTCCCTTTTCAAAAGCATCTACCATGGCCAGAAGGTCATCACCAATCACATGGCTGGCTACAGAAATGACCCCTACGCCGCCTCCTGCCAGAATCGGCAGGGTGAATGCATCGTCGCCGCTGTAAATCATGAAATCATCAGGCAGCAGAGTCTTTTCCTTCGTTACCTGGTCCCAGTTGCCGGTGGCGTCTTTAATACCTACCACATTGGGGCATTCATCCACAATTCTCTTGATTGTTTCAGGCTGGATGGATACGCCGGTGCGTCCCGGAACATTGTAGAGGACAATGGGCAGATCCACATGTTTGGCAATAGCGCGGAAATGCTGGTACATCCCTTCCTGGTTCGGTTTCACATAGAAAGGAACAATGGCAAGAGCGCAGTCGATGCCCGTTTTCTTTGCCTCCCGGCCGAAAAGGATGGTATCCCTTGTGCTGATAGTACCGATATTTCCCATAACGGGAACTTTTTTACCCGGTGCATTCCTGCCTACGGCATCCACAATGGTTTTATAAAGTTTCAGTTTTTCTTCTGTGGTCATGGTGGCGCCTTCACCGGTGGTGCCGCCTACCAGAATGCCTTCGGAACCGTGGGCCACCAGGTGTCTGGCCAGTGCGGCCGCTCCTTCATAGTCTACGGAACCATCTTCAAGAAATGGAGTAATCATGGCGGTAATGACCCGTCCAAATTTTGCTGTTGCCATTTTTAAGTATCTCCTTTTATATATGTTAGTAAGCTGGTGGGCTAGTGAGCTAGTGGGCTAGTGGTCTGGTGGACTAGTGGACTAGTAAGTGTCACTATCTACATGTACCAAGATTCTTCACCCGGGGTCAGGATGGTCGGTCGGCCAAATAAAAGGAAGGCCCTTTAATGTGCAGGCTAAGGGCCAACTTTGGCCGACTCGCGCATTCTATGCAGAATGCGCGCAAGTGAGGGCGGGAAGAAATCGAGGCAGCACCGGTCATGGGTTGGCCCCTTGCGCCACCGGCCGATCAATCTTAAGAACCTTTCCCCTCTGCAATAAGATCCAATATTAAATCATATCATGATTCATCATGTACTCTGCAATCTGCAGTGCATTGAGGGCTGCCCCTTTGCGGATCTGGTCACCGCATACCCAGAGATTGATGCCGTTTTCGCAGTACAGATCCTTCCTGATGCGGCCTACAGCCACATCGGTCTTATTGGAAGTATCAAGAGGCATGGGATAAACCATATTCTTGATATCATCCACAAGAACAGCGCCTTTGAAGCCCTGAACAGCCTTCTTCACCTCATCGGTGGAAAGGGGCCTTTCCGTTTCAATATAGATGGATTCCGCATGGCTCCTGATAACCGGCACCCGGACAGCAGTAGGTGTAATGGCGATGGTGTCATCATGGAAAATCTTATGGGTTTCATTCACCATCTTCATTTCTTCCTTGGTATATTCATTGTCAAGGAAGACGTCGATCTGGGGTATCACATTGTAAGCAATCTGGTAATGCTTAGGCAGGCTGGCAGAAGGAAGGATTTTCGGTTCATAGGTCTCCCCCTTCGCAATGGCTGCTGCTTCATCCAAAAGCTCATCAATGCCATCCTTACCTGCACCGGAAACAGCCTGATAGGTGCTTACGATGATTCTCTTGATCCTGGAAATATCATAAATAGGCTTTAATGCCATAAGCATAATAATAGTAGAGCAGTTCGGATTGGCAATGATGCCCTTATGTTTGGCGATATCTTCCGGATTGATTTCCGGAATGACCAGCGGCACTTCCGGATCCATACGGAAGGTGGAAGAATTATCAATGACTACGGCTCCCCGTTTAGCAGCCTCCGGAGCCAGGGTCTTGCTGATGCTGCCACCGGCAAAGAGGGCAATGTCGATATTTTCAAAAGATTCCGGCTTTGCTTCTTCTACGGTGTATTCCTTCCCTTTGACCATCATCTTTTTCCCTGCAGACCGTTTCGATGCCAGCAGTTTCAGGGAAGCAAACTGAAAATCCCTTTCTTCAAAAAGGCGGATGAATTCCTGTCCCACAGCACCGGTAGCGCCAAGGACTGCCACTCGCGGAAGTTTACTCATAGAAACACCTCATTCCAGATAATTTTCCAAACCATAAACAAAGCCCTTGACAGTCATGCATTTTTTGCAGGCCAGCATGACACCGGGCATGAAAGACTTGCGATCCAAAGAGTCATGACGGAGAGTAAGGATTTCACCATAACCGCCAAAAAGCACTTCCTGATGAGCTACGTAGCCGGGAAGGCGGACAGAATGGATGGTAATCCCTTCATACTTGCCGCCCCTTACACCAGGGAGACTTTCCTTTGTTTCATCCGGTTCCGGAGCCTTTGTTCTTGCGGCTGCCATCTTTTCCGCAGTGAGCTTGGCCGTGCCGGAAGGAGCATCATATTTATGGTTATGATGGAGCTCAATGATTTCTGCATTGGGCATGTATTTGGAAATCTCAGCCGAAACCTTCATGAGAAGGACAGCCCCCAGGGAGAAATTAGGAGCTACCAGTCCATTGGCACCGGATTTGTTGGCAATTTCGGACAGTTCTTTTCTCTGGTCAGCAGTGAGGCCGGTTGTGCCGATGACCATATTCACTCCATGAGAAAGGACGAACTTCACATTTTCATAAATCACCTTCGGGCTTGTGAAATCGACGACCACATCCGGCTTCTTTACCTTAAAGGCTTCCTCAAGATTAGGGGAAATGATGATGCCATTGTGGCCGATGCCCACTACCTCCCCCAGATCTTTTCCTGCAGCAGCAGGATCCACTGCGCCAGCAATGGCGAGTCCCTCTTCAGCCATTACGGAACGGACCACTTCACTGCCCATGCGTCCGGATGCGCCGTTTACTAAAACTTCAATCATGCGTAACTCCTCCTTCTATGGCTCTATAGGCAAAAATTCCCTATAAGGCATTTGTTAGTTTGAATCTATGGTAGTATAAATTGACAATAACGTCAATACAGGAAAAATATATTTTTTATATATGGAAAAGGGCCGCTCTGCGGCCCGGGTTCAGAGGATTCAAAAGGTTCAAGGAGTGGTGGCGGCGGCTGGCGCCGCAGGTTGGGGCCGACTACCTCGGCGGGTTGTGTAGAGGGGGGGCGACGGCCCTTCGGGCCGAGGATTGTGGTATCGCCGCTTCGCGGCGATGAGTATAAAGTCAGCGTTACGGGACTGCCTTCCTGCCATCATCGTCATTCTGAGCCGTAGGCGAAGAATCTCGGTGCCTGACGAATATGAAGCAATAGGAATCCACACAGGGGTCTGGTACCTGAAGCACACTTCCCGCCGACTGGTATTTAGTAGCACTCCTCTCACTTACTATTCTTACCGAGATCCTTCGCTTCGCTCAGTATTCTGGTCATATGTCAAGTCTTTTTTTGAAGAAATTTATTGTTTTTTCTTAAAAAAGTGTAACCTTAACACACCA
>ERZ506977.55-NODE-55-length-79669-cov-8.241616_pt1 | contig 79669 bp, 56 predicted proteins | sample MGYA00513168_ERZ506977 | MGnify/ENA metagenome assembly ERZ506977
TGCGGCGTAGTCGCTATTTGTTCAGTCCAAGTTTCGGGGCGCAGTTCACAGGCACTTTTGTGGTGGTTTTTGTTTTAGGCCGAGGGGAAGGCCTTGGTGAGGCCGGCGCGCGTCTGCGTGTCGGTCTTTTGGTAGATAGAGCTCAGGTGGCGCTGTACCATGCGCATCGAGATGCCGAGCTCCTCGGCGATCTGCTTGAGCGGGCGTTCATCCTGGGTCACAGCCATGAGCACGTCGACTTCGCGCGGGGTGAGAGCGTGGTTGGCGATGAAGGCCTGGCGTTGCTCCTCGATGGTGGGGGCGGCGAGCGCTTCTTCTGCCAGCTGCTCGTGTTCGCGCTCCTGCTCGGTTTGGGGTAGGCGGAACAGGCCGGCTGCCACGAATGCCGCGCAGGCGGCGACGAGCAAAACGAGCGCACCGATCATGATGAGGGCGACATTGCCCGAGGTCACAAGTGCCAGCGAGATGCCCGATGTAGTGAACGCGCACATGTTGTTGGCGGCGCGTCCCATGCCGGCCCAGAGGGCGGGCGCATGCATGCGCGGTGCCAGCTGTGTAAAGGTGGCGGTGAAGAACGTGACGAAAAAGCCCGAGCTCAGGTAAAAGACGATAAGGCCCAGGTTGGGATCGGCCCCGGCCTCTACGGCTAGGATGGAAATGGTCGAGAGTACGGCGATGCCGAGCATGACAAGTCCCATGTAGCGGCGCTCGGCAAGGTCAAAGATAATGCCGGCGGCAAGGCCGCTTGCCGCCAAAAAGAGGCGCGGCCAAGTCTGTACGGCGATGGTGCCGTGGGCGTTGGAGAGCGTGACCACGTTGTCGAGGGTCGAGAACAAGCAGGCAAGAATCATGGCGAGCGCGATGCCCCAACATGCCTGCTTGGCAAGGGCGTGCGATGGCTCAACAAAGGGATTGATGGCGGGGTTTGAGCTCTCGGCAGCCTTTTGGGGAACGACGCTGAGGGCAGAGATGGCGATCGTTGCCGCGCCAAGAATGATGAGCTCGACGATGCCGCCGCAATCAATCAGGTTGACGGCGAACTGCATCAGGATGCCGGCAGCATAGGCTGCTCCCGCTCCAGTGGCGAGTTTGGGGTCATCCTGGAATGCCAACGAAAAGGCGTGGTGCGCTGCGGCGCCTAACAGTCCGAGTCCAAAGAATGCGATGCAGCCCAGAATCTCGAGGGCAAGCGGGGTCGTAGGGAACTGAATTTGGGTCAGGCCCACGATGGCGATAGGGGCGGCGGCGGCGTTGACGGCTGCTAGTGAGTGGCCTTTGCGCTGTGCGAGCCCGAGCAGCGGCGCATATCCGATAAAGCCGAGCACGCTCGCACCCAGAATAAAGCCCTGTGCGATTACAACGCGTTCGGCACCGGCGAGCAGCCCGACGTTGACGTCGAAGCGAAACTCGGCGGCAAGGAAGGCGAAGGTGAAGAGCGCGAGTGCCAGAAGCGCGTTGATTTTAGACCTGCTCAGGTTCAAGGACGGTCCTTTGGGTGGATGAATAATCGTGTCCTCGATTGTAGCGTTCCCGGGACGAGTGTGGCGATGGCGAAATCATATTGAATTAAACCGCAGGTAGAGGCCTAGGTTCACATCTACGAACCTAGGCATATGGAGTCATTTGGCACATCTTGGTGGTACAGGACCACCACAAAGGGGACAGGCACCTTCGTGGTGGTATGTCCCTACGACCAAGGAGGCCGTTATGAACGTAAGCCACTTTGACAAGCAAGCTCAGCGTGAGTCCACCTGCTCGCTGGTTCACGGTACCTGGCGTTGTGTGGGTGCCAAAATAGCTTGCGCCGGCGCGTGTGCGCTTATGGTCGGTCAGTTGCTGCTGCCGAGCGTGGCGCTGGCGACGGAATGCGCCGATCCCGCCGCTGGGACGGATGAGGTTGCCGCGGCTCCGGTGACGCCGACGGTTGCGGAGGATGCGGCTGCAACGACCGCACCGGCTGCTTCGACCGCGCCTGCAACCGATGCTGCTCCGGCGGCGCAAGCCACCGTTGAGCCTCAGCAGACGGCCCCGACTGGCGCCACCGATGAATCCAACGATGCGGCACCCGCTGAACAAAATACTCCCAGCGACAACGCCGCCACGCCGGCGAATGACGCCATCATGCCCTGCGGTGTGACCGATGTTGTTGGCGGCAGCGACGTTAGGGTCAATACGACCGTGGTTCCCCGCTACACGGACTGCGCGCTTCCGAGCAATGTCACACTCGAAAAGGGCCAGTCGTATACCTATGATTTTCCCGATGTTGAGGGTGGCATTCCAGAAGCGCTTGCGAGCGAAGTCGTCGAGGTTAAGTACTACAGGGCCGATGCCGCTTCGGGCACTCTGGTCGAAGTTCAGGATGCATCCATGTCCGACGTGACGGCTCGCTTCGAACCCGCTGGCGATCACATGAGGCTGACGCTGACCTTTACGGGTGGCGCGGCAGACGGCTCGTATCGACTCACGCGCAATGAGGCTCTCTATATTGGCTCGGCACTGGAGTATACCGGAACTGACTATGAAGGCAGCTCGACTATCGTCAACGAAACCAGGTACGATTATTACCTCCGCTACGTCATCAATAGTGAAATTACGCTTGTTGCATCGGAAAACGAAGCCCTCCATAACCTGAACGTCAACGACGTGAAGACCGACTACGCGCCCGGCGAGGCGCCGCGCGCGACCGCGACGATCCCCGTTGCCGATGCCGACAAGTACGAGATCGCGTATGAGTGCTGGGAGGAGATGGATGGCAGCGACCCTGCGGAGCTCACGCCCGTTGCCTTCTGGTATTCCGACCCTGCCAAGTATCCGACGGGCGCGAGGAGGATCGAACACTTCGAAGAGGGCAAGTTCTACATGTACTCCGTTGAGCTGAGGCTCAAGGGCGACAATACCGTGGCCGATGACTGCATGATGTACGTCAACGGTCATTGGGCGCACCACATCAAGACCGTCAACGGCGTCTTCGCGCCAAACGCCGACAATATGCTGTGCGAGCAGCCGATCGACGAATGGCGGGCCATCGACGTTATCGAGATCAACGGCGCCACGACCACCTTCAAGGCGGGCGATAGGCCAGTCTTTACGGCGAATGTTCCGACGGGTTCCAACTCCCTTCCTCAGTGTGAGTTCTGGACGGGCAGCGACGGCAGCGAAGTGAACTCTCAGGAGTTCTGGGATCAGAACATTACGAACCACATCGACGCCTTTAAGCCTGGCGTGACCTATCGCTACGGCATCTACCTCAAGTCCGCGCGCGGCTTCTACTTCACGTCCGACACCAAGCTGGTGATCAACGGCCAGGAGTGCGGCTACCAGGTCGCGGACAGCGTATCCGATGAGGACAGCGGTTGGATCTACACCCTGTGGCTCAACACCGATCTGACCTTTACGCCTGAAGCCACGCCGACCCCCGATCCGCTGCCTACGCCGGATCCCAAGCCGACGCCGCAGCCTGGGGTGAAGCCCGCGGCCAAGCCCGCGGCCAAGCCGGTCGCGACAACTACCACGACCAAGACGGTTGAGAAAACCACGCCGGCCAAGAAGGGCGATGCTGTCCTGGCTACCACGGGGGATACCACCGCGATGACGGTCGCCGCCCTAGGCATCGCCGGCGCAACCGTAGCCGCCGTCGGCCTCGCCGCGACCAAGCGCCGCGAGCATTAGAGCTGGGTGACGGCTCTCGTTCTCGGCCTCAGCAAAATCTCAATCTGTAACACCAAACTGCCCAAAACGGCTCTAGATGTTACAGATTGAGATGAACCGAATGGCCGCCAATCTAACGTCTCGATCTGTAACACCAGGCGGGGAATTTGACCTCTAACTGTTACAGATTGAGACAAACTGGCCGGCCAAGTCCAGAACCGCCACAAAGGTGCCTGTCCCTTTTGTGGCGGTTTGCGCAGGTAGAACGGTAGGTTCGTATATATGAACCTACCGTTCGCTTTGTTTTTGGACGACGATTACGCTGGATGACTTTTGGTTTCAGGAAAGGAACGACCATGAGGTGGACCACTGTTCGAGCGCTTTGCCGCCGCCTGACCGTTGCCGCGGTGACCCTCACCATGGTGACGGGTTCGTTGCCCGCGGGCGCGTTTGCCGAGACCCTCACCACCGACGGCACTTTTGTGCAGACGGATAACGGTCAAGCAGCCGACGCCGCTCCCGCCGATTCGGCTGACGCCCAAACGCCAGACTCTGCTTCCGCCGACCCCGCGCCCGATGCCGGCGCTGCCGACCCCACAGTGCTCGATACCGGTGACACCCCTACGCCCCCGGCCTCCGAGATTGCATCGGCGGCGGGCCTGACGGGCGCCGGGCAGACCGAGAGCACACCTGCGGGTACGCTCGCCACCGATCTTGTCGAGGGCGAGGAGCTCGCTGAGCAGCAGAAGCAAGAGGAGGCTTCCGGTGCCGAGGCAACCTGGAACGAGGAACTTGGACTCTGGGCAACCTCGAAGGGCACCACGGGCGTAAAGGGCGAATACGACGATGGCTACGTGGCCGGCGAGCAGACCCCCGCGCAGTACTACTTCTCGATCGATAGCCTCACCAACGAAATTTCTATCGAGTATGGCGACGCGGGCATTACCACGTTGGAGGTGCCCTCGACCATCGACGACAAAAATGTCGTAAGCCTTACGGGTATGGGAAACGCTGCACTCACATCGATCACCTTCGCCCCTAATTCGCATGTCCGCTCGGTTGGCGGCTTGGGTGGCAGCAGCATCAAAGAGATCGCACTGCCCGATTCGATCGAGGAGCTCAAGAGCTATGCATTCTACAAAAGCAAGACGCTCCAAACGGTAACCTGGCCCAACAACGCGGCCTTTACCACGATTCCCGAGCAGGCCTTTAAGGAATGTGAACAACTTGACGACAATGTGGTGGCAACGCTGCCGCCTTCGGTCAAAACTATCGACTATCTTGCATTCGCCTATTGTGGCGTGCCACAGTTCTATGTCTCGGATACAACGGTACTCACCTTTACGCAGATCAACGTGCCGGGTACGGTGGAGCGGATCGAGAGCCATGCCTTTGATGGGTGCTCCTTTGTGTCGTCGGTGACGATTGGCGATGGTGTCAAATCTATCGGGGCGCTCGCGTTCGCCTCTCTTGATCCTGCGATTGCCGGCAAAGAGATTGTGCTACCCAAAAGCGTGGAAATGATAGAGTGGGGAGCTTTTGAGAACACGAGATACGGAAACGAGACGAACCATAATGCCGTTGCCCTGCGCGTGATGAACCCCGATCTTCAGTTTGGTGAGGCGGGCTATCCGGGCGACTATAATGAGCGCGTGACAATCGATGGCGTAGCGTATGCGATTCCCTTTAGTGAAGGCCAGACCATCTATGCCTATGCGACCGATTCGGCTGGCAACCCCTCGATGGTCAAAAAGCTTGCCGATGCCGTGGCCGATCGCAAGGACTCCGTCGATTCCTCGAAGCCTGCCTACACGTTTGAGTGGATGGGCGAGGCGGCCCAGGTGACGGGCAAACTTCCCCAGAGCGCGACGGCTACACTCGTGCAGGCGGGGCAGTCCACGCCGCTGGCGGTTGGCGATGACGGCAGCTTTACAGCGGACGCTCTCTCCAAGACGGCAGCAACGCTGCGCATTTCGCTCAGCGGTTACTATGACATGGTGCTGGCGCGCCCGGGCGACCAGATGACGGGCACATGGAATATCGGAGAGATTAAGGCGGAGGACTTTACCAAGATTCCGGCTTCGCGCGCGATTGAGCTCAACGTGGGCTATCTTGAACCGATTGTGGGCCAGGATAAGACCGAACGCATTGAGCTCGATAGTCTCGATAACATCGATCTGACGGTGAAGAGCGGCGGCAAGACGCTTAAGCCTGCCAAGGGTGAGAAAGAAAACGACTTCCGTATCCAGGGCACAGCACTCGTGGTGTCGCAGGCCATTGCCGACGCGGACCAGGATCTGGAGATAACGCTCGAGCCCAAAGACAGCCTCAAGTTGGGTGGGGCGACGGCGACGGTGAAGCCTTCGGCCGGCAAGGTCGATATCGACTTGAAGCCTTGGGGTACGGCGACGGTCACGACCAAGGGCGACTACCAGGGCGCCAACCGCGTGCTGGTGTTCCGTACGTCCGACGGCAAGCTGGTTGCCGACGGTGTCACCTATCTGATGGGTTACGAAGACGATGGCGCCACGCCTATCATGAAGGCCGAGACGCCGCGCCTTAAGGCCGGTTCGTACACCATCGTCGCCTTTAACAAGACGAGCTACGACATCCAAGCGACGAGCTATTCCACGTTTAGCCGCCTAGGGCTGACCGTGGGGAAGCATATCGCGCAAAAGCAGGTGAAGATTGAGGACGGCAAACAGCTTGACGTGACGCTCGACGTCCCCACGTTTGACGTGGAGACGTATCGTGCCGAGCGCGGGCTGACGGCGGGCTCGGTTATCGCTGATTCGTCCGCGGTCGTTGGCGTGGAGACCGAGCTGCGCATTCATTACGAGCTCAAGGACAGCCAGGCTGCCAAGATTGAGATTCCGCTGGCCAAGGATGCCGTCGAGGATGTGTCCGCAGGCGCTCGCGAAGCCGGCGCCAGCTCCGATGCCATGTGGGCTGACACAACTTGGGAGGGCGACAACCTCGTTCTCGATATGAAGAAGGGCAAGGGCGCCGATGTTTTTGTGCGCTTTAAGCCTAAGGCCGCGGGTATCTATGCCATCTCGCCGCTTATTACACTGGGCGAGGTGACATTGCCACTGGGGAGCACGACGCTCGAGGTCAACGCCTCGCGCATCGAGGTCGACAACACCAACGTCCATAGCTTGCTGGGCAATGTGGCCTACGTGTACGCAGCGCCCGGCAAGAGCGTGCAGCTTACCGTGGGGACGGGTGCCTCGGCTGCAAAGGACACCGGCAAGACCAATAAACTCGGCCGTGCCAAGATTGAATACGACCTGCCGCAGGATACGCTTGCCGCCGAGCGTGTGACGCTCGAAGCGCGCGTGGGCTCGACCGATGTTGCCGCCGCTGCTGCCGAGGTAACGGCTCGCAATTATGTGCGCTATGTTCCGGGTGCTTCGGTCTGGAACTTTGACGTGACGTATCGCGGCGGTACGCAGAACCTGGTTAAGGACGGCAAGGATACGGGTAAGAGCCTGTGGACCTTCCACCATCTGCCGCAAAAGAAGAACGCCTACTGGACGTTCGATATTACGCTCGAGGTGGGCAACGAGGAGGCTGCCGACACGCTCGACCTGTACGTGGACTGCGTGGACGGCAAGACGGTGACGATTCCTCTGACTCAAAAGTCGCGTGAGGGCACCCATGTGCGCTATGTGGCGGAGTATGTGGACGAGGGTTACCTTAAGCTGCTCGACGAGTTTAACAAGGCGAATGACTCGACCTATGTGAACTGCGGCAACTTTGAGCAAATCTTTATGCCGCAGACCTACCGCATCTCCAATGCTCAGCTTATGACCATGCTGAGTTTTGATGCCAACGCTTCGGCCAAAAAGCATTCCGCCGCGGCCGAGGAGCGCCAGCAGGAGTTCTCGAATGCCGTGCAGCAATGGCACGAGTATATGATGGATAACTCGTTTAATGACGTCGACCAGGCGTTTAACGACGCGATTGACCAGATGGTCGCCGATGCGTTTGCCGAGGAGGACAAGGACGGCAAAGAGGACGAAGCCAGCAAGGAGGGCGAGGCCCAGGGTGGTGCTGCTCGCAAGGCTCGTCGCGCCCCCGCCGCCAGCGACGGCGAGGGTGGTGATGCTGGCAACGACGAGGCCGCGCAGTTTGCGGCTGAGCTCAAGGCTGCGGTCGGCGGGTCGGCGGTGCTGCTAACCAAGCAGGGCGACAGCTACGGCGTCAATGTGGACAAGATGATCTTTGAGGATGCTTACGGCACCAGCGAGGATTGGTATCAGGAACTCGCGGCGGCCCAGGGCTCAAACGCTGCGGATGCGGCCGCCATCAAGGAGCTCGTCGACCATGCATCGCGAGCGGAGTTTATTGCCCAGCAGGCCGAGGATCTGGTGGGCCAGTCGATGGGTATCGGCCGGCTCAACCAATACGGAAGCTGGAATGACGCAACCGCTGCGGCGCTCAACAAGTGTGCGGGCATTAAGGCCAGCGAGTACAACGGCCAGTCGACGAGCGGGTTTAACGATTTGGGCCAGGCGCTCGGCAGCTCGCTGAGCTACAAGGCGGCTGACGACGATACCGTCAAGGGCTTTAAGGTCGCCGCGCCCGATGGCGAGCAGACGGCCTATATCGAGTCGGAATTTATCGAGAACTCCAATAACAACAAGAACCAGGCGCTTCTGTTTAACTCGATCGCCATGCAGTGCGACATTCTGGACAACCTGTACGACAACTGGAATGTGGTACATAGCCTCAATAACTCTACGATTCGCGGCTGGCTTATGGCTTGGAAGCGCAACGGCGACGTGAGCGCCCATATGAAGCTCATCCGCACGATCCGTTCGCTCAAGAGTTATAAGATCGAGTGCGAGATGTTCGGACAGGTCTTTAAGACCGATGCGTGGAAGGCGGCCGGTCAGGCATTTCCCGCGGCGACTCAGGGCATCGGCATCTTTACCGGCATTTACGGCGTGAATGATGCCAGCAAGAACTGGGAGAACGTGAACGTCCGTATGCAGAAGGTGAAGGGCGAGCGCGAGGGCTATGAGCTTCAGCATACGCGCTTGCTTGCCAAGCCCGAGAAGACCGAGGACGACTGGAAGTGCATTTACGCGCTGCGCGACGCCATGGAGAAGGCGCGTGCGTTTGAGGATCTGCTGTATCGCCAGCTCTGCCACGACAGCACCGATGTGGCGGTGGGCTCCATTATGACAATCGCCGGCGTGCTGACGGCCGGTTCGGCGGGCACCGTGGTGGGCGCTGCCTATGACGCGGCTTCGACCAGCGTAGGTTCGGAGCGCGCGATTAAGCTGACCAATGCCGAATGCGCCTACGATGTTGCCTGCGAGCAGGTGGAGCGCGCATGCCAGAATCGTATTACAGTCAACTGGGGCGAGCTGACCGATGCCGAGGTCTACAAGGCCAACAAGGACGGCTTGATCTCGGACGAGAAGATGCAGTCGATCTTTGAGGCGCGTTATCGCAATGTGGCCGCCAAGGCTGCACCCGACCCTGCGGGCGTGGTGTACGAGGGCCTGCTGTCCAATACGGTTGAAGGCGCGACGGTTGAGCTGTGGAGCGCCGACGATGCGGCCGGTACCAATGCCGTGCGTTGGGATGCCGAGGAGTATGAGCAGGACAATCCGCTTGCAACGGGTGCGGACGGCGCGTACAACTGGAATACGCCGACCGGCTGGTATCAGGTGCGCGTGACCAAGGACGGCTATGAGGAGGCGCGTTCGGCTTGGCTGCGCGTGCCGCCGATTCAGACTGAGGTGAACATTGGTTTGGTGTCGACGGCGGCGCCCGAGGTGGCTTCGGCCCATGCCTATACCGATTGCATCGAGGTTGAGTTTGCGCAGTATATGGATGCGAGCGACGATGCCCTGGTCGCATTGTGCGCACAGGGCTTGGGCGACGTGACGTATACGTGGCTCGACAAGCAGGACGATCCCGATGGCAAGCCGCTGTCGCGCGTGCTGCGCATTCGCTATGCCGATGCGTGTGAGGCGGGCTCGACGGTGGCGTTTGAGCTCGACGGTGCTCGCAACTACGCCGGCACGGCCATGGCGCGCTGGACAAGTGGCGAGCTTGTCGTGGGCGTTCGTGCCGACAAGCTCAAGCTCAACGTGGAACAGGCCGTGACCATGCTTGATGGCAGTGACTTTGAGCTGGTGGCGCACGTGACCGATAAGGCGGGCAAGCCGTTTGCGGGCGCCAAGGTTAGTGTTGGGCTGGAGTCCTCGGCTATCTGCTCTGTCGATGCCACCCAGGCTGTGACGGGCGAGGACGGTGCGGCGACGTTTGTGCTGCATGGTGCTCTGCCCGGTTTGACGACGTTGACGGCGGTGGTGGACGGCACAGCGCTGTCCAAGCAGGTCGACGTTCGCGTGTCTGCCGAGGCAGTGCGACCGGCGCGACCGGTGGCGACGATTGGTGCGACGACGTTTGGTGCATGGTCGCCCAAGGAGAACTACATTACGGTGCCCAAGGGCACGAAGCTGGAGCTTTCGGCCGAGGATGGCACGACGATTTGGTACACCACCAACGACACCTGCCCCTGCCGTGACGAAGGCCGCGTAAAGTACACCGAGCCTATTGCGCTCGATAACAACATGTATGTGCGCATTGCGGCACAGCGCCCTGGCATGTCGTACAGCGAGTATTCCGAGCGTCTGAACATTACGATTACGGTGACCGATGAGGCGACACCCGAGCCCAAGCCGGAGCCTGAGCCCAAGCCGCAACCCAAGCCGACACCTGGCGGCGGCGAGCAGAGTGGCGGTGCGGATGGCTCTGGTGGCGCCGGGGTCCCTGCGGGCAGTTCGACTTCGACGACGGCCACGGTGACGACGGACAAGTCCAAGGGTAAGGGCGAGAACGGCAAGAAGTCCGGCGGCACGGAGCTCGCCAGCACGGGTGACTCCGCCGCGATGACGGTCAGCGCCCTGGGCATCGCCGGCGCAACCGTTGCCGCGGCCGGCATCGCCGCGACCAAGCGCCGCAAGCGTTAGGTTTTGGCGACAGCGCCTATCCTCGGCTTTTGCAAGATCTCAATCTGTAACACCAGACTACCCAAAACGGCTCTAGATGTTACAGATTGAGATGAACTGTTCGGCCGCCAATCTAATGTCTCGATCTGTAACACGTAGCGGGGAATTTGGTCTCTAACTGTTACAGATTGAGACAAAGCGGGGGCGACTGGAGCAATGTCTCGATCTGTAACAACTACGAAGCTCAACGGGCTCCAGGTGTTACAGATCGAGACAAAACGACCAGGCAAGTTCCAAACCACCACAAAGGTGCCTGTTCCCATCGCGGTGGTTTGGGCGGCCGGTATAGAAAAGTCCCCGCCGGGCGTGTGCTCGACGGGGACTTTGCCGTTTGATGGCTAGTGCTGCAGGTGATTACTCGCCCAGCAGGCTCTTGGTGATGGAAGCGGCGGCCTTCTTGCCGGCGCCCATCGCCAGAATGACCGTAGCGGCACCGGTGACGATGTCGCCGCCGGCCCAGATGCGGGGATCGGTGGTCTGGCCGGTCTCCTCGTCGGCAACGATGTAGCCCCACTTGTTGAGCTCCATCTTGCCGCCGATCTTCTTTGCGAAGGGGTTGGCGTTGGTGCCGATAGCCGAGATCGCGACGTCGCAGGGGATCTCCTCGATGGCGCCCTCGATGGGCACCGGACGACGGCGGCCGGACTCGTCGGGCTCGCCGAGCTCCATCTTCTGGACCTTGACGGCGCACACGGAGCCGTCCTCGCCAGCGACAAACTCGAGCGGGGAGACGAGCGGCAGAACCTCGACGCCCTCGGCCTTAGCATGGTGCAGCTCGGCGCGACGGCAGGGCATCTCGTCCTCGGTACGACGGTAGGCGATGATGGCGTGCTCGGCGCCCAGGCGCTTGGCGGTACGGACGGCGTCCATAGCCACGTTGCCGCCACCAAAGACGACGACGTTCTTGCCGTGCTTGGTGGGGGTGTCGTACTCGGGGAACTTGTTGGCCTTCATCAGGTTCACGCGGGTGAGGTACTCGTTCGCGAAGAAGACGTTGGGCAGGTTCTCGCCGGGGACGTTGAGGAACTTGGGCAGGCCAGCGCCGGTCGCCACGTAGATGGCATCGAAGCCCTGCTCGAACAGCTCCTCGGCCGTGGCCATGTTGCCCACGACGGAGTTGTACTCAAACTTGACGCCCATGTCCTCCAGGCCGTCAATCTCGCGCTTGACGACTGCCTTGGGCAGACGGAACTCGGGGATGCCGTAGACCAGCACGCCGCCGCCGGTGAAGAAGGCCTCAAAGACGGTAACGTCAAAGCCGTTACGGGCGAGCTCGCCGGCGCAGGTGATGCCGGACGGGCCGGAGCCGACGACGGCGACCTTCTTGCCGTTCTTGGGGGCCATCTTGGGAGTGGAGGCGAGCTCGGGGCGGTCACCCAGGAAGCGCTCGAGCTGGCCGATGGCCACGGGCTCGGACTTCTTGCCACGGATGCACTTGCCCTCGCACTGGTTCTCCTGCGGGCAGACGCGGCCGCAGATGGCGGGAAGCATGGAGTCCTCGCGGATGGTATCGAGGGCGCCGCCGAAGTCCTTCGCGCGGATCTGCTCGATAAAGCGGGGGATGTTGATGTTGACGGGGCAGCCCTCAACACAGAACGGCTTCTTGCAGTTGAGGCAGCGCTCGGCCTCGGCCAGCGCCATCTCCTCGGTGAAGCCCTTGTCGACGGGGCGGAAGTCGCAGGCGCGCTCGGCAGCCGGCTCCTCGTTGTCGGGGGTGCGGGGCGACTTCATATCGGCAACGAAACGACCGTTAACTAGTGGCATGCGCAGCTCTTTTCCTCATAGGCCTTGAGGGACGCGCCCTCTTCGGAACGATAAGCGGCCTGGCGGGCACGAAGGTCATCCCAGTCGACCAGGGTGGCATCGAAGTCGGGGCCGTCGACGCAAGCGAACTTGGTCACGCCGCCCACCTCGACGCGGCAGCAGCCGCACATACCGGTGCCGTCAACCATGATGGGGTTGAGCGACGCGGTGATGGGGGTGTCGTACTTCTGGGCGGTGAGGGTCGAGAACTTCATCATCGGAACGGGGCCGACGCAGAAGACCTGGCTCACGGCCTTGTCCTGCAGCAGGCGCTCCAGCGGAGCGGTGACAACGCCCTGCTCGCCGTAGGAGCCGTCGTCGGTGGTGATGTGGATGTGGTCCTCATCGAGGAGCTCGCGGAACTGGTCCTCCATGAGCAGGAGGTCCTTGGTACGGGCGCCCATGATGGCGTGGACCTCATGACCGGTCTCGACCAGGTGCTTGGCGACCGGGAAGGCAATTGCCAGGCCGACGCCGCCGCCAATGACGGCACAGGGGCCCTCGGCCATCTCGGTGGGAACGCCCAGCGGGCCCACGACGTCGCGCAGCGACTCGCCGGCCTCGTAGGTGGAAAGCATCTCGGTGGTCTTGCCGATCACCATGAAGATGAACTCGACCCAGCCCTCGTCACCGTTCCAGCCGGCCAGGGTAAACGGGACGCGCTCGCCCGTCTCGTTGGCGCGAACCATGAGGAACTGTCCAGCGTGCGCATGCTTGGCGATTGCGGGCGCCTCGATGCGGAACTTGAACACCTTCTCCGAGAACTGCGTCTTCTCCAGGATCTTATACATAGAACCCCTCTCTTGTTAGGGCTGCCGAACCGTGCCTCCACGGAAATGGACGGTAGCCCGAATAAAACCGTACGTGCACAGGCGTTGTGCAGACATACGGTGCAAATTATACCCTCATGGGCATGTCGCTTACGTGTATCTTCGGCGGTTGGGAAAAGGGTTTATCCACTTCGGCCTACCAAAGGGTGACAGGTTTATTTTGGCAGGTTTTATCAGGCAAAACGGCAAAGGGTGCCGGCCTCGCGCATCGGTGAGGCCGGCACCCTTTGGGGCGTTATGCATGTATGGCGGCACAGGATTTATTACGGCGCGGCTGCCGCGGCGTTTCCGCAGATAAAACCGGCCAAAATAAACCTGTCCCTAAATGGTAGGTTTTAGTGCTTGCCGTTGGCGGAGGCGGAGCCGTTGACGTGGTCGCGGGCGTAGACCACGCCGTGCACGATTGCCAGGCCGGCGGCGTCGGCCGCGCGGGCACAGGTGTCCTGGAAGTCCTCGGCCTCGCGGGTGCGCAGCTGCTTGAGCACGTAGTCTGCCACGGCCATCTTGCCGGGAGGGTTGCCGATACCGGTGCGGATGCGGCTGAAGTCGCGACTGCCCATCTTGTCGATGATGGAGCGCAGGCCGTTGTGGCCGGCGTGGCCGCCGCCCACCTTAACACGCACGTCGCCGGCGGGAATGTCGAGCTCGTCGTGGATCACGAGCAGCTCCTCGGCCTTGATTTTGTACTCGCGGCAGAGTTTGGAGATGGGGCCGCCCGAGGTGTTCATGTACGACTGCGGCTTGACCAGCACAATCTGGCGCTTGCCGCCCTCTTCCTCGGGGTCGTTGATGTTGATGAGCGCGACCTCGGCGCCTGCCTGGTTTTTCCAGTACGTGACGCCGGCCTGACGGGCCAGCTCGTCGATCGCCTTAAAACCGGCGTTGTGGCGGGTCTCGGCATACTCATCGCCGGGGTTGCCAAGTCCGGCAACCATGCGAATCTTAAGCGGCTGTGCAGCTGCCATGTGCTTCCTTTCGTTGATTTGTCGCCTGCTATGGTGAGCGACCCCGTTGCTGCTGTCAAATGGAGAGCGACTGGGGTTGGTTGAGGGTGTTTGAGCAGCTGCCGGAAATTGAGGTGGACAGCTAGTTCAGATTTGTATAAACCAAGAGGCCTTTGGCTGCCAAAATCGGGGCTGTGGAACTGTCTCGGTGCTTTGGGGGTACGTTTTGCGCTAGCTTGAAACCCCTTCTGCTTTCAAACGGGGTGATTAGCGTGGGGATGGCAGCAAACTACCTCGACACACGCCGTTCGTTTATACAAATCTGAACCAACTGTCCAGTTCTGCTCGGCGGCACGCGCGTAGCCCGGTTTTTAGACCGGTGCGAGACCGATTCCGGCCCGCAGGGCGTTGAGCCAGGCGGCTTGACGCTTGCGATAACCCTTGATGCGATAGCGGAATCGAACCCCCGCAAGTCGATGCATCGTCTGAGCGAAGGCTTCGAGTGCAACAAGGTCCTTCATTTGGTCACGATTGATAACCAAGACGTGGATGCCCATGGCCTTAAGGCCATTGTTGCGATTGCCGTCGTGAATGCGAGCATTTTGAAGCTCGTGTCCAATTCCGTTGTATTCGTTGTCCACTCCGGCGGCTGGGCAATATAAGTCGCAGATGGCGTAGGGGATACCCGAGGACATGTTGACCGCAAGGGTGTCGAAGTCGATTCGATAGTTGAGTAGCAAGCCTCCCATGGGCAGGCTGCAACATCCGAAACCGCCAAAGCGCATGGGCGCGCCCAGGACGGCAAACATTAAGGATTCCGCTGGGGATGCGGATCCGGCTCGGGCGAGTTTAACGGCCGTACGAAACGAGGCGTAGGAGCTGCTTTTGGCGAACCGTGCGATTGCCTCGAGATCTTCGATGGTTGTGGCGGGCTCGCATTTGTAGTGCGCCTGTTCGTAGCGGGTTTCGGCTTGTCCTTCGGGCGCCGGTTGGCTGCCCTGACAATCAAGATCGCCCATCACTTCGAAGCCGTCGGCCTTGGGCCACGTATCGTCATGGGCGAGGGGGTAGGTTGCCTCGGGCGGAAGGGAGTAGGTTCCGAGCAGCTCCATAAGGAGCATCAAGGTTTTGGCGACCGATTCATTTTTGGAACAAAGCATGGCCGTCATGGCGGGAGACGTAGCGTAGATGTCGGCTTCAATGTGCATAATTGCACTTTCGGGAAGCGGGGCGGTGATGGTGTGCTGGAGGAGCCGTTCGTCGGGCCGTCTGTTGTTGCCGCCCGCAACAAAGAGATCCAGACGCTCGGGGTCGTCTTCGCTCCAGGCATCAAGTATCGCAAGGGCCGCAAAGTCTATGGCATCCTTATTAGGAACACAGTCTGCAAGGGCTTGCGCTTGCTGCTCGTCATCGATGACGCCCCATGGAAGTGCAGAGTACGCCCGTCGCGCGCGGCGAATTGCGCGGAGGGCGGAGAGATGTGAAATCACGGTGGTCATAGCTATAAGGTACTAAGCCGTTGGCAAAAGGCTATAGCCGTGTTGTTCTTTTCGCTCAAAGGGGTGTCGCACGTCGTGGGCGGTAGCACGATCATGCGTGAGGCCTTGAAAGGCTGGAGCATGGAGCGATGGCTTAGCTTTGGAGACATTTACTGAGATGAGGGTTGGACAGTTAGTTCAGATTTGTATTAAACAATCGGAGTATGTCGCCATTGCTGAAGGGTTCGGTGGGCAAAATGGGGTCAATGGCATAGTGAAGAGATTCATAAACGCTGGGATTGGGCAGAATTACGCTAGTAAGAGGGCTTTCGACGCATCAAATTGCCCAAACGAATGTCTAGAAAAATACAAATCTGAACTAACTGTCCAGAGCGGGTTGGCGAGGGATAGAAAAAGGGTCGGAAGCGAGATTCCGACCCTTTAAAACATCAAAGATGATGCGATGCACGTTGGATTACAGCGCGAAGTCGCCGCCGACGAGCGTGGAGACGGGCTCCTCGTGGTAAACGGCGGAGATGGCCTGAGCGAACTCCTCGGCGACCGAGATGGTCTTGATCTTGCCGCCGACCTCGACGGGGATGGCGTCGGTGACGAGGCACTCGACGATCGGGGCGTCGTTCAGACGCTCGATGGCCGGACCGGAGAAGATGCCGTGGGTGGCGCAGACGTAGATGTCGCCAGCGCCCATAGCCTTGAGCTCCTTGACGTTGGCGCACAGGGTGCCAGCGGTGTCGATCATGTCGTCGTTGATGATGCAGGTCTTGCCCTTGATGTCACCGATGATGCCCATGACCTCGGCGGCGTTGTGGCGCGGACGGCCCTTGTGGGCGATGGCCAGGTCGCAGCCGAGCATGTCGGACAACTTCTTGGCGGCCTTGGCACGACCCACGTCGGGGGAGACGACAACCAGGTTGTCGGTGTCGAAGTGCATGTTGTTGTAGTACTGGCCAAACAGCGGCAGTGCGGACAGGTGGTTAACCGGGATATCGAAGAAGCCCTGGATCTGACCCTGGTGCAGGTCGAGGGTGATGATGCGGTTGACACCGGCACGCTCGAGCAGGTTGGCGACGAGGCGGGCGGTGATGGGCTCGCGCGGGCCGGCCTTGCGGTCCTGGCGGGCATAGCCGTAGTGGGTGATAACGGCGGTGATGGAGCGGGCGGATGCGCGCTTGGCAGCATCGGTGGCGATGAGCAGCTCCATGAGCATGTCGTTGACGTTGCCGCCGGCCACGGACTGAATCAGGAAGACGTCGGCGCCGCGGACGGTCTCGTCGTAGCGGGCGTAAATCTCACCATTGGCGAACTGCTTTAGCGTAAGGCCCGAAAGCTCGACCCCAAGGTACTCAGCGATCTTCTGAGCGAGGGGACGGTTGGAGGAACCGGAATACACGCGGATGGACTTGCGCATATTCTCCGACTTCTCGGGATCATTAATCGGCATTACCCTTCTCCTTTATATCGAATGCCATATAGATGCCTTGTTGCATTGTAACCGCGCGGCGGGGTTTATCGAGTCTTGATAACGTCTTTACCGTCAACGGACACGAACCGACCACTCATCCGGTCGCGCAGGTCAGCATAGAAAAAGGAGCCGTCCCCATGGGAACAGCTCCTTAGATGCTTGATAAAACGTTATACCTCGTCGTCCTCGTGCAGGCGGCGGCGGTAATCGGCGGCCCAGCCCTCAATATTTACCTGACGGGCGCGGCCCAGGCCGAGTGCGTCTGCCGGGACCGGCTCGGTGATGACGGAGCCGGCGGCAACGAGCGCGCCGTCGCCGATCTGGGCGGGCGCGACCATCATGGTGTCGGAGCCGATGAAGGCATCCTTGCCGATGACGGTTTTGTGCTTGTGCACGCCGTCGTAGTTGCAGGTGATGGAGCCTGCGCCCACGTTGACGCCGGAGCCCATAGTGGTGTCGCCGATGTAGGACAGGTGCGGCACCTTGGAGCCCTCGCCGATCGTGGACTTCTTGATCTCCACGTGCGTGCCGGCCTTGGAGCCGTCGAGCATATGGGTGCCCGGGCGCAGGTAGGCGCGCGGGCCACAGTCGACGCCGTTCTCGATGACGGCCTCGATGGCGATGGTCTCATCGATGGTGCAGCCGCTGCCGACGGTGGTGTCGGTGAGGCGGCTGTTGGGGCCGAGCTGGCACTCCTCGCCCACGGTGACATGGCCGATCAGGTGCGTCTGCGGCCACACGACGGTGTCGCGGCCGATGGTGGCGTCGGGACCGATCCAAGCCTGCGTGGGGTCGATGAACGTGACGCCCTCTGCCATCCAGTGCTCGTTGATGCGGTCGCGCGCGATGGCGGTGAGCTGCGCGAGCTGGATGCGGCTGTTGACGCCCAGGCCGTCGCGGTAGTCGTCGCAGTGGAAGATGGAGACTGCCTGGCCGTGGCCTTTGAGGATCTCGAGCATGTCGGGCAGATAGTACTCGGACTGCGCGTTGTCGTTGCCGATCTCGTCGATGTGGGCGGCGAGCTGCGCGCCGTCGAAGGCGTAGCAGCCGGCGTTGCATTCGAGCAGCGTGGCGGCCTGCTCGGGCGTGCAGTCCTTCTGCTCGATGATGCGCTCAATCTGGCCATCGGCGCCCAGCTTGATGCGGCCGTAGCCGAAGGGGTCGGGCGGGGTCATGGTCATGACGGTGCAGGCGAGCTCTCCGGTAGCGACGGTCTGCGCGAACTTGGCGACCGTGTCGGCGGTGATGAGCGGCAGATCGCCGTTGAGCACGACGACCGGGCCCTCGGCGATGCCGCAGGCCTCGAGCGCGACCTTTACGGCGTGGCCGGTGCCCAGGCGCTCGGTCTGCTCGACGCACTCGACCTTGGTGGCGCTGTTGGCGTAGGCGCCGTCGATCAGGGCGCGCATCTCGTCGGCGTGGCTGCCGATAACAACCACGACGCGGCTGCAGCCGGCCTTGATGGTGGCGTCGACGATCCACTGGACCATGGGCTTACCCAGGATCTTGTGCGAAACCTTGCAGTGGTTCGACTTCATGCGGGTGCCCTCGCCGGCGGCGAGGATAATTGCGGTTGCGTCCATGTGATCTCCTGTTACGTTATAGAGACGTGTGTTTGGAAACGATACACGGCGCAATATGATACCGCAGGCATATGATGAGCGCGTAACGATTGACGCGTGACGGCCGATGTCGCTGCCGCTGACGCAGTGTTTGCGCTGGTTGTGCATGGCGACGGCGCTGCGGCGTCGGTGTTTTGCGCGAGGGGATGGGAGGTGTCCGTGGATATCATGCGAGAGGAATCGGGCAACGAACCCGTCGCGGCATTTTCGATGTCGCATCCGGCGGTGCCGGCACTCCACATGGTGTTAACGCTGGGGCTCACCATGTTCTCGATGCAACCGGTGTTGATTGCGCTGTCGCTTGCGGGCGGGCTGGCGTACGGGCTTGCGACGCGCGGCGTCGCGCGCACGTTGGGGGCGCTTCGCTGGCAGCTGCCGGTGATTTTGATCATCGCGGTGCTCAATCCGCTGTTTAGCGCCTCGGGCTCGACGGAGCTGTTCCGTATTGGCATGTGTGCGGTGTATCTGGAGAGCATGGTTTACGGCCTGTGCATGGGCGGGCTGTTTGTGGCGAGCGTGCTGTGGTTTGAGGCCGCGGCATCGATGCTTAGCTACGACAAGGTGCTTGCGCTTTTGGGTAACGCCGCGCCGGTGATCGCGCTCATGATTTCGATGTGCATGCGGCTTATCCCGCAGTTTTTGCGCTGCGGTCGTACGGTACTGGCGGTGCAGGATGCGATTGATGTGCCGGGGCGCGCGCCGGCTGACCCCGTGCGCTCGCGCCTGCGGGCGTCGAGCGTGCTGATGGGCTGGGGCATGGAGGATTCGCTGGAGCGCGCCGACGCCATGCGCTCGCGCGGATGGGGCGCCGCGACGCGCCGCACGACGTATGCGCGGTGTCGGCTGGGGTGCGGCGACGCTGCCGCGCTGGTTGGACTTGCGCTGTTTGGCGCTGCTACGGTTGCGGTGGCGTGGGCCGCGACGACGCAGTATTCGTTTTACCCGCAACTATCGGTGCCGGCGCCTTGGCCTGGCTATGTTGTATACGCGGCCTGGATGGCACTGCCCTGTGTGCTGCACGCGATTGACGAGAAGAGGTTTGGCTGATGGCTCGGTTGGATAGCTGCTCGGTAACGGGCGAGGCGTGCGGCTTGGATGCGCCGGCGATTGAAGTGCGGGGTCTGCGCTTTGCCTACCCCGGGACTGAGGCACCGGTGCTCGAGGGGCTCGATTGGCGTGTTTCCCAAGGAGCGTTTGCGCTGCTTGTTGGCGGTACCGGATCGGGCAAGTCGACGCTGCTTTCGCTGCTCAAGCCCGAGATTTCGCCGACGGGCGAATGCTCCGGCGAGCTGCGCGTGCTGGGCGAGAGCGTTGCCGACATGGATATTCGGGCGTCCGCGGAGCGCGTGGGCTATGTGTTTCAGGACCCCGAGAACCAGATCGTGTGCGAGACCGTGTGGCACGAGATGGCGTTTGGCCTGGAAAACTTAGGCATGTCACGCGACGAGATGCGCCGTCGCGTAGCCGAGACCAGCTATTTCTTTGGGTTGGAGGATTGGCTCCACCGCGATACCGATACGCTTTCGGGCGGACGCAAGCAGCTGCTGTCGCTGGCAGCTGTGCTGGCGTTGCGCCCGCGCGTGCTGCTGCTCGACGAGCCCACGTCCCAACTGGATCCTGTTGCCGAGAAGAGTTTTCTGCACGCGCTGTTTCGCGTGAATCGCGAGTTGGGCTGCACGGTTGTCGTGGCAACGCACCAGCCGCGCCCGATGCTCGAATACGCGACGTGCGCGTATCGGATTGAGGACGGACGCGTGTGCGAGGTGGCTGACCTGGCGAGTTTGGGTAGTCGCGAGGGACTTTTGGCTTTGGACTCTTGCCGGCCCGCGCAGGGGGCGGCGACGAGTGCAGCGGCAGCTATTCGCGAGGGCTGGTTTCGCTACGATCGAGCGTCCGGCTGGGTGCTGCGCGGACTCGATGCGGCGTTCTCGGCTGGCGCAGTGCATGCGGTTGTGGGCGGTAACGGCTGCGGCAAGTCGACAATGCTTTCGGTGCTGGCCAAGACGGTCAAGCTGCAGCGTGGGCATATGGAGCGCGGGGCGGGATCGGCGGCGCTGCTGCCACAGAATCCCAAGGCATTGCTGGTTGCCGAGACGGTGCGCGACGAGCTGATGGAATGGGCTTCGACCTGCGGATATGACGAGGCCGTGGCGCGGGAGCGCGCGGCGATCCTGGGGCTGTCGGGCCTGGATGGACGCCACCCGTACGATCTTTCGGGCGGACAACGTCAACTGCTCGCGTTGGCAAAGCTGCTGCTGATCGGCCCCGAGCTGCTATTGCTCGATGAGCCCACCAAGGGTCTAGACCTGGCCAGCCGCCGCATCATCGCTCGCGCTCTGCGTGACCATGCGAAGTCTGGCGGCACCGTCATCATGGCCACGCACGATCTGGATTTTGCCGAGCAGGTTGCCGATGACATTGCCATGATGTTCGACGGTGAGATTGCCTGCATGGAGCCGCCGGCCGACTTCTTTGCCGACAACGTGTTTTATAGGGCGTGATGGGATGACGGATTATCGCGTCGCGCGCCTACTCGCAAAACTGGAGATACCGCTGCTGCTAGCGGTTCCCGCGGTGATGGCTGCGGCGTTGCTGGCAGGCGTTGAGCAGGCGGCGCTTGCCATGCTTGTCGTGGTGGCGCTCGTGCTCGCGCTGTTCTTTGCGGGCTACGAGGCGTCGCGACCGGGCCTGCGCCAGATTATGCCCACTCTGGTTCTGGCGGCGTTGGCCGCGGCGGGGCGCATCTTGTTTGGCCCCATTCCCGACTTTAAACCCGTGAGCGCCATTGCCATTATCGCCGGGGCGACGCTCGGTCGTCGTAACGGCTTTATGGTCGGTGCGCTGGCGGCGCTGACCAGCAACTTCTTTTTTGGACAGGGCATGTGGACGCCATGGCAGATGTATGCCTGGGGTCTGGTTGGCTATGTTGGCGGCGCGCTGGCACATGCGGGCGCTTTTGATCGCGCCGATGGCACCGTGCGCATGCCGGCGCTGATGGCGTACGGCTTTGCATCGGGCCTGCTCTACGGCGTTGTGATCAACGCCTACGACATCATCGGTTTTGTGCAGCCGCTCACGTGGGCGGGAGCTATGGCGCGTCTTGCCACCGCCGTACCGTTCGATATCACGCACGGCCTTGCGACCTGCGCGTTCTTGGCCGCCCTGTACAGACCCTGGTGTCGCCGCATCAACCGAGTCGTCGTGAAATACGGGCTGTAGAGCTGGTTGCGCCGGGGCGGGAATCAATACTGACGAAGTACCATTTCAAAACTATGTCGGTTTACGGGGCTAGATTGGCACAGGCAGACCATACCGGCTTTTTTCGAAATAGAGCAATCCGTTTACCTGCGGTTTTATTATTTCGCAATTGCGTATGGTTGGGGGTTCGCGATTTAGCCCCGTAAACCGGCATAGTTTTGGAATGGCCGGCTGATATGACGGGCATCGTGGCCCTCAAGAGCCAAGCTGATCCGTTCTCTTTCCGTCCCCAGACGTCCCCGGGGATCAGCTGAACCCGCCCGCCACGAAATCGGCCCATCTACTACGTTTGGCCCGACACCCCCAAGCACAACCGCGTTTTATGAAAAACCGCAGGCTTTCTACCTGCGGTTTTCTTTTTGCGTTGTTCGCTGTGGTTGAGGGTAGCGGCTTAAACGTAGTAGATGGGCCGATTTCGTGGCGGGCGGGCCGCGCGGATGTCTTCGCGAGGTGAAAAAATGATCCCTTTTCCTCCGTCCCCAGGGGATCAGTTGGGGCTAGAGCTCTAGCGTGAGGGTGACGGGACAGTGGTCGCTGCCAAAGATGTCGCCGCGGATACCGGTGTCGCGAACGTCGGCGGCGATTGAATCACTTACCAGGAAGTAATCGATGCGCCAGCCTGCGTTGTTCTTGCGGGCATTAAAGCGGTAGCTCCACCAGCTGTAGACGCCCTCGACGTCGGGGTTTGCCGCGCGCCAGGTATCGGTAAACCCGGCGTTGAGCAGCTCGGTAAACTTGCCGCGTTCCTCGTCCGAAAAGCCTGCGTTGCCGCGGTTGGACTTGGGGTTCTTAAGGTCGATCTCCTCGTGCGCCACGTTAAAGTCGCCGCAGGTTACGATGGGCTTGCCGGTCTCGCGCTCAAGCGCGCTCAAAAAGCCGCGATAGGCATCGTCCCAGGCCATGCGCACGTCGATGCGGGCGAGCTCGTTTTGTGCGTTGGGCGTATAGACATCCACAAACCAAAACTTGTCGAACTCGAGCGCACAGACGCGGCCCTCGGTCGCGGCCTGCGCCACGAGTTCGGCCGTCTCGCCCTCGCCGGCGTGGGGTAGCAGCGCGTCGGCGCGCAGCACGCGCAGCGGTTCCTGGCGGCTAAAGACCGCAGTGCCCGAATAGCCTTTACGCTCGGCGTAGCTCCAGGTTTGGTGATAGCCGGGCAGGTCGATATCGACCTGGCCCTCTTGCAGCTTTGTCTCCTGCAGCGCCAGGATATCGACGTCGAGTTCTTGCGCGATCTGGATAAAGCTCGGGTCCTTTTTGAGCACGGCGCGCAGGCCGTTGACGTTCCACGAGGCGAAAGTGTAAGTCTGAGGCATGGTGTCCTTTCGACGAGGTTGGCAGGCTTAAGATTAGCGCAACAGGGGCGGTGGTGGGCTCCGCGCGTGCTGACCCAAAGGCCGCATGCTGGGACGTCGCCCAACGCTGCCCGACTAACAAGGACGGAGGACTCATATGACGCAGGCAATATCGGACCCAAAGCAGGCCTCCGCCGCGCTGGCGGAGCTGTTCGGTACCCACAAGCGCGTGGTCTTCTTTGGCGGCGCGGGTGTTTCCACGGCGAGTGGCATCCCCGATTTCCGCAGCGTGGACGGCCTGTATCACCAGCAGTTTGCCTGTCCTCCCGAGACCATGCTCTCGCATAGCTTTTATGAGGCGCGTCCGGCCGAGTTCTTCGATTTCTACCGCACCAAGATGATCGCGCTTGGCGCCAAGCCCAACCGCTGCCACACCAAGCTGGCCGAGCTGGAGCGCGCCGGAAAGCTAAATGCCGTGGTGACGCAAAACATCGACGGCCTGCATCAGATGGCAGGCTCGCAGCGTGTGTTCGAGCTGCACGGATCGGTCCATCGCAACATTTGCCAGTCGTGCGGCGCGGTCTATAGCGCCGAGTGGATTTGCTCGCGCGAGCACGAGGACGCCGCGGGTGTGCCCGTGTGTCCTGTGTGCGGCGGGCGCATTAAGCCCGATGTGGTGCTCTACGAGGAGCCGCTCGACGAGCGTGTGCTGACCGCCGCCGTCGCCGCCATCGCCGCGGCCGATGCCCTCATTGTGGGCGGGACCTCGCTCGTGGTGTATCCGGCGGCGGGCCTTACGCGCTACTTTACCGGCGATACGCTGGCCATCTGCAATCTTGCTCCCACCGATCAGGACGCAAATGCCGACCTGCTGATTTCTTGCGACATCGCGGCCGCGTTTGCGTTTTAGCCCGTGTGCGCGGATACAATAGAAAGACTGATTGCAAAGCGACCCCGCCGCCAGCGCCCAGGCGCGGCGGCGCGGGCATTTTAGGAGGATGTTCATGGCGAACGATAGCAAGACATGGCGGTGCGGAAAGTACGAGCTCAGCTTTGACCGCCCGCGCATCATGGGCGTCCTCAACGTGACGCCCGATTCGTTTAGCGACGGCGGGGAGCACCTCGATCCGGATGCCGCCATCGAGTACGGCCTGGCGATGCTCGACGCCGGCGCCGACATCATCGACGTGGGCGGCGAGTCCACGCGTCCCGGTTTTACCCCGGTCAACCCCGACGAGGAGGCTCGCCGCGTGCTGCCCGTGGTGCGCGCGCTGGCCAAAGAGGGCGCCATCGTCTCAATCGACACGCGCCACGTGGCGGTTGCTAAGGCGGCCGTGCGCTGCGGCGCCTCGATCGTCAACGACGTGACGGGATTCACCGACCCCAAGATGGTCGAGTTTGTTAAGACGAGCACCTGCGGCGTTATCGTGATGCACGCCGGCGAGGTCGCCGCTCCCGCTCGTACGCACGCGACGGTGCAACTCGATACCTCGGCCGCGGCGTTTGTTGCCGAGAAGGCGCGCGAGGCGGCTGCTGAGGCCGCGCGCGAGGCCGAGAAGCCCGCTCGTCGCCGCCGTGGCAAGCTGCTGGGCGAGCCCAAGACGGAAGCCAAGCTTCCGGGAGGCGTGGTGCAGCCCTCGCTGCCGTTTGGCGATTCGGAGCCTGCGCCGGAGCCCACGGACGAGCAGAAGCAGGAGGCGCCGGCCGCCGAAGAGGCCGCCCCTGTCGCCGAGGCCGCCGCGACCCCTGAGCCCGCGCCGGAGCCCAATGATCACCTGGCGGCCATGATGCGCCGCAGCGCCCGCCGCGAGGAGGCCTACGTGCCTACCTCTCAGCTCCGCCGCTTCACCCTGCCCGATTCGGCGCCCATCATGCGCCGCGTCATGGGCTTTCTGTCCGACCAGGCCCGCACACTCATCCATGCCGGCGTGTCGCGCGACCGCATCTGCATCGATCCCGGCCCGGGCTTTGGCAAGACAGCCAACGAGGATATCGTCATCCAGCGCGAGACCGCCAAGATGGCGTCGCTGGGCTACCCGCTCATGTGTGCCGTGTCGCGCAAGCGTTTTGTGGGCGCCGTCTCGGGCGTGACCGATGCCGCCGCGCGCGATGCCGCCACGTTTGGCGTATGCCTGGGCGCTATCCAGGCCGGTGCCAACATCGTGCGCGTGCACGACGTTACCGGCTTTGCGCAGTTCCTGAACGGTTACTGGGCTGTCGCCAAACCGCAGCCGCGCCGTGCGTTTGTGGCCGTGGGCTCCAATTTGGGGCATCGTTGCGACAACATCCGCGCCGCACGCGACATGATCGCCGAGATTCCGCTCACCTGCGTGTCCAACTGCTCGCGCATCTACGAGAGCGAGCCGGCCTACGAGACACGCCAGGACGCATTTGCCAACGCCGTCATCGAGATCAAGACCGAGCTGGCGCCGCTGGTGCTGCTTGACGAGCTTATGAAGATCGAGGCCGAGCTGGGGCGCGACCGCTCCAAGAAGGCCAAGGTCAACGGCCCGCGCACCATCGACCTGGACCTGCTGTGGATGGACGGCGAGATCCACGGCGGCAAAAAGCTGCGCCTGCCGCATCCGCTGATCGGCGAGCGCGACTTTGTGCTGGTGCCGCTCGAGGACCTGATGCACGACCCGGCGCGGTTCTTCCGCTACAACGGCGTCGAGGTCAAGGAGCCCGAGGACCGCGTGGGCCATATCGTGGGCGAATTGGGGCGTATGTAGATGATCGAGATGAATGCTGTTGCCGCCGGTACCGAGCTCGACGCGGCGCGTGACGCGGGCCGCGAGGGCGTGTCCGCGGGCTGGTGCGCGTGGAGCGCGGGCGATGCATCGCTGACGTTTTCGCTGGTCGTGCGCCCCGATGTGAACATGCACGCCTTCCACGGCCTGCCATTTGTAGCTGCAATGGGCATGATGGACGCGCTCGCGGGCACGGCCGCAACGCCGGGCCTGGGGCTTGCCGGCAAAGTGGGCATCCAGTGGCCGAGTGACATCGTGTGCGGCGCGCCTGCGTTTGAGACGTCGCTCGCGCGCGTCGCCGTCAACGGCGGTGCCGGTGCTGCGGGCATGTTTGCCGCGGTGACGGTGGATGTCGAGCGTGCGGCACTGGGCGAGCTCGGCGTGGATATGGCCGACGAGGTGCTGGTCGAGGCACTGGCCGCGGCGGTGCTCGCTCGCGTTGACGCCTGGGCGGTTGCCGCCAACACACCGCAGGGCGCTGCCGGTCCGCTGGCCCCCGTGCTGGGCGAGTACTTCGACATGGTGCCGCTGCTCGGTCGCCAAGTTGCGGCGGTGTCGCCCAACGGCTTGCCACTTGCGGTCGGTGTGTTTGCGGGTCTGGACATCTGGGGCCGTGCGACCATCAAGACCGATGCTGGCGAGCAGGAGTTTCCGCCCGAGGCCGTGCGCATTCGCGGGCTGTAACGTGAGCCGTCCGCGCTCAAAGATAACGATGACAGCGAAGCCCTCTTCGGCCTGCGCCGGGGAGGGCTTTCGCGTGACTGCAGAGAGGCATCTCGGTCCTATTTCTCAAAACTGAAAATTTTTCGTTTTTGAGGAATAGGCTTGGCGAACGTTTGCGGGGGCTGTGGCATCGGGCGTGCTCGACTTAAGCCCCTGCTCTATCCCAGCCCCTGCATGCGGCGGTAGATTTCGCAGATGCCTTTGATGGTGAGCTGTCCGTCGACCACGTCGAAGGCATCGGTCGAATCGGCGACGATGCCGGCGAGACCGCCCGTGGCGATAACGGTGGCATCCTCGCGGCCCAGCTCGCGCTTCATGCGCGCGACCAAGCCCTCGGCCATGGCGGCGGCGCCCACCACGGCGCCGACCTTGATGCACTCCTCGGTATCGCGGCCGATGGCGTGCTCGGGCGCCTCGAGCGGCACGCTGGCGAGCTTGGCGGCTCGGGCGGCGAGCGCGTCCATCGAGATGCGGATGCCCGGCGCGATCGCTCCGCCAATGTAATAGCCGTCCTCGTCGATGACGTCGATATTGGTTGCGGTGCCAAAGTCCACCACGATCGCCGGGGCGCCGTAGAAGGTCTCGGCAGCGACGGCGTTGGCGATGCGATCGGCACCTACGGCCTGGGGGCGCGCCGCGCGCAGCTTGGTCACCGCGGCCGTCTGCGGCCCGATGACGATGGCGTCTGCGGCAATGCGGTCGGCCACGGCGTGCCATTCGCGCGAGAGCTGCGGCACCACGCCGGCAAAAGCGATCGCGTCGACCGCATCGAGCGAGAGGCCGTACATCTTAAAGAAACCCATCAAGCGCACATGGATCTCGTCGGCGGTATAGGAGCGGTCGGTGGGCATGCGCCACGACTGCACCAGCTCGTCTCCGTCAAACAGACCCATGGCCGTCTGCGTGTTTCCCATATCGATAGCGAGCAGCATGTCTACTCCAGGTGTCGGCGTAAAAGGACGCGCACCATTGTATACGCGCCGCCGACGGCGCTCGGCTGCGATTTGTTCACGGTGATAGGGGCTGAGAGGCTTAAATATGAAGGAATTATGCTCTACGAGATTTTCCTTGCCGTTTACCGAACTCCCACGTAATATTCTTTCTTGCGCACATGAGGCGCCCAGACATTGCGGGGTGGAGCAGTCTGGTAGCTCGCCGGGCTCATAACCCGGAGGTCGTAGGTTCAAATCCTGCCCCCGCGACCAAGAACTTGCAGCTCGTCGGCCTAGCCGGCGAGCTTTTTTGTTATCTGGGGACCGTGTTTTCGGTCCAATTCTCGGCCTTTCAAACAAAATCTCAATCTGTAACATCTAGACCCGATTTGGGCGGCTAGATGTTACAGATCGAGATATACCGGTGGGCTGGGTCCCGTTTGTCTAAATCTGTAACACGAGAGACAGATTTTGCCGAGTTGTTGTTACAGATTGAGATTTTCCGCCGGGACGGTTTTGGTTTGTCTCGATCTGTAACAGTAAGGGGGCAAAAGTTGGTCTAGCTGTTACAGATCTAGATTGTTGAGGATGGGCTGAGAGGAATGTATCGATCTGTAACAGTAAGACCCGGTTTTGCTGAGTAACTGTTACAGATTGAGACAAACCGATGGGCCGCCTCGCCCCATCCGCCTGCCGCCACCTGATATTCGCCGATTTTCGTTGTGCCGCTGTACCCTCATGCCATATCCTCTAGACAACTACGCGGCATCATCGCCGCCGCGCCTACAAGAGAGGAATGCCCATGACCGCACCTGCATCCAAGCTGCTCCAGCCCATTACGGTTGGCCCCCTTGAGCTCAAGAACCGCATTATGTTCCCGCCGCTGACCACCGGCTACGAGGAGCGCGACGGCTCCATTGGCGAGCGTAGCCTGGCTTTTTACGAGCGTCTGGCCCGTGGCGGCGTGAGCTACATCGTCATCGGCGACGTCGCTCCCGTCATGACCGCAAGTCCCACGCCCAAGCTGGCAACCGACGCCCAGATCCCCACGTTTAAGGCGCTGGCCGATGCCGTCCACAAGCACGGTGCCAAGGTTGCGCTGCAGCTGTTCCACCCCGAGTACGACGTGCCCGGCGTCGGCCGCATGGTCATGGGCTCCATGGCTGCCGCCAAGGCCGCGCAGGAGGCCAAGGCTGCCGGCGACGAGGAGACCTTTGCCGCCAAGATGGCCGAGTCCAACGAGATCCGCAAGCAGGCCTATGCCAAGCTGCACCACGATATGCAGCACTTTGTGAACGAGGCGAGCGTAGAGCAGCTCACCCAGATCAAGGAGGCTATCGCCGCCTCGGCCACCCGTGCCCAGCAGGCCGGGATCGATGCCATCGAGGTCCACGGCGACCGCCTGGTGGGTTCGCTGTGCTCGGCCATCCTCAACAAGCGCACCGACGAGTACGGCGGCTCGTTCGAGAACCGCGTCCGCTACGCGCTGGAGGTCGTCGCCGCCATTAAGGAAGCCGCACCGCAGCTGATGGTGGAGTACAAGCTCCCCGTGATCATGGAGAACCCCGACGGCACGCCGCGCGGCAAGGGCGGCCTGCAGCCCGACGAGGCCTGCGAGTTCGCCAAGCTGCTCGAGGGCGCGGGCATCGATATGATCCAGGTCGCGCAGGCCAACCACACCGGCAACATGGGCGACACCATTCCGCCCATGGGTGCCATGCCCTACAACTGGACGCTGCCCGTGGCCGAGCGCGTCAAGGCCCTGGTCTCCGTGCCGGTGGCAACCGTCGGTCGCGTTGTCTCGGTCGAGGCCGGCGAGAAGATTCTGGAAGACGGCGCGGCCGACATCATCGCCTATGGCCGCTCGCTCATGTGCGACCCCGACATTGCGCTGAAGGCTGCCACGGGTGAGCCCATCCGCGAGTGCCTCAACTGCAACAAGGGCTGCGTCGATGCGATTCAAAACCGCAAGTACATCTCGTGCGTGCTCAATGCCGAGAACGGCGACGAGGCGACCATCGCCATCAAGCCGGGCGAGGGCGACAAGAAGATCTCCGTGGTGGGCGGCGGTATTGCCGGCCTGGAGGCCGCGCGCGTGGCGGCCAAGCGCGGCTACGATGTGACCGTCTACGAGGCGAGCGATCATCTGGGCGGCCAGATCGTGCTGGCGGCCGCGCCTCCGCGCAAGGACGAGATCATGCGCTCGGTCGAGTACTACGAGAAGATTCTGCCCGACCTGGGCGTGAAGGTCGAGCTCAACCATGCCGCTACCGCTGCGGACCTCAACGCCGCTGACGCCGCGATTGTGGCTGTGGGCGCGCACGACGTGGTCATCCCCGTTCCGGGCGCCGACTCGGAGAAGGTCGTCTCGAGCTGGGACGTGCTGGCCGGCAAGGTGGAGCTCAGCGGGCGCGTCGCCGTCATTGGCGGTGGCCTGGTGGGCACCGAGACTGCCGAGTACCTGCTGCAGCATGGCTGCGAGGTGGCGATCGTGGAGATGCTCGACAAGATTGCCGCGGGCGAGTCCGAGACCATTTTGCCGCTGATTATGAGCGACTTTGCTGAGCACAACGTGGAGCAGCATGTTAAGACTCGCCTGACCGCCATTACCGACGAGGGTGTGGAAGCTGTTCGCACCACCGAGGACGGTGCCGAGGAGCCGGTGAAGATCGCCTGCGATTACGTGGTGATGGCTGTGGGCTCCAAGGCCAACGCGTTTGACCTGGATGGCGTGACGGTGCCCGTGACCTGCGTGGGCGACTGCTCGGGCGAGCGCACCGCCGACATCGCGAGCGCCATTCGCACGGCGTATCACGCGGCCAACGAGTTGTAGTTAACATCGCGGCCAGGCGGGGCGGTAGCACGGATCCGTCTCGCCCCGCTGCGTCCCGTCGGGTGTCAACCGGTGCGGGGCCTGTAAGCGCAGCAGGTCCCGCCCTTTTTGTTTTGCTCCGGTGGATGGTAATGCGCGGTAATCATGAGGAGTGAGGACGTCTACTGCCTTGCAGACTACTTAAAATTATTGGGGGAGGGGTTAATAATCATATCCTCTATACCAAAGGATATAAAGAGATGCCAATTTTGTTGACAAGCGAATGACGATTAGCTGCGAGTCAGCTACCAGCGTAAATAATCGATAAAGAAATGTCGTAAATTGGTGCCAAATGCCCAGATAACGCCGCGTCTATTTTAATTAACTGTTACGCGCGAACAGCAAAATGCTACTATCTAGCAAGCACGTAAGAAAGCAGATTAACGGTTAAGGCTAAGAAGTGGCAGGTATGTCGGAAGCAACTAGGACTCGCACGCATGCGCCCGAGGTTAGGCAGCGCGCCGTCGAGATCCTCCAAGAGGGGGTCGGTCACCGCGCCCTCGCCGCAAAGCTTGGCATTCCCCAGGCCACGGCTCGTCAGTGGGCTCGCGCATATGACGTGGGCGGTGCCGATGCCGTGCTCAACGCGGGCGCTCGTCATCACACCTATTCGTACGACGTAAAGCTCGCCGTGGTTAAGGACCGTTTGGAAAACGGTCTGACGGTTCGCGATGCCATGATCAAGTATGGGATTCCCAGCGAGTCTTCGGTCAAGGCTTGGTGCCGCCAGTATCGCGAGAGCGGTGAGTCCGCGCTGGTCGATAAGCCGCGCGGTCGCAAGCCGCGCGTTAAAAAGGCGGAATAGCGAACGGGATGGTGCGCCCACAGGGGCGCATTTTTCTTGCCGCGCCAACTTTTCGGACCGCCGCGAGCCCATCGGGACATCCTCCAACGTGGCCAATAAACCGCGCGCAGTGGCCCGCGTGCCTGTCGCCGCGGTAAGGGAGTGTCGCCTCTCTGGTCCAAAGCGGACGTGCCCTTACCCCGTACGCCTAAAACTCCCCAGTTGACCGAAAACCCGCCGCCGCTACTCCTCAATTGAGCTATAACGTTAAACAATTGCAGCGTTTTTGCATGGGGGAGTGATGGTATGACGCTACTGTATTTCCTTACCCTGTTTCCGCTGGTACCGGCGCTGGGCATGCTGGTCGCGCGCGGTGACCGCGCCCGCGATGCGGTGGGGCTCATAGGTTCCGGCATTATTATGGCGGTGACAGTTGTAGTCGCCGTCATGTTTTTTGGCACGGGTCCGCAGAGCTTTGAGGTTGCCCCCGGCACCTCGCATGTGCTCTCGATCATCAGCTCCGCCATCGATGTCATCCTGTGCGCCGTCATCCTGTACAACGCGTATAAATATAGGAACGCGCTCACCACGGTGCTCGGCATAGTCCAGCTGGTGGGCTCCGTTGTCTTTGCGGCCATGACGCTGCCTGCGGCCGAAGCCGTCACGGCGACGCCGCTCTACCTAGACTACATGAGCGTGATCATGGTCCTCGCCGTCGGCATCGTCGGTAGCCTAATCTGCGTGTATGCCCTGGGCTACATGAAGGACTTCCAGGCCCATGACGAGCACGAGGCCGCGCTGCGTGGGAAGACCGCGCCCGACCGTCGCCCGCAGTTCCTGGCGCTTATGTTCCTGTTCCTCTCGGCCATGTTCGTCATCGTGACGAGCGACAACCTTGAGTGGCTGTTCTGCGGCTGGGAAATCACCACCGTGTGCTCGTTCCTTATGATTGGCTACACGCGCACGCCCGAGGCCATCAAAAACGCCTTTACCCAGATCATCCTCAACATGCTGGGCGGTATCGCGTTTTTGGCCGGACTCATGTACCTGCACGTTAACGGCATGCCGCTGACCATCTCGGGCATGATTGAGCTTTCCGGCGCCGGAACCGCGCAGTCCGCGCTGCTGGTGATGCCGGTCGTTCTGCTGTCGCTCGCCGCCCTTACCAAGGCCGCGCAGATGCCGTTCCATACCTGGCTGCTCGGCGCCATGGTCGCCCCCACGCCCACGAGCGCCCTGCTGCACTCGTCAACCATGGTCAAAGCCGGCGTGTTCCTGATGGTCAAGCTGAGCCCGCTCTATGCCGTCTATCCCGTGACGGGCTTTATGGTCACGAGCGTGGGTGCCATCACGTTTTTGCTCGCTGCCCTCATGGCCATCTCGCAGAGCAACGCTAAACGCGTGCTCGCATACTCCACCATTTCCAACTTGGGCCTCATCAGTGCCTGCCTGGGCGTCGGCGCGCCCGAGGCCGTGTGGGCCGCCATCTTCCTAATCCTGTTCCACACGGTGGCAAAGTCGCTGCTGTTCTTGTGCGTGGGCACGGCCGAGCATCATATCGGCAGCCGCAATATCGAGGACATGGACGGCATGTTCAGCCGCATGCCGCACCTGACGCGCCTGATGATGCTGGGCATTATGGGCATGTTTGTGGCGCCGTTTGGCATGCTCGTGTCCAAGTGGGGCGCCCTGGTGGCGTTTGCGCAGACCGGCAACGTGCTCATGATCATGGTGCTGGCCTTTGGCTCGGCCGCGACGTTCTTCTTCTGGGGCAAGTGGCTTGCCAAGCTTTCGGGCGTCGACCCCACGGCTCAAAACGTTGAGGTCAATGTCCATAAGACCGAATGGATGGCCCTCAACACCATCGCCGCGCTGCTGATTCTGTGCTGCGTGGCGTTCCCGGTTATCTCGAGCGGTCTGGTGTCGCCTTACTTGGCCATGGTGTTTGGCCGCGTGCCGTACGTTATTGGCAAGGACTCCATGTATCTGATGGTGGTTATCGTGGCGTTTATCGCCGTGGTGCTGCTGACTTCATTCCGCGTGAGCAACAAACCGCACGTAAACGTATATCTTTCGGGTGTGGGGACCGACAACTATCGCCATTTCCGCGGCTCGATGGGACGCGAGGTGAAGGCCGAAAAGCGCAATTGGTACTCGGAGGACGCCCTTGGCGAGAAGCGTATTGGCCCCGCGGGTAGCGTCGTGTGCTGCAGCATTATCTTGTTTGCACTGCTGTGTTGCGCGTGGATTGGGCCCGAGCGGCTTGCCATGAGCGCGCCCTCGGTGCTGCGCGGTAAGTATTTCGAAGGCTCGGGTGTCGCGGGCATCTTTATTGGCACCGTGGCGTTTGCCTTGCTGGCTCCGCTTGTGGGTGGCCTGATCGACGGCGTTGACCGCAAACTTTCGGCTCGCATGCAGGGCCGCGTGGGCCCGCGCCTGCTGCAGCCCTTCTACGACGTTGCCAAGCTGCTACGCAAGGCCCCTGCCAGCGTAAATACCATGGACGATACCTATATGGCATGCGCGCTCATCTTTACCGTGGTGGGCGGCGGCATCTTTGTGTCGGGTTCCAACACACTGCTGTGCGCTTTTATGGTGACGCTCGCCGCGATTTTTGTGGTGTTGGCGTCCGCCTCGACGCAGAGCCCGTTTGCCCAGGTCGGCGCCGACCGCGAGCTGCTGCAGGTCATGAGTTACGAGCCCGCCGTTTTGCTGATGAGTGTGGGCCTGTATCTTGCCACCGATAGCTTCGACTCCATCGCCGTGACGGGGCAGTCGGCCCCCATCATCGTGTACAGCGCGCCCATTTTCCTCGCGCTGCTCGCGGTGCTCACCATCAAGCTGCGCAAGTCGCCGTTCGATCTTTCGTACTCGCATCACGCGCATCAGGAGATCGTCCAGGGTGTCGCCACCGAGATGAGCGGCGGCACGCTGGCCAAGATGACCCTCATGCACTGGTGCGAGACCGTGCTGTTTTTGATGTGGGTGGGCATGTTCTTTGTCTGGGACAACCCGGTGAGTTGGGTTGTAGCCCTGGTCGTTATGGCCGCGACGTACTTTGTCGAGGTCCTGATCGACAACACCTTCGCACGCAGCACCTGGCGCAGCTGCTTTAAGCTCGGATGGGGCGTGGCGCTGGTGTTTGGCCTGCTCAACCTTATGCCCATCCTCGTCGACGTATTTATTTAGGAGGCGGCATCCATGGATCATAAAATGTCGCGCTCGCCGTGGGTTATTCATTACGACGGCTCGAGCTGTAACGGATGCGATATCGAGGTGCTGGCCTCGCTCACGCCACTGTTCGATGCGGAGCGCTTTGGCGTGGTCAACACCGGCAACCCCAAGCATGCGGATATCTTTTTGGTGACGGGGTCGGTCAATGCCCAGAACCTGCCCGTCGTGCGCCAGATCTACAACCAGATGCTCGAGCCCAAGTGCGTGGTGGCGTGCGGCATTTGCGCGTGCTCGGGCGGCGTGTTCCGCGATGCCTACAACGTGATCGGCGGCGTGGACCGCGCGATTCCCGTGGACGTGTACGCGCCCGGGTGCGCCATTCGCCCCGAGACCGTGATTGATGCCATCGTGGAGGCGTGCGGCATCCTGGACCAGAAGGAGGCCGTGATGCGCGCCGGCGGCGATCCGCTCACCGTGGGCGGCGCCGCTACCTGGGACGGCGGCGTTGAACTGGGCGAGGACGGGTTTGTGGCCGCGGGGACCGGGGCTGACGGTGCCGGTGACGGCGTCGAGGCCGATTTGTCCGTTGGGAAGTCCGCTGCGCCTGCCGCTGGCGACGCACCTGCTGAGACGCCCGCCACGCCCGCCGCTGCAAAGGAGGCCGAGTAATGCAAAAGGCTATCTATACCACCGTCGGGATCGACGAGCTCCTGTCGCATGTCCAGGCGCTCAAGGGCGTCGGCGCGCGCTTTGTGCAGATGCACGCCGAGCGCAACGTCGACGACGGCACGTATCGCCTGCTCTATACGTTTATCAACGTTCGCGCTGCACAGGAGCATATTGCAAAGGACGGCAGCTATGCGATCGAGAACCTGGTGGTCGAGGGTATCGATCAGTACCAGGAGATTCCGTCCATCAGCTCGTATTATCCGGCGGTATTTCCGTTTGAGAACGAAGCGCACGACCTGTTCGGGCTTGCCATCACCGACATGCAGATTGACTTTAAGGGCTTTTTCTACCAGGTCTCGACTGCCGAGCCCATGAGCGTTATCACGCCCGAGGTGAAGGCCGCGCGCGAGAAAGCCATGAAGGTCCGTGTCGCCGCCGAGGCCAAGGCGCGCAAGGCCGCTGCCGAGAAGGCCGCTGCGGCTGCGGCCGCTGCGGGGAAGGGCGCTGCGGGCGCTGGCGATGCTGCGGGCGCTGTCGTCGCTCAGCCCGCTGCGGCTGCCGGCTCCGATGCTCAGCACGATGAGGCTGCTGCGAAGGCCGCGCTCAAGGCTGCCGAGATGGAGGCAAAGCTCGCCGCCATGGATCCCGAGAAAGCGGCCAAGGTCCGCGCGGCGCTTGCCGCCAAGGCCGCCCGCGACAAGCAGAAAAAGGAGGCGTAAGGTCCATGGCTCATCGCTCCGTTATTCCGTTTGGTCCGCAGCACCCGGTGCTGCCCGAGCCGCTTCATCTGGACCTGGTGATCGAGGACGACCGCGTCATCGAGGCAATTCCGCAGATTGGCTTTGTGCACCGCGGACTCGAGAAGCTCACCGAAAAGCGCGACATGCACCAGTTTGGCTACATCGCCGAGCGCATCTGCGGCATCTGCGCCGTGGGCCATAGCTATGGCTATGCCAGCGCCTGCGAGCGCATGCTCGACATCGAGGTGCCCGGCCGTGTGCAGTATATCCGCACCATTCTGCACGAGCTCTCGCGTATTCACTCGCACCTGTTGTGGCTGGGACTGCTTGCCGATGCCTTTGGCTTCGAGGCGCTGTTCTATCGTTCGTGGACGCTGCGCGAGCAAATTCTCAAGATCTTTGAGAGCACGTGCGGCGGGCGCGTGATCCTTTCGATTAACGAGATCGGCGGCCTAAAGCACGACATTGAGGACTCCGAGCTGGCGGGCATTGTCCAGACGCTCGATGCCATGCGTCCCGACTACGAGGCCCTGGTGCATACGTTTTTGGACGACGCCAGCTGTGGCGAGCGCCTGCATGGCGTGGGCGTGATCAGCAAGAAGGACGCGCTGGATCTGTCGATGGTCGGCCCGTTTGGGCGCGCCTCGGGCGTGGACTACGACGTGCGCATGTTTGGCGACGGTGCCTATGCGGACCTGGCTGCATTTGAGCCCATCATTGCCACCGACGGCGACTGCTATGCCCGCTGTCAGGTGCGTTGTGCCGAGGTCACGCAGGCCATGGACATCATTAAGGAGCTTGTCAGCAAGATCCCGCACGACGGTATCGGCGGGCGCACCAAGCTTACGCCGGCCGACGGCGCGCGCGGCGAGGTTGTGATTGAGCAGCCGCGCGGCGAGGCGTACTACTATGTGCGCGGCAACGGCACCAAGAATCTGGACCGTTTTCGCGTGCGCACGCCGACGTCGCAGAACCTGGCGGGTCTGACACATGCGCTGCAGGGCGTACTCCTTGCTAACGTGCCCATGATTATCCTGACCATCGACCCCTGCATTAGCTGCACGGAAAGGTAGGCGCGGCATGAGTTTACTGACATTTGCCAAGACGGCCTTGGGCTCTATGGTCAAGCAGCCGGTCACGGTGTGCTATCCGCAGGAGAAGCTCGCGGCACCCGAGCGCTTGCGCGGGCATATCGTCAACGACATGGACGTGTGCATTTGCTGCGGGATGTGCGCGCGTCGCTGCCCGGCGGGCGCGCTCGCGGTCGATCGCAAGGGCGGAACGTGGTCGATCGATCCGTATAGCTGTGTGGTGTGCGGCGAGTGCATCGAGAGCTGCCCCAAGCGCTGCCTGACTATGGACACCGCCCGCACCCCGGTCGCAGCGGATAAGACTCCCACGGTAGAAACCAAGCCGGAGTAGCGCGAAGACGGGCCGGTGGGGCAAAAATGCCCCACCGGCCCCGCGCGTGAACTCGCGGTTGGGCCGCTACGAACAAAACTATGTCGGTTTACTACGATGAATTCGACATCCCCGACCATGACTGCATTTTTCTAAATACTGCAAGCATTTTACCTGCGGTTTTGCAAGCGCGCAATTTGCTGTGGTCGAAGGTAAGCGATTCATCGTAGTAATCCGGCATAGTTTTGAAATGGTATTAAATCGGTGGCAGCTATTTTGCTATGCCGGGGCGGTCGGTCGTTGGGTAATTACCCTCGCAGGTAGGCGATGGCGATCTGCGTGCGGTTGCGTAGACCCATTTTGGCAAGGATCGAGCTGATGTGGTTGCGCACAGTGCCTTCGCCCATATAGGCGGTGGCGGCAATCTCCTTGTTGTCGAGACCGCGGGCGATGAGCTCGGCGACTTCGAACTCGCGGTCGGTCAGGCTGGCGAAGGCTGCGGGCCGGCGGAGCGTGCCCGCCTCAACGCCCGTTCCGTCAAAGTTGATATCCTCGATCGCCTTACCCTCGAGCACGCGTTTGCCGTCCATGACCTGCGCCAACGCTGGCGGGATGGCGGCGACATCGGTTTTAATCAGGTAGCCGCGGGCGCCCAGTTTGAGCGCCGACACAATGTACTCGTCATCCGAAAACGTCGTCAGAAACACGACGCGTGCCGCGGGGTCACGCTCAAGGATCTCGCGTGCCGCTGAAAGTCCATCGCGTCCCGGCATCTGGATGTCGAGCAGTGCGATATCGGGTGCGTGCTCGGCGTAGAGCGCGACCGCGTCGTTGCCGTTGGCACCGGTGCCCACCACTTCGATCTGTGGCTGGGCGCCCAGGATAATCTTGAGCGAATCGACCACCAAGCGGTCGTCGTCGACAACAATGAGCCTCATCGGCCCTCATCTCCTTGCGGTTTGGGAACGGTGGCAAACACACGCCAGCCGGGGGAGCCGGTGCGTGGGCCGGCGGTAAAGGTGCCGCCAAGTGCCTCGATGCGCTCGCGCATGGAGCCGAGCCCCATGCCCTCGGCGACGCCGCGACCACCCGTCCGGGTCCCGCCCGCGCCATCGTCGGTAACGATGAGCTGGTAAAACGACGGATGCTCCATGCATCGCACAGCGACAGCATGGGCGCAAGCGTGGCGCATGGTGTTGGAGAGCGCCTCGCGCAGGACCGCCGCAAAGCAGTTCGCGACGTTTGCGGGCGCATGTTCGGTCATAACTTCAAGCTCAATCTGCGGGCCGCCGTCCGAGCGTGCGCCTTCAACAATGCGTTCGAGCTGCACGGAAAGGTCGACGGCGTTGTCATTGAGCGCGTGGACGCTGGCACGCACGAGCTGGAGCGCCTCGTCAACCGTGTGTTTGACATCGGCGAAATCGGCGGCAACCCTGGGCTCGTCGGCGTGGACCACGCGCAGGGCTTCGGCCTGCAGTGAGGCGCGCGTGAGCTGGTGACCCACGTTATCGTGGATCTCGCGCGCGATGCGAGCGCGTTCGGCGAGTGTCGCGAGTTCGACTTCGTAGTCCTGGCGGTCGGCAAGGTCGCGGTTGCGTGCCTCCAGCGCCAGAGCACGTTCCTGCAGCTCGTCACGGGTGCGGCGCATGCGTTGCTGCTCGCGCTCCAACTGGGCAGTACGTAGCGATAGCAAGGTGGCGGCAACCGAAAGGATGGCGGTCAGCAGAAGTGTTCGGGCGGTGAGCGCATCGGCGCGAAGGTCCGCGACGAGCGCAAAGACAAAGGCGACACCAATGCCCAACGCGACCCAAACGCGTTCACGGCGCACGCGCCGCGCGATGTCATAGAGGGCGAGAGGCGCAAACGGCACAAACGGCGGCACGAAAACGGCCGCGATGATGTAAGCGCAGCTCGCGGCCTCGCTTACACGGCGCGTGCGCTCCTTCTGCGCGAGCTCGGCCAGCGAGGTGGCAATAACGCCAAGGCAAAACGCTGCGACCAGGCGAGCGTTCACAGCAAGGCCCGTAGCGGCCGCAATGCAGCACGCCAGCACGATCGATTTGTCGAAAAGCCTGTTCATACGGGTATTGTACGCGAAGCCGCGCGTGGTGGAGGGACCGCCTGCGCAACCATGACATTCCTCCCGCGTGACAAAGCGGGGGCGTCGGCAGGCCGCACGGCCAAGCCCCGCACTCGTGACAAAGCTCACTGGCGCGCGCCGGCGGCTCCTGCGATGATGCAATCGTACCGGGCCGCAATCAACAGGAGGGCCGCCTCATGACGGATATCGTCCATGTCGAAAACCTCGTCAAGCGCTATGACGATCTTATTGCGCTCGACCACTTCAACCTGAACATCGCCCGCGGCGAGATCTTTGGCCTGCTCGGCCCCAACGGCTCGGGCAAGACCACGTCCATCAACTGCATTTTGCAGCTGCTTTCCTACGACAAAGGCACCATCGAGCTGTTCGGCGAGCCCATGACGCCCACGCGTTACGACCTCAAGCGCCGCATCGGCGTGGTGCCGCAGCAGGTGGCGGTGTTTGACGAGCTCACGGTGCGCGAGAACATCGACTATTTTTGCAGCCTCTACGTTAACGACCGCAAGCGCCGCCGCGCGCTGGTGGACGAGGCGATCGACTTTGTCGGTCTGGGCGACTTTACCAAGTTCCGCCCCGGCAAGCTCTCAGGTGGCCTGGCGCGCCGCCTCAACATCGCCTGCGGCATCGCGCACAAGCCCGAGCTCATCTTTTTTGACGAGCCCACGGTGGCGGTCGACCCGCAGAGCCGAAACGCCATCCTGGAGGGCATCTGCCGCCTGCGCGACGAGGGCGCCACGGTGGTGTATACCAGCCATTACATGGAGGAAGTCGAGCAGATCTGCAGCCGTATCATGATCATGGACGGTGGCCGCGTCCTGGCGCAGGGCACCAACGACGAGCTCAAGCGCATGATTCAGATGGGCGAGCGCGTGACGGTCGAGGTCGGCGCCGTCGAGACCGCTACGGTTGAGCGCCTGCGTGCCCTCGAGCACGTGCTTTCGGTTGAGCTGTCCGGCAGCGAGCTCATCTGTACCTGCGAAGCGAGCCCGCACAACCTGGTGGACATCCTCGACACGCTGCGTGCCGCCGACGTGGCGCTCGGCCGCGTGTGGAGCGAGCCGCCGACCCTCAACGACGTGTTCCTCGAGATTACCGGCCGCGAGCTGCGCGACTAGGGGGCGGTCATGTTCAACACCATCATCACCACGCTCAAGACGCTGCTGCGCCGGCCGAGTACGTGGGTCTGGGGCGCGATCTTTCCCATTGCGCTTTCAACGATGTTCATGTTTATGTTTGCGAACCTCAGCTCCGACGGCAAGGTCGACCCGGTGCCGGTGGCCGTCGTAGCGGATGAGACCTGGGACGCTTCGACCTTTAAGGACGTGACGGCTTCGCTTGCCAAGGAAGGCGACGATCAGCTGCTCGAGATTCACGAGTGCGAGGATGTGACCGCCGCGAACCGTGCGCTCAAGGCCGGCGAAGTCGCGGGCGTCTACACGGTCGATGCCGAAGGCACGCCCAAGCTCACGCTGCTATCGAGCTATGACGGCTCGCGTGCTTCGTCGGTGCTCACCGATCGCAGCATCCTGGAGACGGTGGCAAGCTCGTATACACAAAATGCCGAGCTCATGTCCCAGATTGCCCAGGACAACCCGGCGGCGCTCGCCGACCCGGAGGCGGTCGCGCGCGCCCTGTCGCTCGAGGGCGGCACCCGCCGCGTAAGCCTGACGCGCACCACGCCCGACGGCACGACCATTTACTACTACGCGCTCTTTGGCCTGGTCGCGATGATGTCTGCCGAGTTTGCCGCCTTGAGCGTCGTCGACCTGCAGCCCAATTTGTCGGGCCTTGGCGCGCGCCGCTGCGTGGGTGGCCTTTCCAAGACGGCGTCGCTGGCCGGCATCTTTGTCGGCTCGTGGCTGGTTTCCTTTGCCTCGATGGCGGTCGCGATTGGCTACGTGCGCCTAGTCGTTGGCGTCGACTTTGGCGGGCGCGAGGGGCTGTGCCTGCTGGGCGGTGCTGCATCCGCGCTTGCCGCCACGGGCCTGGGGCTCTTTGTGGGTACGCTTCCCGTTAAAGGTGGCAAGGCGTCCAAGTCGGGCATCCTCACGGGCTTTGCCACCACGTGCGCCTTGTTCGCCGGCCTCTACGGTGAGCCGGCGATGGCGCTTGCCGACGACGTCGCCCGCGCCTGCCCGGCCGAGTGCTGGCTCAACCCCGTCAAGCTCATCTGCGACATGTTCAATCGCCTGTATTTCTTTGAGGACCTGGGGCCCTTCACCGTCCGCACCGGCGCGCTCGTCCTGATGGCCCTGGTGTTTGTCGCCGCCGCTACGCTGATCTTTGGAAGGAGCCGCTATGAGCACCTTTAAGACCGCGCTTCGCATGGCGCTGGCGCACCCGTTCTACCTGCTCATCTATACGGTGTTCATCTCGCTCATGGGCGTATTCATCGCGGCCTCGGTGAGCTGGAACTCGTCGCAGCTTACCGAGTACGAGCCCTACGACACCAACGTGATCGTGGTCGACCGCGACAATAGCGACCTTTCGCGGGCGCTTACCAAGCACCTGGGCTCACGCTTTGACCTGGTCACGGGCGTTGGTGACGATACGTACGACCTTGCGGATGCGCTCGCCAAGAGCAACAGCGCCAAGGGCAGCGCCGACTGCGTGTTCTTTATCCCGGAGGGGTTTGAGGACGACCTTGTTGCGGCCGCCCGTGCGGGGGAGGCCCTGCCCAAACTCGACGTGACGTACGGCTCCGGCACCATGGCGGCGGCGCTCTCGTCTGCCGAGGCCTCGCGCTGGATCTCGCTCGCGGGTGCTGCGGCGGCACTTGAGCCAGCTGCTTCCGACGGTGACGTCGCCAAGGCCGCCGAGCACGCTGCCGCAAAGCGCGCGGAGGTCGAGATTGAGCAGATCAAGGTCGACTCGACTGCCGCCGCCACGCTCGAGTCGTATTTCAACTTTGGTGCGTACGCGATCATCTCGTCGGTCATCGTGTCGGTGGGACTGGTGTTCTCGGGCATGAACGAGCCCGAGCGCGTGCGCCGCATGGAGGCCGGTCCGGTCTCCGAGCGCCAGCGTTCGCTTGCCGTGTTCGCGGCTGCCGCGGTGCTCACCGTCTGCATCTGGTTTGTGTCGAGCATGATGGGTGTCGTGGGCTTTGCCGGCGCGGTCGCCGAGGTCGGCGTGGGCCGTGTGTGCCTGGCGCTGGCAGCGACGTTTGCCCTGGCGTGCACGCCGCTGGCCGTTGGCTTTGCGCTGTCGAGCCTGGGTGCGCGCGAGGAGCTGCTCAACGGTGTGGGCAACCTGCTCGGCATGCTCATGACGTTTTTGGGCGGCGCTTGGATGCCGTTGTCGCTCATGGGTTCGGCCGTGCAGACCGTGGCGCATTTTGTGCCGACGTTTTGGGTGAACGATGCGATCAGCAAGGCGCTTGCCTCGGATTTGACGTCCGCCGTGCTGGGCGATATCGCCTGCGATCTGGGTGTCACGGTGCTCTTTGCCGCTGCCATCGCCGCCGTAGGCCTCGCCCTCGCCCACAACAAATCCCGCGCCTAACCGCCTAGTCATTGGGGACGTTCTTAAACGACTGGTCGCTGGGGACAGTCTTTTCCGATTCGCCGGCTCGCCGGCCGGACTGGCAAGGACTGTCCCAATATGCCGGCCTTTGGGGACGTCCCTTTCCTGCCGGCACTTGGGGACCACTCATTGGGGACAGACTTAAATGAGCGATTTCACTCATTTAAGTCTGTCCCCAATGAAGTAGGTTGGAAAAAGTCCACGCACGTCGCATAAAAATAGTTCGCCTGGGTTTACTATTACCCTAGAAAAGTAACAACAGGCTAACAACGGGGGATAGCATGGCGACAAAGCATGCCTACGTCCAGGTCAACGGGCTCAAGAAACACTACGGCGACGGTGATGCGCGCCTGACGGTGCTCGACGACATCGACACGTCCATCAACCGCGGCGAGATCTGCGTCATGCTGGGGCCCTCGGGCTCGGGCAAGTCGACCTTTCTCAACCTGATCGGCGGCCTGGAGGATGCCGACGGCGGCTCCATCATGGTGGACGGCTGCGACCTCACGGTGCTCAAACCTACCGATCTGGGCGAGTATCGACGCCGCGAGCTGGGCTTTGTCTTCCAGTTCTACAACCTGGTGCCCGACCTTACCATCAAGGAAAACATCGAGGTCACGGCGCATCTGTCCAAAAACCCGCTCAACATTGACGGCCTGCTGCGCTCGCTGGGCCTCTATGAGCACCGCAACAAGTTCCCGCGCCAGGTTTCGGGCGGCCAGCAGCAGCGCTGCGCCATCGGCCGCGCGCTCGTCAAAAATCCGGGTCTGCTGCTGTGCGATGAGCCCACGGGCGCGCTCGACTACAAGACATCCAAGGAAATCCTGCAGCTCATGGAGGACGTCAACCGCACCTACGGCTGCACCATCATCATTGTCACCCACAATGCCGCCATCGCGCGCATGGCCAATCGCGTGTTGCGCCTGCGCGACGGGCGCATCGTCGAGGACGAGCTCAACGAGTCGCCCGTCTCGGCCGCCGAGCTCGATTGGTAGGCGGCGCCATGACACCTCTCGCAAAACGTCTCCCGCGCGAGCTGCGCCGCAATATCGGCAAGTACCTGGGCATCTTTTTGCTTATGTGCGGAAGCATCGCCCTTACCTCGGGCTTTTTGCTTGCGGCGCATTCCATCGGCTGCCTCATTGACGACATGCGCGATGCGTACACGATTGAGGACGGCCGTGTGACCACTTCCTTCGAGGCCACCAAAGACCAGCTCAAGGCAGCCGAGGAGGCGGCAGGCGACGTCGGCGGCGTCACGCTCTACAAGAATTTCTCCATCGACGCCATCATCAAAAAGACCGCCGGCGACGACGGCACCAAGCGCACGCTGCGCACCTATGCGCACCGCACCAAGGTCGATATCGCGTCCTACTGTGAGGGCAGGCAGCCCAAGACGGACGATGAGGTGGCCGTCGACCGTGTCTGCGCCACCAACAACGACCTCGCCGTGGGCGATAAGGTCGAGCTTGAGAGCCGCACCTACACCATCTGTGGCATCATGACCCAGCCCGATAGCCAGGCGCTGTTCCTCAACAATTCGGACTTTACGGTGAACACCATCACGTACGGCGTGGCCGAGGTCACCGATGCCGGCTTTGCCGCGCTCGAGGATGCCGGCGGCGCGCCCGCCTACACCTACTCCTTCACCTTTGCCGATCGCGACCTCCCCACCGCGGATCGCATCGATGCGGAGCAGGATATGGTCGAGGCGCTGACCGACGCCGATGCGCGCGTGGACGATCTGATCGATGCCGATTCCAACCAGGGCATTGGCTATGCGCGCGACGACGTGGACGGCGACTCCATGATGTGGATGACGTTGCTCAACATAATCATCGTGATCATGGCGTTTGTCTTTGTGGTGCTCACCGACGCCACCATCGAGGAGGAGGGCGCCATCATCGGCATGCTGCTCGCCAGCGGCTATCGCCGCCGCGAGATCGTGCTGCACTACCTGGCACTTCCCGCCATCGTGGGCGTGGTCGCGGCACTTTTGGGCACTGCGCTCGGCGTTGCGTTCTTTACCGAGCCCATGCGCGGTCTCTACTACGGCTCGTACAGCCTGCCGCCCTTCCAGGTGTACTGGAGCTGGGAGATCTTCGTGAAGTGTGCCGTGGTTCCCGCCGCCGCGCTCATTCTCATCACGCTGGTGGGCCTGCTTCGCAAGATGGGCAAGACGCCGTTGCAGTTCCTTCGTCACGAGGCGAGCGGCAAATCGGGCACCAAGCGTGGCCTGCAGCTGCCGGAGCGCATGGGCTTTGTCTCGCGCTTTCGCCTGCGCGTCTTCCTGCGCAACCTGGGCAACTTCGTCACGCTCTTCGTGGGCATTGCGTTTGCCTCGCTGCTGCTGCTCTTTGGCCTGGCGATTCTGCCCACGATGACGCACTACGCGGACAACCTGGAGACGAGCCTGGTCGCCGAGCACCAGTACACGCTCAAGGCGCCGCTGGAGCTCGAGGGCACTGCCGAGGAGCGCGAGCAGTGGTCGGCGCTCGAGCGCTTGCAGTCGGTTGACGGCGCGCTGCTTTCTGCCGCCCAGGATGCCGATGACGAGCTTGACGACGCGGCCGATGCGGCGCAGGCGGCAGCCGACGCCGCAGCCAGTTCTCCGTCTGCCGAGAGCCTGACCGCAGCGCAGGATGCGCTCGCCAAGGTCCAGGACAAGAAGGATGCGCTCTACGCGCGCCTTGACGATCTTGCCGATGCCCTCGGCCGCAACCGCGACGAAGCTATCGACCTGATCGACAAGGCCTCGAAGATCAACACCGACAACGACGACATTCACCCGGTCAACACGACCGACAACGGCGCGGACGCAATCGCGCAGGCAGAGAAATATGCCGTTTACCAGCTGCAGTACGACCGTGGCGACGGAAATGGGCAGGAGACGATTTCCGTCTACGGCATCTCGCCCGATTCGCGCTACTGGAAAGGGCTGGACATCGGCGACGGACACGTTGTCTTTGGCGGCGGCCTGCTCGACAAGTTTGGCTGGAGCGAAGGCCAGAAGGTCACGCTCCACGACAAGTATGAGGGCGAGAATTATTCCTTTGAATACGCGGGCAAGGACTGCGTTTGGGGCTCTAAGTCGGACATGAATATCTATATGAGCATCGATGACTTTAACGAGCTGTTCGGCAACGACGCCGCCTACTTTAACGGCTATGTGAGCGACGAGAAGCTCGACCTCGATGCTCGTTACTTTGCCGGCGACACCACGCCCGACGACATGCGCGCCGTGGGTGACCAGTTCATCGGCATGATGAGCAAAATGATCGGAATGATGATCGGGCTCGCGGTGTTTATCTTCCTGCTGTTTATGTATCTGCTGACCAAGGCTGTTATCGACCATAGCGCCCGGTCGATCAGCTACATGAAGGTCTTTGGCTATCGTGATAGCGAGATTTCGCATCTGTACATCCGCTCGATCACGCTGTGCGTGGCGGCGTCGCTCGTGCTGAGCCTGCCGGTCATTATTGGCTCGCTCACGGCCATCTTCCGCTCTATGCTGCTCGCCTATAACGGCAATATCGAGATTTACGTGCCCGCTTGGTCCATGGCTGCATGCGTCGGCATCGGCTTTGCGACCTACCTGGTCGTGGCGCTGCTACACACGCGCTCTATCAAGCGCGTCAGCCTGGCCGACGCCCTCAAAGTCCAAGAGTAGTCATCGGGGACGTTCTTAAACGACTAGCCATTGGGGACAGTCTTTGCCGATTCGCCGGATCGCCGGTCGGGCTGGCAAGGACTGTCCCTGGCGGCGCTCATTTGAGTCTGTCCCCAATGAGTGGTTTCAGTCATTTTAGTCTGTCCCCAATGAGTGCCTAACGACTCGGTGTTGCGCTTGACTTCGACCCTACTTTAACGGGTACCATCCTCTATGTCTGTAACGCCATATAGACCGAGGGGATATATCTATGACCGCAACTGCACCCGCAGCACCCGCTAAGGTGTACTTCACCAACCTGCGCACGCATGCTCGCGAGAGCCAGCTCGACAAACTCAAGCGCCTCATTCGCCGCGCCGGCATTGAGCAGATCGACTTTGAGAACAAGTTCGTTGCCATCAAGATTCACTTTGGCGAGCTGGGTAACCTGAGCTTTCTGCGCCCTAACTACGCCCGCGCCGTCGCCGACGTGGTGAAGGAGCTGGGCGGCAAGCCCTTCCTCACCGACTGCAACACGCTCTATGTCGGCAGCCGCAAAAACGCGCTCGAGCACATCGACACCGCTTATCAGAACGGCTTTACCCCGTATGCCACGGGCTGCCAGATCATCATCGCCGACGGCCTCAAGGGTACCGACGAGGCGCTCGTCCCGGTCGAGGGCGGCGAGTACGTGCGCGAGGCCAAGATCGGTCAGGCGCTTATGGATGCCGATATCGTGATCAGTCTCACCCACTTTAAGGGCCATGAGCAGGCCGGTTTTGGCGGTGCCATGAAGAACCTGGGCATGGGCGGCGGCAGCCGTGCCGGCAAGATGGAGCAGCATGCCGCCGGCAAGCCGAACGTCGCGACCGAGCACTGCGTTGGCTGCCATGCCTGCGAAAAGATCTGCGCGCACAACGCCATCTCGTTTGACGATACCCGCGAGCGCGAGCTTGCCAACGGCAACACCCGCACGGTGCACGTGGCTGCCATCGACCACGATCGCTGCGTGGGCTGCGGACGCTGCATTGCGGCATGCAACCAGGACTGCATCAAGCCCGGCTATGACGCCGCGGCCGATGTGCTCAACTGCAAGATCGCCGAGTACACCAAGGCCGTCGTCGACGGCCGCCCGAGCTTCCACATTTCGCTCGCCATGGACATCAGCCCCAACTGCGATTGTCATCCCGAAAACGACACGCCTATCGTCAACGATATCGGCATGTTCGCGAGCTTCGACCCGGTCGCCATCGACCAGGCCTGCGCCGACGCCGTCATGGCGTCCGAGCCGCTGCCCAACACCGAGCTTACCGATAGCGCGGCCAAGATGGAGCACAACCACGAGCATCTGGAGGGCGAGCAGGCCAAGGACCCCTTCTGCATCACGCATCCCGACACCGACTGGCGCACCTGTATCGCACATGCCGAGAAGATCGGCCTGGGCACGAGCAAGTACGAGCTCATCGAGGTCAAATAGCGCCTATCTATTAGACATATCAAGCGCTTTTGTAGCGCAACGTTAGCAAAAGCCGCCCGTGAGTACAGCGCCCACGGGCGGCTTTTTGGAAGTGCTAGGGTTCAGATAGACCAGTAAACCGCACTATTTGCCTAAAAATACTCGTCGAGGAAGTCATCGACCGTATTCCAGTAGAGCTCGGGGTCGACTTGCGCGCTCTTGGCGTGGGTGGCGCCATGGATGGTGAGCTTTTGCTTGACCTTGCTGGCGCACGCGTCGTAGTTTTGGTCGAGCATGTCGTAAGGCACAAAGGTGTCCTGGTCGCCGTGGATAAACAGCATGGGAACCGTCGCGTGTTTGAGTTGCTCCACACTGCTCGCCTTATGAAAGTCGTAGCCCGCGCGCACGTTGCACACCAAGTTTGCTACATCGAGCAAGGGAAAGCTGGGCAGGCCGAACACGTCCTTGAGCTGCAGAGAAAACTCGTCCCAAACACTCGTATAACCACAGTCCTCGATAATGCATTTCACGTTTGCGGGCAGAGATTCCCCCGCGACGTTCATAGCGGTTGCTGCACCCATCGACTCGCCAAAGACAAGAATGCGCGCCTGGGGGTCGGCTGCAACGATCCGCCCAATCCATGCAACGACATCGAGCCGCTCGGGCCAGCCCATGCCGATATAGTCGCCGCCGGAGCGCTCGTGGGCGCGAGCGGCGGGTACGAGTACGTTCATGCCGCGGTCATGGAATCGTTTGGCGTATCGGGCCATGCCGATGGGCTCGTTGGTATATCCATGCAGGCAGATGGCGTAATCGTGGGTGTTCTCCGAGGCGGCAAAATACCAAGCGGCGAGCTCGGTTCCGTCATCTGCGGTGAGGCTGCTGCTCTCGCGGTTCTCTTTAAACCACGCCCGCGCCTCGGTGTCCTCGGCATCCGGCTGCTCACCTTCTTTGTCGTTCTTGCTATCCTGCATCATCTTCATGGTGTATGGCGCGCGGGGATTCAGCGCGAAGTCAAACAGAAAGTTGCCGGCAAATCCGAGCAGCGCAACGACAACCACCAGTGCAACGATGCCGGCTATCTTGAGCTTTCGATGGGAACGTGCGTTTTGAGTCATGCGGTTTTCTCCTATAAGATGTTAATACGTCAACATTTACTGCAAGCGCATTATGGACGTTCGCCGTTGATGCGTCAACAGGCAAAGAATGGGTAAACAAAAGGTCGCGTATGGTGCAAATTTCGCACGTACCTAGACGCTTTGATATAGTGTTGAGAACTCTTTACGTTGGAGGATGTAACCGGCATGTCCGATTCGAGCGACAGTTCTAAGCCGCGACCCAAGACCGCGGCCGTTCCACACTACACGGTGGGCGAGGAGATCATGAACTCCGTCACCCATGGTGTCGGCTGCCTGCTGGGTATCGCGGGCCTGGTGCTCCTGATCGTATTCGCTGCCCTGCGCGGCGGAGGCCCGGCCCACATGGCCGCGGCGATTGTCTATGGCGTCAGCATTATCCTCGAATACCTGGCCTCCACGCTCTACCACGCGATTCAGCCTGCGCGTGCCAAGCGCGTATTTCGCATCATCGACCACAGCTGCATCTACCTGCTTATAGCCGGCAGCTATACGCCGTTTTGCCTCATCACGCTCGCAAACGACGGCGGCCCTGCGCTGTTCTTTGCCGTATGGGCCATCGCCATTATCGGCATCGCCCTCGAGTGCTTTATGCGCGAGCGCCAACCGCACTGGGTAAGTGGTCTGGTCTATCTGCTGATGGGCTGGCTCGTCGTCTTTAAGCTGCCCGAGCTCGTGGCGCTGCTCAACCCCGTCGCGCTTGCCCTGCTCGCCGTCGGCGGCGTGTGCTATACCGTGGGCGTGCCGTTCTATATCGCCAAAAACGTGCGCTATCTGCACAGCGTGTTTCACCTGTGGGTGCTCGCCGGCAGTATCTTCCAGTTCATGGCGGTGATCCTCTTCGTAATCTAGCGACCATGCCTGCGCACCCGCGCCCTCGTTTGGGCACCGGTGCTATTGCCGTATCCGCCACCAACGTTTTAATCCGACGTCCCGAATCTTGGAGGTTCGAGAAACTCCCGATGGACATAGCCATCTCCCTTATCACCACCCTCGTTTTGACCCTCATCAACGGCTACTTCTCTATGTCTGAGATGGCGCTCACCACGGCAAAGCGCGCCGTGCTGGAGCACGAAGCCGAGGAAGGCGACAAGCGCGCCGAGCGTGCCATTAAGCTGGCCGCCGATTCCGACCAGCTGCTCGCCACCATCCAGGTCGCCATCACGCTCGTGGGCTTTGCCTCGTCCGCCGTCGCCTCGACGAGCCTGTCCGACCCGCTCGCTACGTGGCTCATGAGCTTTGGAATCGCGCCGCTTTCCGCCATTGCGCGCGGCCTGGCGCCGGTCATCATCACCGTCGCGGTCGCCTTCGTGTCCATCGTGATTGGCGAGCTTGTGCCCAAGCGCATTGGTCTGGCCAATGCCGAAGGCGTATCCAAGCAGGTCGTGGGGACGCTCTCCGTGTTCCAAAAGATCGCCCGTCCGCTCGTGTGGCTGACCGGCGCTTGCTCCGATGGCCTGGCCCGCATCCTGCGCATCAAGAGCGCCGACGACCGCCAAAACGTCTCGGAAGAAGAGATCAAGTACATGGTCTCGGAGCAGGACGACCTGCTCGACGAGGAAAAGCGTATGATCCACGAGATCTTCGACCTGGGTGACACCGTTGCCCGCGAGGTCATGGTGCCGCGCGTGGACACCACCATGTGCGAGGACGACGAGACGGTCGCCGACGTGCTGTCCACCATGCGACAGACCGGCTTTAGCCGCATCCCCGTCTATCACGAGGATCCCGACAACGTCGCGGGCATCGCGCACATCAAGGACCTGATCCAGCCTTCGCTCGACGGCAAGGGCGACCAGCCCATCGCCGACTTTTTGCGCGACGCCACCTTTGTGCCCGACACCAAGGACATCCTGCCGCTGCTGTCCGAGATGCAGACCTCGCACGACCAGATCGTAGTGGTCGTGGACGAGTACGGCGGCACGGCCGGCATCATTACCATCGAGGACATCGTCGAGGAGATCGTGGGCGAGATCGAGGACGAGTTCGACCCCGACAACAAGTACCTCACGCGCCTCTCACGCCGCGAGTGGCTCGTCGATGGGCGTTTTTCGTGCGATGACGCGATTGAGCTTGGTTGGCCGCTCGAGGAAAGCGATGATTATGAGACCATTGCCGGCTGGATTTTGGAGCTTTGCGACTCGGTGCCCGACATCGGAGAGGTGTTTGAGGTTGCGGGGTACAAGTTTAAGGTGCAGTCGATGCGTGGCCAGCGCATCTCGCTCATTCGCGTGATCGCTCCGGCCGAAACCGATAAGAAGGATTCCGAGTCCTCGGCAGATGAGCCGACGGCGTCGGGTGCGGGCTCTGTGGACCCGCACGATGGCGACGAGTAGGGCGAGGAAGAGTAGGGGAGAGTTATGGCAGGCCTGTTCAACATCCTTAAGGTCACCGTCAGCGAGGACAAGATCTGCGCGCATGTGCTGGTGAACCCCGGCATGCCGCTCATGACCTCGGAGGACATCGAGGCCACGGCGCGCGTGTACTACTTGGTGCCCGCGATTGCCAAGCACCTGTGCCTGGGCGATTCCGGTCGCGAGTTCCAGGACTGCATGGGCCAGACCGAGCTTTGCCATCTGCTGGAACACGTGACGGTCGAGCTCATGAACGAGACCGGTCTCGCTGGCAGCATTTCGTGCGGCCGCACTCGCGTGAGCGAGCACGATGAGCGTGTCTTTGAGGTTGAGCTTTCGTGTCCCGACGACGCGCTGGCCATCGGCGCGCTGTCTTCGGCGACCTTTATGATGGATTGGGCCTATCTGCATGCCGACCAGCCCGCTCCTGATGTGGACGGTACGGTCGCGGGCCTGCGCAACCTGGTACTGGGCATGCGTGCCGAGGCCGAGGGCAAGGACCCGCACGAGGCCGTCGCCGCCGCGAACGCCGGGGACGAGGCCGGGGACACGGCCGAGGCCGTCGAGCCTGCCGACGAGGCGTCTGCCGAGGCTGCCTCTGAGCCCGAGCTCGAGCCCGAGCCTGCGGAGCCCCAGGGCGTCCCGAGCTTTGACGACGAGCCGCAGGAGGCAATCGACACCGAGGGCGCGACCGCTGAGAGCCACGAGGCCTCCGCTGCCGTCTACGGTGGCGCCGCGACGGCTCCGGTTGCCCCCGCGCACGAGGGAGCGCTGCCGCTCGTTGACGGCGCCGGTGAGGACCCGGGCGCCACAGTGGCCATGCCTGCCATGCCGCAGGAGTAGGCTCACCCGCTTATCACCATCATGTACCTGCGCCTTTACCGTACGCAGATGAGCAAGACGGCAAGCGCTGTGCTGCGGGTATAATGGACAGCATTCAAACGGTGGGCGCCGAGGTGCCCGCAGGAGAGGAATGAACATGGGTAAGACTTTCAACTTTATCTCGGGTGCGCTCTTCGGTGCCGCCGCCGGTGCCATCATCGGCGTTGCCCTAGCTCCGCGCTCGGGCGCCGAGACCCGCGCCATGGCTGCCGATATCGCCAACGACGCCTGGGATAACATGCGCGACACCTACGAGCACGGTGCCGAGGAGGCCCGCGCCGCGGTCAACGATTTTGGCCCGATGGTCGACGCCAAGACCGATGACCTGCGTGCCAAGGTTAACCTTGCCCGCGAGCGCATGGACCAGCTGCGCGAGCAGCTCAACGACGCCATCTCGGGCGGCAACGTGACGCCCGCCGCCGATGTCGTGGTCGAGAACGCCGTCGAGGCCGACACCGAGGCCGCGGAGCCTTCGACCGAGGCATAATGCGCGCCGGGGATTTTGTCGGCGCTAAGATCTATCGCAAGCCTACCGAGGATAAGCGCACCAAAAAAGACGGCACGCCGCGCAGCCCTAAAAAGCTCGGCAAGATTCACTTTCCGGTCTTTACCCCGGGCGGTACGCGCGTGGTGGGCTTTATGGTTCGCCAGTCCGATATCGCGGGTATGATCGAGCGCCCTGACCGATTTGTGGCGCTCGATGCCATTGGCGTCTACGAGGGCGCCATCGCAGTTGACGACGTCAAGGGCACCTACGATGCCGCTGCGGCCAAGCGCCTCGACATCAACCTGGACGATTGCATTATCTGGGTTGGCATGGATGTGCGCACGGAGTCGGGCGATGTCGTGGGCTATTGCTCGGATGTGGAGTTCAAGCCGCGCTCGGGTATTGTGCAGACGTTCTACGTGACCGCCGGCACCGCTTCGAGTGTGCTGGTGGGCGACACGCAGATGCCGCCCACGATGTTGCGCGGCTATGCGAACGGCGCGATGATCGTTTCGGACGAGGTCAAGTCGCTCGGGTATTCGGGCGGTGCCGCTGCAAAGGCTGCCGAGGCAAGCGTCGTGGTGGGCGATAAGGTCAAGAAGGGCGCCAAGGTGCTCGATGACAAGGGTTCGGTCGCCGTGGACAAGGGCAGCCGCGCGCTGGGCAAGCAGCTCGGCAAGACGCGCGGTATGTTCAAGGCCTTTAAGGACGAATACCAAAAGGCGAGCGGGGGCTCGTCGAAAGCTAGCAAATAGCGACGTTCCAAATGATGGGAGGCAAGCCGGAGACCTGTTGCTCCGGCTTGCTGCGTTTATGGGGGAGGGCACATGCGCCAAAACGGATCTAACTTAAACGGGCGCTCGGGTGCGCGTCCGACGGCGCGCCGCGACCTGGGGCAGCTGCCCAGCGGTCAGCGCAAGCGTCACCGTAAGCCCGGCGCGATGTATCTCAACCATAGCCGCGGCTTTAGCGACCGCAGCGCTCGCATCGGCAACGGCCGCACGCCCCGTCGTCCGTCTCGCCTGCCCTATGCGCTCATCGCCGTGGCTTGCGCGCTCGTGTTGTTTATCGCCGCCGTTGTGGGCTACGTCAACCGCAGCGTGGATGTCGTCCTCAACGGTCAGGAGACTGCGGTGCGCGTCGGCTCTACGCTGCAAAACCTCATCGACGACCAAGAGCTGACCGATACCTACGACGCTGGGGACCTGCTGGCCGTTGACGACAGCGTGCTGACCCGCCATGGCGGCGAAAAGCTGTCGGTGAAGGTCGACGGTAAGCGCGTGAAGCAAGGCAAATGGGATAGCCGCGAACTTGAGGGCGGCGAGAAGGTGACGGTCAAGGATGGCCGTAACACCTACGAAAAGCACGAGGTCCAGGCCACGACTATCGAGCCAAAGCTTAAGGTCGAGGGCACGGGCGCCATTGAGTATGTCAAAACCTGGGGCGTTCAGGGCCGCTCCGAGGTATGGGTCGGCGAGCAGTCGGGCAAGACGCAGGACCGCGGCGAGGTCGTGCCCGCCACCGACTGCGTAGTCGAGTGCGCAAGCGTGGCGCCCAAGGGCAACGAAAAGTACGTGGCGCTGACATTTGACGAGGGCCCGAGCGGCGCGACCAAGCAGATCCTGCAGGTGCTCAAGGAAAAGGGCGTCACCGCGACGTTCTTCCTGTCGGGCGATGCGGCTGAGGCTTCGCCCGCCACGGCCAAGGCGATTGTCGATGCCGGCTGCGAGGTCGGCTCCAACAGTTACCGCGACGAATCGCTCAAGGGCCAGGATCGCGATGCGGTGCGCGAGCAGGTTTCGAAGGGCACCGAGGCAATCAAGTCCGCGACCGGAACGTCGACGATGCTTTTGCGTGCTCCCTACGCAGCCTTTGACGAGCAAAACTGGATTGATGCGATGGACCTGGTGTCTGCTGTTGTCTCGTGGAATATCGATTCGGGCGACTGGCTGCTCAACGGTGCCGACGAGCAGGTCTCGACGGTGCTCGATTCGGTGACGCCAGGCAACATTGTGCTGCTGACCGATAACGATGAATGTGCCGAGCAGACGCTCGAGGCGCTGCCGCAGATTATTGACGGGCTTATTGCCGACGGCTACAAAATCGTGACGTTGAACGATCTGGTCAAGACGGATACATCGCTGAGCAAAAAGCTCACCTCGCTGACGAAGGTCACCATGCCCAAAAACGCCGTGTTCCCCCAGCTCGCCGAAGATGACGACACCACAGACTAGTCATGTAAGAACGTCCCCAATGACTATGTCACGGATGCGTCAGCGTTTGGTATGCCTGCGATGTTTGGAGCATAAATTTGGCGCCACGGCGCGATGCTGATGCTATAGTTACTGCGGATAACAAGGGTCAAGAGAAAGGTTGCAGGTGAAATCCAAACCTCGACCATACAGTCGATGACCCCATGCAGGTGCTTCTTGCGCATGCACGGGGTGTGAGCGCCGAGCGGCGTGCCGCCCGCGCATGCGTATACATATATCTAATAGTCCACGGATGGCGTGCCCGTATGCTCGCAGTCCGAAGGGATAATGATGGGGAGCACCAGTGAATTATCTGAGTGAGATGCTCAAACTGCCGGTCTTGGACGTCGATGGCGAAAAACTCGGCGTTGTGAATGATTTTGGCATTGCTACCGGCGAAGTATTTCCGCACGTGACGTCGCTCGCGTTCCGCGGGCCCGGCAAGACGCCGTTTATGATCAGCTGGCGCAAATGGGTCGACCGTATCGACGAGACGGGTGTACACCTTAAGTCGCCGGCCACCGAAATCCGTTTTTCGTACCTGCAACCGACCGAACTTTTGCTTGCCCGCGACGTGCTTAACAAGCAGATTGTCGACACGCAGGGCATGAAGGTCGTGCGCGTAAACGACATCAAGTTTTCCATGTCGGGCGAAAATCAGCTGCGCTTGCTGGGTGCCGAAGTTGGTGCCCGCGGTCTGCTGCGCGCGATCAGCCCCGCACTCGAGCATGTCGTCGAGAGCTTTATGAAGCACCTGGGCAAACCGCTCGGCGAGGACATCATCGCCTGGTCCTACATGGACCTGCTCGACCGTTCGACTAAGAACATCCAGCTTTCGGTGTCGCACAAGACGCTTGGCGAGCTGCACCCTGCTGACATTGCCGACATTATCGAGCAGCTCGACCCGCGTCTGCGTGCGCAGGTGTTCGCGCAGCTCGACACCGCCCAGGCCGCCGAGGCCATCTCGGAGTTCGATGACGACGAGCTTATGACCGAGATGCTCGAGGGTCTGTCCGACACCGACGCATCGTCGATGTTGGCCATGATGGACCCGGACGACGCCGCCGACCTGATCGACGAGCTCGATTACGAGAAGGCCGAGAAGCTTTTGCGCCTGATGGGCGTTCAGGAGGAGAAGGCGATTCGTAACCTGCTGGGCTATGAGGACAACACCGCCGGCCGCATCATGACCTCGGAGTTTGTCTCCCTGCCCGCCACGGCGACGGTCGCAGACGCCATCGAGGCGATTCGCAAGCTCGACGAGGATTTCGAAAGCGTCTACTACGTCTATACCGAGGATCCGAGCGGCATGCTCACCGGCGTCCTTTCGCTGCGCACGCTCATTGTGGCCGACCGCGACGCCACGCTGGGCCAGCTGGCCTATCGCGACCTGGTTTATGTGTCGCCCGACGACGACCAGGAAGACGTAACGGACGAGATGACCAAGTACGACCTGGTCGCCATCCCCGTTTGCGACGAGAATCGTCACATTTTGGGTATCGTGACCTTTGACGACGCCATGGACGTTATCGCCGAGGAACACCAGGAGGACCTGCAGATCGCAGGCGTCGGCTCGGGCGACAGCGCGTCCGACGACTCGACGAATGTGCTCAGCTGGTTTGTGCATCGCCAGTACTGGGTTGTCGTGTGGGGTATTGCCTCGTGCATCATGGCAACAGTGCTGGGGACGGCGCTGGGCTCCGCGCATCTGGTGGTGTTCCCTATGTGCGCCATGCCGCTCGTGCTGCTGGCTGCCTCGCGTATGGTGTCGTTCGTCAAGAACTACTTCCTGGAATACGACGGCCATGACGATGAGCCCAAGCCGTATCTGGGGTTCTTTTTCCAGAGCACGGGCATGGGCCTGATCCTGTCGCTCGTGACCTACCTGTGCGCCCAGCTGGTGCGCACGGCCGCATTCCCCGACGCACCCATGTTTGAGGAACAGCTCTTTACCGGCTGCTTTAACATCGCGGCTATCGTCTGCCTGATTGGCAACATGAGCGCCGTGATTTACCTGATGGTGCTGTTCTGGCGTGACGAGCACGACCTCAATACGTCGGGTACCGCCATGAACGTCATCGCCGTCATGATCTCGTGTGTGGCGTACTGCATCGCTGCGATGCTGCTCGCCATGTCGGTCATGGGTTAGGTGGTCGCGTGCAAAATAGCAAGCAAAAGGCGAGCACCAAGCAAAAGCTGACCATCGCGGCCATCTTTGGCGCCATGGGTCCTGGCCTTCTGGCGGCGCTTTCGGGAAATGACGCTGGCGGCATCGCCACGTATTCCAGCGCCGGTGCCAGCTATGGCTACAAGATGCTGTGGATGCTTCCCGTTATGACCGTGCTGCTTATCGTGACGCAGGAGACTGCGGCGCGTTGTGGCTGCGTCACAGGCAAGGGCTTGGCCTCGCTCATCCGCGAGCGCTTTGGCGTGCGCAGGAGCGTGCTGGCCATGGCGGCGCTGCTGATCGCCAATACGGCCGTGACCATTTCGGAGTTTGCGGGTATCGCGAGTGGCCTTGCCCTCTTTGGCGTGCCGGCGAGCATCTCGGTGCCGCTGGTGGCACTGCTGGTTTGGATGCTTACCATGTCGGGTAGCTTCCAGCGCATCGAGAAGATTCTGCTGCTGGTGAGCTGCGTGTTTGTGACCTACATTGTCGCTGCATTTATGGCTGGTCCCAGCTGGGGCGAGGTGGCGGTCGACCTGGTTGTGCCCAACATCCAAAATGACCCCAGCTACGTGTCGCTTGTGGTCGCAACGATCGGTACCACCATCGCGCCGTGGATGATTTTCTTGGCGCAGAACAACGTAGTCGATAAGAATGCGGGCGAGGACGATATCGTGCTGCAGCGTATCGACACCGTGAGCGGCTCGATCGCCGCCGATGTCATCGCCGGTTTCATTATCATCACGACTGGTACGGTGCTGTTCCCCGCGGGCATTCAGATCAGCGATGCTGCTGACGCCGCCCGCGCGTTGGAGCCCATCGCGGGCCAGTGGTCCACGGTGCTGTTTGCCTCGGGCCTGGTCGCGGCGAGCTTCTTGGCCGCCTGCGTGCTGCCGGGCGTTACATCGAGCGCCATCTGCGAGGCATTTGGCTGGGAGCGCGGTGCCGATCGCAGCTGGGACGAGGCCCCGGTCTATCGCGGCGTCATTACGGCCATCATCGGCATCTCTGCCGTGCTGGTGCTCATGCCCGGTGTTGACCTGTTCCAGATTATGATGACCTCGCAGGTCATCAACGGCGTGCTGTTGCCCGTGGTTTTGGTGTTCCAGGTGGTTATTGCCGCCGATCGTCACATTATGGGCGCCAACCGCAACGGCCGCGTGTGGAATGTGCTCACTTGGGCGACTATCGGCGTGATTACGGTGCTGACGGTCGTCATGTTTGTGCTGCAGGCGATGGGTTACAGCGCGTAGCGCCTCTGTTGGACTCTAAACAGGCCGCCGCCATGGGCTGCGGCCTGTTTTTTGCCTGATGTAGGGGGTTTGTTATATACGCGTGGGCAAAAAATACCAAATATGAGTACTGTTGCTAACTCGGTAGCAATTAAGACGAAGAAGATAATAGACATAACTAATGTATCCGTTCATTAATATCGATACAGCCGGGGCTTAAGCCGATCATTTTGGCCGGCCCAAAGGGGCATGGTGATCGAAAGAACGCCATTTTTGGCCATTTTGGCTGTTACTAAAATGGTATCAGTACTCATATTTGGCATTTTTGTCCACGGCATCTCGGAATCGGCTCGAAAAGAGCAACCTTGGGGTGTTTGCTGCGGGTGTGGGGCATAGAAACGAAGCTCGGGGTGGCGCGGAGCTCAGAATTCGGCCGCGGGGGCATGTTTCGGCCGCGTCAGGAGTGTCCCTAAGTGCCGGAACATAAGGGACGTTCCTAACTGCCGGAGGGGGCGTCGGTTGTGGCCGACGCCCCCTCCGGGTGCAAGCGGATTTGACAGTGTGTTACTTGTCGGTGCCCAGCTTGTGCGGCTTGTAGGCGAGGGCATTGACGAGTGCGTCGGCGGCGGACTTGACGGCCGCCGGCTGTGGATCGTTGACGTGGTCCTCGGGGTGCACGGGCAGGTCCTTCTTGACGGCATCGTGGATGAGCTTAAGGTACTCGGCCACGCCAGCGTTTGAAAGGTGCGTGCCGTCGCCGTCGAACAGGTCGTTGCGGTTGGCACTGTACCCGTACCAGTCGATAACGCGTACATTCTTGTAGCGCGTGGCGGCGTTGGCGATGGCCTGATTGGTGGCGCTGACCCATGGCTGCGGGCTGCGCGTATTTACAAACACGACGATGCGCTGATCGCCGGCATCGGCCATGATGGCGTCAATCTGGGCGTCGGTCACCAGGCCGTTGGTGCCCAGCGCAAAGACCACGACCTTGCCGGCGAGGTTCTGCTGGATATAGCCCTCAAATGTCGCGCGGCCCGCATCAAACTGGCGGCCCTTTTCGGCATCGATATGGCTGTGCGGGAACACGCCGTCAAAGGAATCAACGGCGCGCAGCGACACGGAGTCACCGATCATCAACAGGTCGTAGGATCCGTCGGGGAAGCCGTCGTTGTCCTTGTCGGTGTCGTCGGCCGCCTGCTGGTCGGTGGGCGCGGTGTTTTTGGCTTCTTTGTTCAGAACTTCTGCGCCCTCGCCGCTCAGCGCAGACGTCTCGGGCACAAAGACCAGGCCACCCAGTGCAACGACCAACACGACAGCGCAGGCTGCGCAGATAGGGACGTGCGCGCGTGCCCAGTTGGCGGGCGTGGTGGTGCCGTCGCGGAATTCGGCGACGGTGCGGCCGAAGGCGCCCTTCCTAAACGGCGTTTCGATAAAGCGATAGGAGCACTCGGCTACGGCGACCACCACAAGTACCTCCAAGATGTACTGCCACCAGGGCGTGTCGTTGATGTTGGCGACCGGGTTCATGAGGAGCAGCAACGGATAGTGCCACAGGTAGATGCTGTAGGAGCGCTTGCCGATCCATACGAGCGGCTCGGCGGCCAAGGCTCGTGCGACCATGCCATGAGGCTGCACGCATGCCGCAATAACCATGAGCGTGAGAATGGAGCACAACAGCGTGCCCCCGCGATACTGGAATGCGGTGTAGCCGTTGGTGAGCGCGACCATGGCGGCAAGGCCAACCAGACCCACGATGCCCAAAACATCGATGGAGGCTGGCGAGGACCAAAAGCGCACGAGGGTGCTCGGCTGTGCCGGGGCGGTATCGGCTGATTCGTTGGCCTTCTTGCCAGGCTTGCCCTCGGCGTTCTTGTCGTGCTTGGCGGCGCCAGCCAGGCGATTGAGCCCCAAACGATGAGCGAGGCGCACCGGCGCCAGGTCGCGATCGGGGATAAAGGCCATCCAGGCACCCAGCAGCAGCGAGAACACGCGGGTGTCGGTGCCGTAGTACACGCGGCTGGGGTCGGCGGCAGGGTTGTAAAGCACCATCATGGCGAGGGCAGATACCGCGGCAAGGCCCAGAACCACGCGGCGCGTGTTGGGCTTGCTCACATGCATGGATACCATGGCAAACAGCAGTGGCGGCCAAATCAGGTAGAACTGTTCCTCGATGGCAAGCGACCAAAAGTGCGTGAGCGGCGAGGGGTCGCCCAGAGCATTGAAGTACGAGACGTTTTGGGCAATCTGCCACCAGTTGTTGAAGAACAACAGCGACGGCAGGATGTCGGGGCGCATCTTGGTGAGCATCACGTGGTTAAAGATGGTGCACAGCGCACAGGTCACGAACACTACCGTTACCACGGCGGGGACCAGGCGACGGATGCGGCGAATCCAGAAGCTCTTAAGGTCGATGCGACCGGTCTTAGCGACTTCGTTGAGCAGCAAGCGCGTGATCAGATAGCCCGAAAGCACAAAGAAGATCGTGACGCCGAGCAGGCCGCCCTGAGCCCACGTGAGGCTGAGGTGATAGAGCACCACTGCGACGACGGCAAGCGTGCGCAGGCCGTCGAGGGCGGGGATATAGCGAGATTTGGGGCGCGTGGGCGCCTGTTCTTTTGCGGCGCTGTTGGTGCGGTTACCCTTGTTGGCGGGCACGCGATGAGAGCCTGCGGCGCGGCGCGGCTCGGTGGCTTGTCGGTTAGCACGCGAACGTTCGTGCGGCGCTCGTTGATCGCTCGCGTGGCGTGAGCTGCGCGAGCTCGATCGCGGGAATTGTTCCATAAAACATCATCCAATGACGAGAATAATCAGCACGTTTTCATTGTAACCGCCTGCTCCTGTGAATGCTTGCTGCCGGCGCAAGCTCAAGCGCGCGTCCACATCAAAGTGAACTAAAGTTATAGAGACGCGAGAGCGCGCGATTGACGGCCGACAGCGGGTGCAGAGCCCGCGGATGAGGAGGTTTCCATGGCAGATTGCGGCATCGTTGCGGTGTTCGGCAGCGTGAACATGGACCTTTCGGTGGCGTGCGAGCGCATGCCGCGTGCGGGCGAGACTGTCGGCGGCAGCGGGTTTATCACCAACGCCGGCGGCAAGGGCGCCAATCAGGCCGTAGCTGCCGCGCGCATGGGCGCGCGCACGCACATGATCGGCGCGGTCGGCTGCGACGCATTTGGCACGTCACTCGTGGCGGGGCTCCAAGACGTCGGCGTGGACTGTGACCTTGTAGCGCATCGCGATGACGTGGAGACGGGAACGGCGACCATCATTCGCTGCGAGGGCGACAACCGCATCGTGCTGTCACCGGGCGCCAACCATGCGCTTGCGGGCGAGGACGTTGCCCGCGCGCTGGGGCGTCTGGTAGCCGATAATCTCGACGGAGACGCCAGCGAGATTGCCCCGGCTGCCGGAAGCGTCTTTATCGCCCAGGGCGAATGTGACCTTGCGGCGACGGCCGAGGCGCTTGTTTGCGCTCACGGGCTCGGGTTCTATACGGTCTTTAATCCGGCGCCTGCCTGTGAGTTGGCTGCGGAGGTCTGGCCTGCGGTCGACCTGGTTTGTCCCAACGAGACTGAGTGCCAGGTGCTGACGGGCATCTTGCCCGCGGATGATGCGAGCTGCGTCGCGGCGCTCAATGCCTTGCTCGCCAAGGGTGCCGGAGCTGCGGTCATCACGTTGGGCGGTGCCGGGTCGGTTACGCTCGGCGATGACGGCGAGCCGCTGCGCATGCCGGCGCTCTCGAGCGCGGTGGTCGATACGACGGCCGCGGGTGATACGTTTATCGGTGCGCTTGCCGCGGCTCGTCTGGAGGGCCTGCCGCTTTTTGAGTGCATGGCGGCGGGTGCACGCGCCGCGGCGGTGACGGTGTCGCGCTTGGGCGCACAGCAGTCGATTCCCACGCGTGCCGAAGTTGAGCGCGTGTTTGATTTAGACGATTTGGTACAAGACGGAGAAGCGGAGTAGAACAATGGTAATTAAGAAGCTGATCCTTGATCTGGATATGGGTGTGGACGATGCGATGGCGCTTGCCTATGCCATCGCGAGCCCCGAGGTTGAGCTCGTCGGCATTACCACGTGCTTTGGCAACGTGCGCGTCGACCAGTCGGCGCATAACTGCTTGGCGGTGCTCGACCTGTTGGGTCGTCCCGAGGTGCCGGTGTACCTGGGTGCCGACCGTCCTCTGCAGGCGACTGAGCCCTATACGCCGCCGGCGTCCACCGCGCTCATTCACGGCAAGAACGGCATCGGCGGCGCGAGCGTGCCGGCGTCGCCCTACGAGCCGGTGGGGGCGACCTCGGCCGATGGCAACGCTGCAGTCGATTATCTGATCGATGCCGCGCGCACCTATGGTCCCGATCTGGTCTACGTAGCGACCGGCCCGCTCTCCAACCTGGCGCTTGCCCTGGAGCGCGATGCGGCAGCGGTGATGTCTATCGGCCGCGTGGTGGTTATGGGCGGCGCCCTGACCGTGCCCGGCAACGTGAGCGCGGGCGCCGAGGCCAACATGGCAAGCGATCCCGAGGCGGCCGATGCCGTGCTGCGCTCGGGTCGCAAGCTCACCATGGTGGGCCTGGACGTGACACATCGCGTGGTGCTTACGCGCCGCGACATTGCCGGCTGGACGGGCTCGGGCACCATGGCGGGCTGTGCGTTTGCGAGTATGGTCGAGCACTACATTGGCTCGTACGAGATGAACGCGCCCTACCTGGGCGGTTGTGCGCTGCACGATCCGCTGGCTGTTGCCGTGGCGATCGATCCCACGCTCGTGGGTGCGCTCGGCTGCAATCTGCGCGTGGACTTGCTGGGCGAGTACCGCGGTCGCACCATCTGCGATGAGCGCCGCGTGGCAGACCCCGACAAGAGCGCACTCGTGGCGCTGACCGTCGACGCCCCGCGCTTCCTGTCCGAGTTCAAGGTGCGCATGGCCCGCGTCCTGGGCTAAATGATTTTCACGCCCCGCCCCATGTAGTCAATTTGGGACGGGGCTTTTTTAGCTACCGAGTAAATGTGCCCGTTGGGGGAATAGTCGGGTCACTTTGCTTGACAACAGGCTAAACTTGCTATTAAACATTTACTATTCTGTTTAGATTGAATTTGCGGTCGTTTAGTTGTCGAGTCACGGGGCAGTCAGGCCACGATGCTCGACCACGGCCGTTGCTAGGGGGAACAATGGCCAAAGCAAGTGTTCGCGAGATCAGCCGCATCACCGGTTTTTCGCCTGCGACCGTGTCCAACGCGCTCAACCGCAAGCGCAGCGTGAGTGAGGAGACTGCCAAGGTCATCCTGGAGTGCGCGCAATCGCTTGGCTACCAGCAGTCGACGCAGCTCGAGAGCATTCAGTTTGTGCTCGCGCGCAAGACGGGCGCCATTTTGGACGAGAGCACCTTCCATCCCGCGGTTATTGAGGGCGTGGAGCGCCAGGCGCGTCGCCACGGCATGAGCACGAGCTTTGTCTCGCTCGACTTTAGCGACTTGGATGCCGTACGTCCGCAGGTTGAGGGCCTGATCGCCGATCCGTCCGCTGCTATCGTGCTGATGGGTACCGAGCTGGGTGAGGAAGACTACGCCTTGTTTGCCAACGCCGCCGCTCACCTGATCGTGCTCGACGGCTGGAGCGATCGTCAATACTTTGATGCCGTGGTCATTGCCAACACCGATTCGGTACTGCGCGCCGTGGACTACCTTATCGAGAAAGGTCACAAGCAAATCGGCTATCTGGCGGGCGACCTTCGCATCCGCAACTTTAAGGACCGCGAGCGCGGCTATCGCCAAGCGCTTGAGGATGCGGGCCTCGAGGCCAATCCGGCATGGCGCGTCACGCTGGGCACCACGCTCGAGGGCGCTTATCGCGATATGGGCGCGTGGCTCGACAATTCCTCGCGCGAGGATCTGCCAACGGCTTTCTTTGCCGAGAACGACGTGCTCGCCGTGGGTGCCATGCGCGCGCTCAACGAGCACGGCATACGTGTGCCCGACGATGTCTCGATCATCGGTTTTGACGACCTGTCTTTGGGCGCCTTCTCCAACCCGCCGCTCACCACGGTGCACGTTCCCAAGCACGAGGTGGGCGAGATCGCGGTGCGCCGTCTGGTGGGCAACATCCGCAATCCCAAGAGCTATACCTGCAAGACGGCCGTATCGACCTATTTTGTCGAGCGCCAAAGCGTGCGCGAAATCTAGGCAGAACGGCGCTTGATGAGCGATGCCCCCAGCTCGATTTTGAGCGGGTGGTGCTCGGCCTCGTCGATGACCTCGACGAGGCGTCGTGCGGCGATGGCGCCCATATACTGCGAAGGAACGTTGAGGGTGGTCAACTGCGGCTGCACGTAGGTGCCGCCGATGTTGTTGTCGAAGCCGACGATGCGTACGTCATCGGGCACGCGATAGCCGCGCTCGATGAAGGCTTTCATGGCTCCAATAGCCACATCGTCAAAGACGGCGACGTAGCTTTGGGCAAGGGACTCGCCCGAATCAATAATGTCGAGCATGCCCGAGTAGGCCTCGTCTAGATCGACGGCGAGCTCGTGGATGATGCCGCATTTTTCTGACCCGGCTAGCTGACCGATGGCGTGCTCGTAGGCGAAACGTCGTTCGGTGAAGTTGCCCAAGGTAATGGGCGTCGTTAACAGGCCGGGGACCGATCCATACTTCGAATACAGGTACTGTACGGCAAGTGTCATACTGGCAGCGTTGTCGATCTTGACTGTGTCGACCCCAGCGCTCATGCATGAGTCCAGCAGCAGCAGAGGGCAGTCCAGCGATGCAAACGGCAAAAAATCCGACTCGTACATCTCGGTTGCGAGGATGATGACGCCGTCATATTGTGCCTCGGCGATGTCGGCGATCTGTTGGTGAATGTTTTCGAATGGCGAGTAGTTCACCAGCGAAAACGAGAATCCCGCATGCCTAAGGGCGCCCTCGACTCCGGCGAGCATGTCAGCGAAGAAGGGGGTCGCAAAGATGCGGCGCCGGTTAAAGGCAACCAAGGCAACGGTTCCGCTTCTTTGTCGCTCGAACTTAATCTTGCTAAAGTCGTAACCTAGGGCTTCAGCGGTGCTGAGCACCAGCTGCCGTGTTTTTTCGCTTACGCCGCGTCGATTGTTAAGTGCAAGGGAGACGGCCGCTGCCGAGATTCCCAGCTGATCAGCAATTTGTTTTGCAGTAACGGCCATGGTGGTTCCTAACGATTGTTAACTTAAAACGAGCTTAACACTCGGCTGTTCATTAAGCTAAATATTTAGTAAGTCAACTTAAGAATCGATAGAAGTTAAGTTGCGTCCCCAGTAGAGTTTGTCTCAACAAGCGCAACAACAAGGGGGGACGAGATGATCAGCGTTATTTCCGAAATGCCCATTACGGATGAGAGCTATCCGTTTTCGAGTGCCGAGCGCTACTGTCATCTGAGCGCGAATGGCTACGTCGAACGCGAATATCGCGTTGACGGCACCGCCAACGTGTATCGCACTGCCGACGAAGATGGCGGCGTAGAGGTCATGACCGCCGATGCCCCCTATTCCAATCGCATTGTCGTCCGCGCACCCAAAGATCCGGCGCAGGCGAGTGGCAACGTGGTGGTCGAGATTATCAACCCCACATCGTTCATGGAAATCGAGCGCATGTGGATTCTGGGCTACGGCGAGTTTGTGCGCTCTGGTGACATCTATGTAGGCATCACCAGCAAGCCCAATACCATCGCCAAGCTCAAGGAATTCAATCCCGATCGCTATGCCTTTATGAATTGGGCGAACCCGACTCCCGAGCGACCCTTCGACTATGATCCGGCCGAGCTCGAGCGCGGCGGCGCACTTCCCGACATGGACATCTCCTACGAGACGGGTCTGTTTTGGGATATGCTGACCGATCTTGCGTGGCTCCTGCGCGAGGACTCCGACCTCAACCCGATCCGCGACTATCCGCACCAGGCGATCTGCCTTACGGGATGGTCTCAGTCAGGCGCCTATCTGTTCCGTTACCTCAACAGCTTTGCCTATCGCGAGGAGGTGCGCCGCGACGGTCGCGTGTTTGACGGCTATCTGTCCGGCGGCGGCATCCATTCGCTGTGCACTCCCGTCAACCAGTATGAGTGCTGCCGGGACTATGCGCATCACCTGATGCGCGTGGAGCACGTCGAGGAGCCGTTCATCGCCCTTCAGACCGAAAGCGAGAACGGTCGCTTTGAGAGTTGGCGCACGCTTATGCCCGATAGCGATGCCCCCGATTTTAAGTACCGACTGTACGAGGTGACGGGCGCCTCCCACGATACGCAGTGGAGCTATATCGACTATTACCAGGACGACGATGATCTTAAGCGTATCGACCACCTGCCGGTGTATGTCGGCAAGCATGCCGAGGCAAACGCCTATCCGTCGCAGTATCTCTTCCACGCTGCCTTCCGCAACCTGTTCCGTTGGGTCCGCACCGGCGCCGCGCCGGCAACGTGCCCGCGCATTGAGCTGGATGCAAACGGCGAGAACGTAAAGGATGCCCTGGGCAACACCAAGGGCGGTCTTCGCACCTGCCTGCTCGAGCATCCGTTTGCCCGTTACTCCAACACGAGCCTGGTCGAGCCGGGTCAGGGCACGGTCGATAAGACGAGCGACAAGGATGGGCTGTTTGGCCACATGGAGTCGTTCTCGGCATCGATGCTCAAGGAGCTGTACGGATCGCTCGAAAACTACCGCGCCCTGTGCGAGCGCGATACGGCGATTGAGGTGTCGCAAGGCTTTGTCTGTGCCGAAGACGCCCGGGCGATCGTTGACTTTGCCGTGAGGTCCGCGAACGAGCGGGGACTGAACTAGTAGGTATTAAGACCGGAGAGGGGTCTGTAATGGATACGACGTTGAACCAAGACGCTGTCGCCGAGATCTGGCGTCCGGTCGTTCTGACGTTTGAGAGCGCCTGTTCGTTCGACAACCCGTTTTTGGATGTTGAGATTTGGGCGGAGTTTGTCGGTCCGAGCGGCAGGGTGATCCGCCGCGAGGCCTACTGGGACGGCGACCGCACCTACCGCGTCTCGTTTGCTCCGACCGAGCTCGGCGCTTGGAACTATGGTATCGAGGCTCCCGAGCAGACCGGTCTAAATGGCCGTGTGGGCAGCGTCGAGGCTGTACCGTACACGGGCGACCTCGACCTGTATCGCCACGGCTTTATCCGTGTCGCGGACAACCCGCACTTATTTGCCTATTCGGATGGCACGCCGTTTTTTTGGCTCGGCGACACCCACTGGGAGTTTGCCTACCGCGAGAGCTGGGACAAGTCGAACCACCCTGGCATGACGAGTCAGTTCCGCGGCATGGTCGACCTGCGTGCCAAGCAGGGATTTACCGTCTACCAGACCAACTTGCGCTCTGACATGGGCGCAGATGGTCGCTACTGGATTGACGGCGGTATGCCCAAGGGCGCAGAGGATCTGCCCAATGTTGCTTTCTACCGGCAGGAGCTTGATCGCCGCATGGCCTATGTCGCCGATGCCGGTTTGGTCAACGCGCTTGGCCAGGCATGGGCGTTTTCTATTCGCGGCGATCATGGCGTGGAGCATCAAAAGCACCTTGCCCGCTATCTGGTGGCGCGCTATGGCGCATATCCGATGGTTTGGACGCTTGCCGGCGAGGTTGCCGGGTATGGCAAAGAAGATCGAGCCGCTTTGATCGACGGATGGCGTGAGGTCGCCTTGGAGATCGAGGCCCGCGACGGCTATGGCCACCTGGCTACGGCGCACTATACCAACGAGCGCCCCTTTGCCGATTACTACCAGGACGAGGCTTGGATGGACTTTACGCTCAACCAGGCCGGTCATGGCGATTACCTGATCAAGGCGAGCGACTACTTTGACTATCTGGCAGCTCATGACGACAAGCCCTTCGTCGAGGGCGAGGCACTCTACGAGTTTTGCTCGACGCTCGAGGAAATGGGTACGCGCCTGTGCACCGCAGACATGTTGCGTCGCGTGGCGTATATCTGCATGCAGGCGGGCGGCGCCGGCTATACCTACGGAGCCCAGGGCATCTGGGACAACGTGTGGGAAAGTCCCGAGGAGCTCGATCCCTTTATGGCGATCTTCAACCGCTTTGGCATTACGTGGGCCCAGGCGGTAGACGGAGAGGGTGCAGTCCAGATGGGCTATATGCGCTCCTTCTACGAAGAAAATCACTTCTGGGAGCTCGCTCCCTACGAAACGACCGATGCGGGCAACCTGTTTGCCAACAAGGCTCCGCTGGCAACCGCCAACCGAGACCTTTCGCGCATCGTCGCGTACTTTGGCGATACCGTGCGCCGAAAGCTTGCTATCGAGGGCGTGCCGACGGGCGCTGCCTATGCAAGCCGATGGTTTAACCCCCGCACGGGCGCATACCGTGACGGCGAGAACGTCTCTGTCGTCACGGACAGCATCACACTGCCTGACAAACCCGAGGTTGGGGATTGGCTCCTCGTCCTCGAGCTCAAGGCATAACCATATTTCCCTTGGTCATAGGCGGGAAAGAGTCGGCCGCAATTTCCCGCTTGACAGCTAGATGAATCGTTTAGAGAGGATCAGTGAACACGAAATGAGCGTTCTCGATTCGATGCAGGGCTTCCTCGAGAAGCACGTGGGCCCCATTGCCCACAAAGTGAGCAGCTTTAAGGTCGTAAAGGGCCTTATGTCCGGCATGATGGCGACCATGCCCGTTACGCTGGGCGTGGCGCTGCTCTCCATCATCAACGGACTGCCGATCCCGCCGCTGCAGGCGTTCCTTACCGGCACTGGCATGTCGGCGACGATTGCCGATGTGTTGGTCGTCACCATGAACCTCGGTGCCATCTACATGTGCGCTTCGGTTTCGTACTCCTACGGTAAGGTGCTCGAGAACAAAGGCCTTACGACGACGGTTGCGTCCATTGGCGTTCTGCTCCTGTTGATCCCGCTGGGCCATGCCGAGGACGGCTCGACCTTCATCACCACCCGTTACCTGGGCAGCTCGGGTCTGTTCGTGGCCCTGCTCGTGGCACTGATCGTGCCGAAGGCGCTCAACTTCCTTATGAAGCATATCGCCATCCCCATGCCCGATTCCGTTCCGCAGTTCGTCAACGACTCGCTGTCCCCGATGTTCTGCGCCATCGTCATCTTTACCTCGGCCACGCTGCTTAAGTGGGGCATGGGCCTGACGAGCTACGGCGATGTCTTTAACCTCATCAACTCCACCATTGCGGTACCCGTTATGTTCCTGGGCTCCAGCCCGTGGGCCGTCGTCGTCTACTTTATCCTGTGCAACCTGCTGTTCTTCTTTGGTGTACATCCCAGCGTCCTGATGAGCGTGTACATGCCGGTCGTTTCGACGTGCGCTCTGGCCAACGTCGAGGCATACCTTGCCGGCCAGCCGCTTCCGTATTTGCCGTTCATCGTTATGTTCTCCGTGGGTTCTGTTGACGCCCTGGGCATGGAGCTTGCACTGCTCACGGCCAAGTCCGAGCGCTACAAGACGCTTTCCAAGGTCGCTCTGGTGCCTGCCATCTTCAACATCTCCGAGCCCATCATCTTTGGTACGCCCGTCGCCATGAACCCCTATATGTTCATCCCCTACATCCTGCTCAAGCCGGTCGCATGCGCCGTTGCCGCTATTGGTCTGCTGCTGGGTCTTGGCAACGCGTATAACCCGACGGTCAACATGCCGTTCGTCGTGCCGCTGCCCATCACCGACTTCTTCATCGGCGGTCCTGGTCTGGTTGTCATTGTCTGCGCTGCGATTCTCGCCGTTGCCCTGCTGTTCATCCCGTTTGTCAAGATGGCCGACAAGGAGGCCCTCGAGGAGGAGGCCGCCGCAAAGGCTTCTGCCGAGTAGGTCGTTGTCCGTAAGTTCGTAGGTTCGGCCGATCGCGTTGATTGCCGAAACATATAAGTCCCTGTGAGGGGTTACAGGAAAGGAACTGCAATGAAAAACATCGTTCTTATGTGCGCCGGTGGCATGTCCACGAGCATCATCATGAAGAACATCAAGAAGGCTGCCGACGCCGAGGGTCTGGAGTGCGAGGTCTCCGCCCACGCCGTCAGCGAGGCTGCCACCATCGGACGCAATGCCGACTGCATCCTGCTTGGGCCGCAGGTTGGCTATGCCAAGGACGAGGTTTCTGCCGCATGCCCCGAGGTACCGGTCGGCGTGATCCCCATGGCCATCTACGGCATGATGGACGGCGCCAAGGCTCTGGCCCAGGCCAAGGAACTGATGGGACTGTAGGTATGACGGCAGAAGAGATTCAGCTTCAGAGCTTTCAGATCATTGCGGGCGTCGGTTGCGCGCGCAGCTGCTACATCGATGCGATTCACCTAGCTCGTGATGGCAAGTTCGAAGAGGCCGAGGCGAAGATCGCCGAGGGCCAGCAGCACTATGCCGAGGGTCACGCGGCTCACGGTGGCCTTGTCCAGCAGACTGCAGCTGGCGAGAACCTGAGCATCGATCTTTTGGTTGTCCATGCCGAAGATCAGCTTATGAGTGCCGAGGGCTTTGGCATCCTTGCCAAGGAGCTCGTGGACGTCTATCGCAAGATGGGCGCGTAACCACGGGCCTTGCAGCCAGATTACCCCCGCGGGCGGTGTGCTCGCGGGAATAGGGCGGTATTGTTTTCGCGTACATACATATGCGGATAGAGAGGGTCCTTCGGGGCCCTCTTTTTGTTGTCCTTGTATGTTCAGATTGTTTACATACCGTTTAGGCTGATTTCTCTACCGTTTACGGGACTTTCGCGCTAGACTATTAAACAAAAGAGTAAAACATTTAGTAAACAGAACAAAACGAAACATGCGTCTGTTTACTGAACATGTGATTAGGGGAGGACGTACATGGACAAGATCAAGCTCGGCTTTGTACCCACGCGCCGCAGCATCTTTAGCGCGCCGGACGCGATCAAGTATCGCGGCCTTACGGCTGATCGCCTGCGCGAGATCGGCGTCGACATCGTGGATATCGACGACATCAATGACGAGGGCCTGCTGTTCGACGACAGCCATATCGAGCCTATCGTCAAGAAGTTCCGCGCCGAGGGCGTCGACGGCATCATGCTGTGCCACGCCAACTTTGGCACCGAGTACGTTTGCGCTCGCCTTGCCCGCGAGCTCGGCCTGCCCGTGCTGCTGTGGGGCCCGCGCGACGAGCGCCCCGAGCCCGATGGCACGCGCCTGCGCGACAGCCAGTGCGGCCTGTTCGCGACCGGCAAGGTCCTGCGCCGCTTCCAGGTGCCCTTTACCTACATGACCAACTGCCGCCTGACCGACCCCGAGTTCGAGCGCGGCGTCTGGGACTTCCTGGCCGTGTGCAACGTGGTCAAGACCTTCAAGCACACCCGTATTCTGCAGATGGCCACCCGTCCGTTCGACTTCTGGTCGACCATGTGCAACGAGGGCGAGCTGCTCGAGAAGTTCAACATCCAGCTTTCGCCCATCCCCATGACCGAGCTTGTCCAGGCCGTGCGTGACGCCCAGACCGACGAGCAGGCCATGGCCACCATGCTTGCCCACATCAACGACAGCTTTGAGATCTGCATCCCCGAGGACAAGGTCCCCGCGGTCGCCGGTCTTGCCATCGCCATGAAGCGCCTGGTCGAGAAGTATGGCTGCAACGCCGGTGCCATTCAGTGCTGGAACGCTCTGCAGGACGAGCTGGGCATTATGCCCTGCGCCGCCAACGCCATCCTCAACGAGATGGGCATTCCTATCGTATGCGAGACCGATATCCACGGCGCCATCACCGCGCTGATGGTTGAAGCCGCCGACCTGGGCCGTCACCGCGGCATGTTCGCCGACTGGACCGTGCGCCATCCCGATAACGAGAACGGCGAGCTGCTGCAGCACTGCGGCCCCTGGCCCTGCAGCTGCGCGGCCGTCAAACCCAAGCTCACTTACCCGCTGGCTTTCGATCACCCTGGCGCGCTGACGGCCGAGGCCAAGCACGGCGACCTCACCCTTGCCCGCTTTGACGGCGACAACGGCGAGTATTCGCTGCTGCTGGGCAACGCCCGCGGTATCGACGGCCCGGCTGGCATGGGCACCTACCTGTGGGTCGAGGTCGACAACCTCAAGCGCCTCGAGGCCAAGATTGTCGAGGGTCCCTACATCCACCACTGCGTCGCTATTCACGCCAACGTGGTGCCGGTGCTCTACGAGGCGTGCAAGTACCTCGGCATTGCCCCCGACCTGTACGACCCCATCGAAGAAGACGTTAAAGCCTACCTGCGAGGAGAGTAGAAATGGCAACTATCGAAGAGCTTGAGTCCCTGCGTTGGGACCTTCGCCGCGATTGCGTCGATATCATCATGGCTGGCGCTGGCGGTCACATCGGCGGCGACATGTCGGTGATCGACGCCCTCATGACCCTCTACGCCAACCACCTCAACATTTCGCCCGAGACCGTCGACGATCCCAACCGCGACCGCTTCGTGCTCTCCAAGGGTCATGCCATGGAGGCCTACTACGCGGTGCTCTGCCACGAGGGCTATCTTGACCTCGACGACGTCAAGGCCCGCTTCTCCAAGTTCGGCAGCCCCTACATCGGCCATCCCAACAACAAGCTCAAGGGCATCGAGATGAACTCCGGCTCGCTGGGCCACGGCCTGCCCGTTGCCGTGGGCATGGCGCTCGCCGGCAAGATGGACGGCCGCGACTACCGCGTCTACACCATCATGGGCGATGGCGAACTTGCCGAGGGCTCGGTCTGGGAGGGCGCCATGAGCGGCGGCAACTACCAGCTCGATAACCTGTGTGCGCTCGTGGACCGCAACCGCCTGCAGATCAGCGGCAGCACCGAGGACGTTATGAAGCAGGACTCGCAGGAGGAGCGCTGGGCCGCCTTCGGCTGGAACGTGCTCTCCATTCCGGGCAACGACGTCCAGGCCATCGACGCCGCGCTGACGCTGGCCGCCGAGACCAAGGGTAAGCCCACGGTCATCATCCTCAACACGGTGAAGGGCTATGGCTCGCCCGTTATGGAGGACAAGGCCGCCTGGCATCATCACCTGCCCAACGATGAGGAATATGCCCAGATCATCGCCGATTTCGCTGCCCATAAGGAGGCCATCAATGGCTAACAAGATCGCCAATCGCAAGGTTATCTGCGACACGCTGCTCGAGGCCGCGAAGACCGATAAGGACATCGTCGTCCTGTGCTCCGACTCCCGCGGCTCCGCGTCGCTCACGCCGTTCTTTGATCAGTATCCCCAGCAGTCCATTGAGGTCGGCATTGCCGAGCAGGACCTGGTGGGCATCGCCGCCGGCATGGCCTCGTGCGGCAAGAAGGCCTGGGCCGCCTCGCCGGCGTCCTTTGTGACCACGCGCTCGTATGAGCAGTGCAAGGTCGATGTCTCGTACTCCAACACCAACGTCAAGCTCATCGGCATCTCGGGCGGCGTGTCCTACGGCGCCTTGGGCATGAGCCACCACTCCGCGCAGGATATCGCCGCCATGAGCGCGATTCCCAACATGCGCGTGTATCTGCCGAGCGACCGCTTCCAGACCGCCGAGCTCGTGCGGGCCCTGGTCGCCGACAACAAGCCGGCCTACATCCGCGTGGGCCGCAACCCGGTCGAGGACGTGTACACCGAGGACGAGTGCCCGTTCCAGATGGATCGCGCCACCTGGGTGCGCCGCGGCACTGATGTGACGCTCGTCGCCACCGGTGAGATGGTCCGCCATGCCGTGGACGCCGCCGATTTGCTGGCCGAGCAGGGCATCTCGGCAACGGTGCTCGACATGTATTGCGTCAAGCCGCTTGACGCCGAGGCCGTGATTGAGGCCGCCGGTGCCACGCGCGCCGTCGTGACGGTCGAGGAGCACAGCCCCTTCGGCGGCCTGGGCTCTATGGTCGCGCAGGTGGTGGGCGAGCATTGCCCGTGTCCGGTCAAGTGCCTCTCCCTGCCCGACGCGCCGGTCATCACCGGCACGAGCCCCGAGGTCTTTGCGCACTACGGCCTCACCGGCGAAGGCATTGCCAAGACGGTCGCCGAGTTCCTCGGCAACTAGTAGAAACAGACGCTGCGCGGCCGCCAAGCACCGCACCTTGCCGTTCAAACCGTCGCTTGCGTACACAGAGTACGCGGCGCTCCTCTTTCACGGCAATCTGCGGCACTTGACGGCCGCTCGCTCCTTGTCCGTCGGGTCGTCTTCGATTTGGCGGAAGGAATGGGAGAGTACATGAGCAAATACATCATCGGAATCGATCAATCCACGCAGGGCACCAAGGCGCTGCTGGTGGACGAGGGCGGTCATTTGATTCATCGTGCCGATCGCTCGCACCGCCAGATTGTCAACGAGGCCGGCTGGGTGAGCCATGATCCGGCCGAGATTGCCGCCAATGTTCTGGCCGTGGCGCGTGCCGTGGTGGAGGAGACCGGGGTCGATCCGGCCGACGTCGCCGGCATCGGCATCTCCAACCAGCGCGAGACCACCGTTGCCTGGAGGCGCACGACGGGCGAGTCGCTGTGCGACGCCGTCGTGTGGCAGTGTGCCCGCGCCCGCGAGCTGTGCGACGAGCTGGCCGCGCGCGAGGGTGTGGCCGAGCTGGTGCGCGACACGACGGGTCTGGTACTCTCGCCCTACTATCCGGCGGGCAAGATGGCCTGGATCCTCGCGAACGTTCCCGCTGCTGCCGAGGCCGCGGCGGCAGGCGAGCTGTGCCTGGGCACCATCGATGCCTGGGTGGTCTGGACGCTCACGGGCGGTGCGGAGTTCCGCTGCGACTGGTCCAACGCCAGCCGCACGCAGCTCTTTGACCTGCGCCGTGGCTGCTGGAGCGAGCCGGTGTGCGAGGCCTTTGGCGTTGACGTGGCCTGCCTGCCGCAGGTGACCGATTCCGATGGCCTGTTCGGCATGACGGACCTGGGCGGCTTTTTGCCGGCACCCGTGCCCATTCACGGCGTGCTTGGAGACAGCCACGCCGCCTTGTTTGCGCAGGGCTGCCATAGCCGCGGCATGGCCAAGGCGACCTATGGCACCGGTAGCTCGGTCATGATGAACGTCGGCGACGAGTTCGTTGCCAGCTCGCACGGGCTTTCGAGCTCGCTCGCATGGCGCATGGACGGCGTGACCGAGTACGTGCTCGAGGGCAACGTGAGCTATGCCGGCGCCGTCAAGACGTGGCTGCGCGACGACCTGGAGCTCATTAATAATCCCGAGGAGGTCACCGACCTGTGTTACGCCGCCAATCCGGCGAGCCGCGTCTACTTTGTGCCGGCGTTTACCGGTCTGGGCGCGCCGCACTGGGCGAGTGACGCCGAGGGCTGCGTCTTTGGCATGACGCGCACCACGGGTCGCGCGGAGTTCGTGAAGGCCGCCGACGAGTCGATCGCCTATCAAATCTTTGACGTGATCGATGCGATGGTCGAGGATTCGGGTGCAACGCTGGCAGAGCTTCGTGTTGACGGCGGTCCCACGCGCGACGCGTACCTGATGCAGTTTGAGAGCGACTTGGTTGGCTCGCCCATCCGCATCGCGAGCAACGACGAGATGAGCGGTCTGGGTGCGGCCTGGGCCTGCGGCATTGCGCTGGGCATGTACACGCGCGATGTCGTCGACGTCTATGGGGCCCGCGGCATCGTGGAGCCTGCCATGCCCGCCGACGAGCGCGCCAAAAAGATCGCCGGCTGGCGCCACGCCGTAGCCGCCACCATCTCGTACACTGCCTAGCATGATTTTTCTGGGACGGGGATTAAAAACCCATCGATCCCCGTCCCAGGTAGCTTATTTGGGACGGGGCTTTTTTGACTGGTATGATTGGTGCGACCATTCGAACCAGCTAAAAGAGCCCTGTTCCAATTTGACTATCGAGAGGATCTGCCATGGAGCGCATCGCCAGCTTTTCCGTTGATCATCTGCTGCTTGAGCCCGGCGTTTATGTGAGCCGCATCGACCGCGATCCGTCGACCGGTGCTGCCGTCACCACGTTTGACCTGCGCCTGACCACGCCCAACAAGGAGCCGGTCATGAACACGGCCGAGTGCCACACCATCGAGCACCTGGGCGCGACGTTCCTTCGCAACCATGCCGAGTGGTCGAGCCGCATTGTCTACTTTGGTCCCATGGGCTGCCGCACGGGCTTTTACCTCGTCGTGTTTGGCGAGGTGACGAGCGAGGAGATCCTGCCGCTCGTGCGTGAGCTGTTCGAGTTTGTCGCCGGCTTTGAGGGCGATGTCCCCGGTGCCGCTCCCGAGGAGTGCGGTAACTATCTGGACCAGAACCTCCCCATGGCAAACTGGCTCGCACGCCGCTATCTCGACCGTGACCTGGCCGATATCGATGAGAAGCACCTGCATTATCAGCAGGCGTAAGGGCTTTATCGCCTAAAACGCGCGCATTGGGCGCCTTCGCTTATGCGGGGGCGCCTTTTTGTTGAGTGGTCGGGATGAGCGTTAAAAATCGCTCATGTTTGTTTTAGAATGTTCGTATAGTCACATTTACGAACAGGAGTGAACATGCATATCTACTCTGTCAACGATCCCGAGTTCAAATCCTATGGCAACGTTTGGGATGACGTTCCGTCCGAGCTTACGTCGCCCGTGCTCGAGGTGCTCTCTGCCACGCCCATTCCCGAGGGCAGTAAATACGTAGCAAGCGCGCCGGAGCTCGAGGGCGTCAAGGATGCCGATAAACTGGGCTTTCTCATGTTTGGCGGTCGTCCCTTCCAGCTGGGCTGGTGCAACGGCCACAACACGCGCCTCAACTGCCTGGAGTATCACCGCGCCAGCGAATTCAACCTGGGCGCCCGCGACTTTATCCTGCTTGTGGCGCATCGCTGGGAGATCGAGGACGGCAAGCTCGACACCGCGTGCGTCAAGGCGTTCCGCGTACCGGCGGGCAAGGTCGTCGAGGTTTTCAACACCACGCTCCACTACACGCCGTGCATGGTCGACGACGGTGGCTTCCAGGTGATGGTGGCGCTGCCGGCGGGCACCAATGGCCCGCGCCCCGAGGCTGCAGCCGACATGCCTGCCGCCGGCGACAGCTACTGCTACTGGAAGGCCGACAAGTGGGTTCTCTGCCATGCTGACAGCCCCAAGGCAGCCGAAGGCGGCTACGTGGGCCTCGTCGGCAAAAACCTCGACATCACCTGCGACTAGGGGCTTCCTGTTTGTCTCGATCTGTAACATCTAGCGGGCTAAATCGTCTCTACCTGTTACAGATCGAGATAAACCGCAGAGGGTGCCCGAAAGATCTCGATCTGTAACGCTAGGCCCGGTTTTGGCGGTCTACCTGTTACAGATCGAGACAAACCGGGCCCAAGCCACAATAAAGGTGTCTGTTCCCTTTGTGGTGGCTTGGGCAGGCGGGTATCAAAAAGTGTCAGACGGGGGCGGCTGCCGGGCGTCTGTGCGCGAAAAGAAGTGTCGGCCTGCGCCGCTGTCGTTGAGCGAGGCCCTATTTGCGGGGATACTAAAAACACGACAAACAGCGTGTGAAAGGATTGATGCATGGCTTTCCGTAAAGACTTCCTGTGGGGCGGCGCGACGGCTGCCAACCAGTGCGAGGGCGCCTACGACGTGGACGGCCGCGGCCTGGCCAACGTGGACGTGGTCCCGCACGGCAAGGACCGCTTCCCGGTCTGCCTCGGTGACCTCAAGATGCTCGAATGCGATGCCGACCATTATTATCCGGCGCACGGAGCCATCGACTTCTATCACCACTACAAGGAGGACATCGCCCTCTTTGCCGAGATGGGCTTTAAGACCTTCCGCATGAGCCTGGCGTGGACCCGCATTTTCCCCAACGGTGACGAGGTCGAGCCCAACGAGGCCGGTCTGGCCTTCTACGAGGACGTGTTCCGCGAGTGCAAGAAGTATGGCATCGAGCCGCTCGTGACCATCACGCACTTCGACTGCCCGATCCACCTCATCAAGGAGTACGGCGGCTGGCGCAACCGCAAGCTCATCGACTTCTACAAGAACCTCGCGACGGTGCTCTTCACCCGCTACAAGGGCCTGGTCAAGTATTGGCTCACCTTCAACGAGATCAATATGATTCTGCACCTGCCGTTTATGGGCGCCGGTCTGGTCTTTGAGGAGGGCGAGAACCGCGAGGAGGCCAAGTTCATCGCTGCACACAACGAGCTCGTGGCGAGCGCCTGGGCCACCAAGATCGCCCGCGAGATCGACCCCGACGCGATGATCGGCTGCATGCTTGCCGCCGGCACCTACTACCCCTACAGCTGCCGTCCGGGCGACGTACGCGCCGCACAGCGCGATAACCAGCAGAACTACTTCTTTGTGGACGTTCAGAGCCGTGGCTACTATCCGGCGTGGGCACTCAAGAAGTTTGAGCGCGAGGGCATCGACGTGGGGATGACCGACGAGGACAAGCAGGTCCTTGCCGAGAACACGGTCGACTTTATCAGCTTTAGCTACTACAGCACCCGCTGCTCCGCCGGTGTCGACAACCCCGATGTCGAGAGGACCCAGGGCAACGCCTTCGCCGGTGCCAAGAACCCCTACCTGCAGGAGAGCCAGTGGGGCTGGGCTATCGACCCCATGGGCTTCCGCATCACGCTCAACGACATGTACGACCGCTATCAGAAGCCGCTGTTTGTGGTCGAGAATGGCTTGGGCGCCAAGGACGTTGTCGAAGAGGACGGCTCCATCAACGACGACTACCGCATCGATTACCTGCGCCAGCACATCCAGGCCATGCGTGATGCCGTGACCGAGGACGGCGTGGACCTGATGGGCTACACATCCTGGGGCTGCATCGACCTGGTGAGTGCCTCGACGGGCGAGATGTCCAAGCGCTACGGCTTTATCTACGTCGACCGCGACGACGCGGGCAACGGTACCCTCAAGCGCTCCAAGAAGAAGAGCTTCGACTGGTACAAGAAGGTAATTGCTTCTAATGGTGAGGACCTTTCCTAAGGAAGCTGAGACACTCGACTTCAGAGTTTCCTGACCAAGGCGCCCGGCGAGCAGTTTATGCCCGCCGGTCGCTTTGTTAAAAGAAGTGAAAGAAAGCAAAAGAAGTTAAAACTTGCAAAAGAAGTTAAAACT
>ERZ506977.76-NODE-76-length-69320-cov-4.907183_pt1 | contig 69320 bp, 67 predicted proteins | sample MGYA00513168_ERZ506977 | MGnify/ENA metagenome assembly ERZ506977
GTTCAGACGTGTGCTCTTCCGATCTTTTATGGACTGGAGATCGTACAGTTGCTGGAAGAGGGATCGAGCTGCCTGCAGCCGTGGGAATCCAAAGAAGGGCAGATGAAAAGAGCAGGAGAAAAATTAAAAGAACTCAGGGCAAACGCCGACCTGAAAGCGTTCCTGCTTCCCTATGGAGTGAGTGAACAGGAGGCGCTGCATATACAGGAAACTTTCGGACGGGAGGCACTGACGAAGATCAAAAACAACCCTTATCTTCCATGTCGTGAAAGGCTGATCTCTTTTAAGATCTGCGACAAAATAGGAATGGATTTGGGATTCCCGAGAACAGACAGCAGAAGGGTAGAGGCGGTTTTTTCCTATGTTCTAAAAGAACGCGCCGGCGGGAAGGGACATTGCTATTTGCCTGTTGGGCAGCTTTTGACTGAGTGTAATGCATTCCTGAAAGAAAATGCCGGAGCCCCAGGTTCATTTACGAGAACATTGATCGATGAAAATACGGAAAGCCTGGCAAAAGAGGAAAGGATTGTTGTGGACCAGGGCCGGGTATATTCTGTAGAGCGCTATCGGAACGAACGGGCGATAGCGGAAATACTGAAGCGGCGGTTGAACATAAGATCCCCGTATGCGGATGTTGAGGATTCCGTTATCCTTCAATATATTGAGGAAGTTCAGAAGGAATTTGGTTTTGAATCGGAACCACTGCAAGAGACCGCCGTGCTTATGGCCGTAAAACAGCAAACCTCGATTCTAACAGGTGGTCCTGGCTGTGGAAAAACCAGTACATTAAAGACTATTATAGGCGTGCTCCACAAACTGGACATCAGATTGAAGAGAAAAACAACCGAAGTCGCTCTGGCGGCGCCAACTGGTATGGCTGCCAAGAGATTGGTCAATTCTACCGGCCAAGAGGCAAAGACAATCCATAAGCTGCTGGAGTATCATCCAGACGCACCTTTTCAAATGCACTGTGAGGACAATCCAATTGCAGCGGGCTATGTGATCCTGGATGAAACCTCCATGATGGATATTGATATAACGGCAATGCTTTTGAAGGCGGTCAGAGATACGACACAGGTGCTTTTTGTAGGGGATACCGACCAGCTGCCGTCTATTGGACCTGGCGAGGTGCTGGCAGATTTGATTGCTTCTGGCCTATTTCAAATCATCCGGCTGAAGCGGTCATTTCGCCATGGCTCCAGGAGACATATCCTTGAAAACGCTGCCAAGATTATTCAAGGAGACATTTCCTTGGATATCAGACATTCGGACTTCCAATTTTATGAGGTGCCGGATTTACCGGAGGATAAAGAGTGCCGCAGACTTCTATGGAAGCTCAAGAGAGTATTTTTCGAAGAGTATGCCGCCATGGGGAGAAATTGTGAAATGGTGCAGGTCCTTTCACCGATGCGTGTCAAAACGCTGGTGTCGGCCGACCAAATGAATGCGCAGCTTCAGAATCTAATAAATGCCCAGGTTGGCTTTGTGGATGAACTTCGGTGTGGAACAATCCGATTTCGCAGAAATGACAGGGTGATGCAGATATCCAACAACTATGAAAAGACTGTATTTAATGGTGACATGGGTGTCATAGTACAGGCATCGGAAAAAGTAGGAAAGCTTCTGGTGGATTTTAACGGAACTCTTGTGGAATACAAGAGGGCAGAGCTGGAACAGTTAAAGCATTGCTATGCTATAACAATCCATAAGAGCCAAGGGGCGGAATATCCTGTTGTGATTATCCCGATTACCGGTTATCATTCGACTATGCTGATGAGGAATCTGCTCTATACAGGTGTGACCAGAGCAAGACAGAAACTGATTCTCATCGGGGATAAGAATGCGCTGGCATACGCCATCCAAAACACACAGGGGCTAAAGCGTAATACGGCATTGCTGGAAGAACTGACGGAAAGCCGTCGAAACGCGGCGTGAAACATATCGTATATAAGGCGTAAAAATCATATCGTTGAGCCAATAGAAAAAGTGGACAGAAGGCCAAATGCCGTTCTGCCCACTTTTTTGTAGTGGCTGAACCTGATGTAAGGACTGTGGCTTTTTTCTTGAAATCAAGCCTTCTTATGGCTAATTTCTCCACACATCTTTTATTTGATTGGAGGAGTTAAAATGGTTAAGAAGGTAACAAACGAAGACATTGTGATGTTGTTAAACGAAGGGGTAGTAAAAGAGCAGATACAGACCAGGATTCTGCTTCCACAAATTCTTGTTTCGGGGCTGAAGCATGATAAGGTTGTAGAAGAAATCTTGCGGTGTCCATACTGTGGAAAAGAATGGCAAGAGGAAAAGCCGGAGCACAAAAGCTATCTTGCATATGGAACTATCCAGAAATGTCCGGAATGTGAGAAGAAAATGTTTGGCCGCATCCCTCTGCAGAAGGAGAAAAGATTTGAAAAGTCAAGCATTTCTTATGAAATATCCGAATTCAGAGTTACTGAATCCAGCAAGATCTTTTATGCAGATACTGCGCTTATACACGGAGAACAGGGGATGATATTTGCAGAATACGAAATCCATCTGGTTTATAAGGTGGACCCAAAAATGACGATGCAGGAGATCAACCTGTCGCTTTTACACAGGGCTTTTGTAACAGAACGGGATAAATACCTGTACAACGCAGCGGGTAAACGGACAAATAAATATCTGAAAAATGTATTTGTGCAGGATAGACCAATGACAATTGTTTCAGAAAATGCAAAAAACTTTATGAGAAATTTCCTGTTTATGGGAGGTGACTATAACTGTAGTGAATCCATATGGATGGATGAGTTTGAAAAAGGCAGAAGCGTAAAGGACAGTTATTCGTATGTTCCAAGAGGAGAGCGAAAGGCTGGGGAGACCCTAAATCAGTATCATTTTAAAAAGGTTCCTGAACCTCCCAGGGAATATCAGAAAATTGTTGGAAAGGTGCTCAATGAAGATCTGATAACTGGAATGAAAAAAAGAGAAAGCCTGTGTATGAACTGCGGCAGGGTTTTCCGTGATGAAGTAAGGTATGATTGGGGAGAAGTTGTCTGTCCCTACTGCGGGTGTCGAAGTCAGTACCAGAAAAGTCTACATGGGCTCAACCGAAAAATATGCTTTCTTTCACAGGAAGGAGAAAATACACTCTTTATTCGAACAGTTGGCTATCAATATAGTTTCGGAGATGAATGGGAGGTTTCTATAGAAGATAGGGAAGAATACCGGTGTATCCTTACATTTGGAGGAGAGAAAGGGGAAGAAATCCATTTTCTTGTGAACGAAGGCTATGCAACAAATCCTGTGTGGGTGGAAAAAGAAAAATATTGGTCTCAAAAATTTAGAGACAGGATAGAAGAATTGTCCTTTATCGGGGAAATGCCGCTGCTAAAATATTCGGCACTACAGGAATACTTAAAACAGGAGTCGCCAGGGACGAGCTATGGCGCTTTACAGCTTCACTCATTAATCACTTTCATTCGATTTGAAAAGAAATATCCTGTTGTGGAGCAAATCTGCAGAAGAGGGATTGTGTCGGCACTTGCGGAAGAACTGCAATACCTGAGTGAGAGGAATGAATTTCAGCGTATGGATTTAACCCAGCAGAAAGTCTGCAACGCCTTAAAGCTGTCTGAACACTTTACCAAAATGCTTATTGCTCATGGCGGCTGGAAAGGAACGCTTATTGACCTACAAAGGCTGTATGCCCTTGATCCCAATATGCGGCCGGAGGATTACGAATGGATCGTGCAGCACAATATCGATATAGGCAGCATAGAAAGGGTGTTTCAAGAAACGCCCATGACCATTATGAGGATGTGCGCATATCTGGAGAATGTCCGTATCAACCAGTGTTTTGAACCCAACCTGGCCATCAACGATTGGTGCGACTATCTCAAAGCTGCCAAGACGATTGAGGTAGACCTTACGGATAATAAAGCAAAATATCCTTCCAGCCTGAAACGGGAGCATGACAGGGCAATGGCGAAGCAGAAGCTGGTCATGGACGAAAAGAAGGATGAATTTTTCCAGAAAGAAACAGAACGGTATGGGAAACTCTTTTCGTACAAGACAGACGGATACCTGGTGATGCCGCCGAAAAATATGAAAGACCTTTTTGAGGAAGGACGAAAACTTTGCCACTGCGTAGGCTCCTATTCAGATAGGATCATCCAGGGCCAGACCTGCATACTCTTTGTGCGAAAGGCGCAGGAACCAGAGAAACCCTATTTCACGATAGAGGTGAATCCGACCGATAAATGTGTGGTTCAGCTTCGTGGCCTGTCCAATCGTTTGGTTAACCAAGTGACAGAAAAACCGTTGGTTGACTTTCTGAAAGAGTGGGGCGAGAAAAAACATATACAAATAAAAAAGGCCGTATAAAAAACATGTTTTAAATTTCAAGGGACGCTTCCAACGGGAGCGTCCTTTTATTTTGGAGCGCATTTGACATCGCTACCCTTTTAGGGTGTTTTTTTCTTGCAAGATGAATCTCTTTCCTGCATATTTGGCACGTACTATGAAGATTTATATCAGGAGGAATTCATCATGTGGGAAAAAGCGAATATGCCCATCAGCGCACAACAGCTTATGGAAGCCGGATATCCTGCGCTCTCTGCTATTGTCATGGGGAAAGCCGGTATTGCATCGGAAGCGGATGCGGAAGTGTTTCTGCACTCGACAACGGTGCATGACCCAGCGAAAATCCGTAATATAGATGCCGTTTCCGACCTCATATGGGACCACATATACAGTGGGAAAAAGATTTGCATTTTTGGGGATTACGACGCCGACGGCATCACAGGGGCCGCCATATTGTACCTGGCACTGAGAAGGCTCGGCGCCAAGGTAGTAGTCCGACTGCCCGACCGTATTGAGGAGGGGTATGGGATTTCCCTGCAGGCGATAGATGAGCAGCTCGAATTGGGTGCAGAATTGTTTATCACGATTGATAACGGCATTCGGGCAGTCCATGAGATTGAGGCGATAAAAAAGCAAGGGAAAAAATCCATTGTGCTGGACCACCATTTGCCGGGAGAAACCCTTCCGGAGCCGGACGCCATGATTGACCTGTGGATTCCCGGAGAAACCTATCCATTTCATGAATTAACGGGAGCCGGCCTTGCGTGGAAGATAGCCTGCTATCTGCTGACCCAGGTAAGCGAATATGATTACGGGATGTCGTTGGTAGATTTGGCCGCTATCGGCACGATTGCGGACGTTGCTCCATTGATAGGCGAAAATAGGGCGATTGTCAAACGTGCCCTGGCGGATATGCGAAACTGCTGGTATGCACGATATGGCGTCAAGTACATCTATGGGAAGCCAATGGAATATATAACGGCGGAGGATATCGCCTTCAGGATAGCGCCGTGTATCAATGCGTCCGGGCGGCTGTATGCAAAAGGCGCGGAGTTGCCACTTTTGCTGTTGTTGGAAAACAATGAGGAAATCGCAGACCTCCTTGCCGGAAAGGTAATAGAAGCCAATGAAAAGCGGAAAAAAATCCAGCGTGAATGCTATGAGCAGATGAAGCAGGAGGCGGAAAGAAGGATAGCTGCAGGGGACAAGATTCTTGTCCTATATGCGCCGTTTGCGCCATCTGGAGTGGTTGGGCTGATTGCCGGTGATCTGAAAGAGGAATATCATCGACCGTGTATTGTCTTTGCGCCAAAATCAGATGGAACAGGCCAGGTTATCTGGTGTGGCAGCGGACGGTCCATCAAGGCATATCATCTCTTAAACGGATTGAACCGCTGCCCAGATTTGTTCCTGCACTATGGCGGCCACGAGCTGGCTGCCGGCATGAGTATTTCTGCAGATGAAACGATGCTGGAGGAACTTCGAGCCAGGCTGAATGAAGACGCTTCTTACCTTACGGAAGAGGACATGCAGCCTGTCAGACAGTGGGATATTGCAATAACGGAGATGGATCTGACAGAAGAATTGTACGAGGAGATGAACTGTCTGGAACCGTTCGGGACAGGGGTGGAGCGCCCTATATTCAAGATGACGCTGCACGTTAAATCGAAAAACAATAAAAGCTATGAGATTATGGGAACGGATAAAAAGCATCTGAGGCTTTATTGCGACTCCTATCAGGCGGTAGGTTTTTCTCTTGCGGAAAAGTATCTTCAGACGGAGCTGCCGGGGGTGATGACAGGCTATGGTTATCCAAGTGAAAATCATTACCGCGGACAGACGTATAAGCAGTTTACGCTGCTTGATTTTGTGGCAGACCAGGCACAGAAAGGGCAATGATGAATGAGGTGATATAGATGGGGACCTATTATAAGCAGGTTGCTGCCTATAAAACGGCAAAAGGCCTGATAGAATTTGTAGATGACACGCGCTATGAGCAGGAGGTTATGGCATGGCCGCATCTTCATAACTCCAGGATCCGTATCAACATGAAAGATTACTCGAAGGGGACAGGCGAAAAAGCCATTGATGTCTTTTATAACCTATCTCCGGAAGAATTTATAAATCTGGCGGAAGCCATCAGGGGAATCCGGCAGGTTTCTGCAGCGGAGAAAAAAAGATGGGATACATCGGTTGCGGTCTTTTCCAAGATGTCCGAGTTGTATAGGCATGCAAGTCCTCCTCAGAAAGAGACAAAAGAAATACGGGAACTGATCGAGCAGTTCCGGTGCAGCAGGAATGAAGTGTTCGCAGAGGCAGGAGAAAAGCTCTCGGCAGCTTTTGAACGGCTTCTGTCCGGGTATAGCTCCGCATTTTCTACGGGCCTGGTGCAAATGGAGAAATTGCTTACTGGCGCAAAGAAGGAGAAGGAGACGGCGACAAAAGTACGGGAGGTATTCCAGGCCATCAAGATACTGAACTTTGATAAATACATCAATCCGGACAACGAAACGGAGAGAAGGGTCACGGCAATCCGGGTGGCCTATGCCGGATATATGGACTATCCCTTTGTTTTTGAAATCAATAATGGCTGGGGAAAACCGGTAATTACCAGAAATAATGGAGTGATAACCGAAGAGGGAAGTGTGCATTATGAGGATTCCGTCAAGGTCTACATGAAGGAAGAGCACTTGTTCCCGATGCTTCAAAGGGTCAATCTGTTTATCCAGGCAATGACCGTACAGGGGATGGAGAAATATTTTGATAGAGTAAGCAGTCCGATACTCAATTCAGAAGCAGAGTAAAAGAGAGGTCACACTGTAGCTGTTGCGCAGTGTGGCCTCTCTGTATGTAGCGAAAGGATGTCAGCGAAGGAAATAGATGGTGTAAGCACCGTTTCCTGCCGGTTCGCAGTAGATATTAAAAATCGTGAGGTTGAGTGGGGAAAGTCCCATGCTTTCCCGGTACTCGTCGTCAGCGTAATACATGATGGACTCTTGCAGCTGCCTTTTCAAAAGGTCATTTTGCGTATTCTGAGAAGCCGTTACCGGATTGGCCCAACTGGAATTCCCCTTGTTCAGAGAAGTATCCAGCGTGAGGCCATACCCCTGGGCGATGGCAATACAGTCCATACGGATCTGGTCGATGTTGAACGGATATTCATAATCTGACTTGGGCTGCTGGGGCTGTTCCGGCTGAGAAGGTTCCTCTGTTTCTTCCGGTTCTGATGCGGGGGGAGTTTCCGGCTGTTTCGAAGGGGCAGGTTCGGAAGATGGCTGAGGAACTGTCGGCTGTTCCGGTTCCGCTGCAGAAGTGGTGCTGTTTGGCGTTGAAGCAGGGGGATTGGATTTTGTCTCTGTTCCGGTGGATGAAGCAGACGGCGTTTTGGGCTCTGCAGGCGCTGGCCGCTCCGGGGCTGCGGAGGTTTCTGCTTCCGCTTGAGAAGTGGGAGCAGCCGCTTGGCTGGACTCAGCAGATGTGCTGTCGTCCTGTTCGGTCGGTTGAGACTCTATATTCTCCAATTGCAAAGAAACTCCCGGAAGAGAAGAGAGCTCGGCCTGCAATGTGTCGTCTTGGCCGCAGGCACAGCACGAAAGGCCGATCAGCGCAGTAAGCATCAATAGGTAAATTCGCTTTTTCATAAAATCGCCTCCATAAATTTATTATAATCTAAATTAGTATAATCGTAATTACAATTAAATTATACCGCATATTTGGTATTTCGTCAATAGGATAATTTGAAATTTCTTGACAAGCGGGTCCCGCCCGGCTATTTTCTCAAAAACGCAGAGAAAGAGGGGCGGAAAGGTTTTGGGAAAAAATATTGTTAAGCCGCGGCGAAATGAAATCTATATGGCGAAGCTGCCGGTGAATGGCACGTCGGTTCAACGCGGCCGGCGCCCTGTGCTTATCGTCCAGAACGATGTGGGAAACAGGTATTCCTCCACAACGATTATCATACCGATGACAGGCAGGACAAAAAAGGCGCTGCCTACCCATGTGCGTATCGGCACGGACAGTGGATTGTCCCGCTGCTCTACTTTGTTGTGCGAGCAGATGATGACCATCGGTATAGAACTGCTGCAGGGCAAGATCGGGGAGGTGACGGAACCGGAAACACTGGCGAAAATTGACCGGGCCATCCGATGCAGCCTGGCGCTGTAGACCGGTCTTATGAAAAAAATCGGGAAGCCCATTTATATTGGCAGGTTTCCCGATTTTTTGCGTTACGATAAGGTCAGAGCATCTGTATCGATAGAACAAAAGCCGGGCTTCACTTTTTCATCCAGTAGAAAACAGTCATCCTCCCCCTGTTCGCTTTGTAGATAAAGCGAAGCCCGTTCAAAGTATTCCATCAGCAGATAGGGGTCAGTTTTTTCAATCGGCGTGCTGCCGAGAAGATCCTTTATCATGCGAATCATGATCGTGCGTTTTACATAGTCCATTCTCCGAATTTCCGGGTCGGAGAAATAGTTCTTTAGCTCTTCAGCAGTGATCCCCATTGCTGTAACATCCGGCTGGACGGATAACTGTGCTGCGTATCCGACCAGGCTCAGATTCCAGTTGCTGTGCTCAAACAACTCGTGCCAGAATATGCCGTGCGCCTCGTTCTCTTCCTGTCCAGGTGCTTCCTCGTCCAGGAAACGGTTGAACTTAAAGGGAACGACCTCTTCCAGATTCTCAAAGTAGTACCGGATGAAGTTGTTGGCAGCATTGAGAAGCACATATTGAAATTGATGGTCCGGATCGGATTTTGCGAAGATAAGGGTTGAGCGGAAGTCAAAAAGAGAGTCCTTGAAAGCGCCGAGTGCAACGCCGGAAATCCGCTGTGCCGTCATAGCAAGCGCCATATCCAGAATGGAGGCGTCATATTTGCGTTGTTCAATGAATTTCATGTCATAAAGCCATTCCGTGGATTTTGCGGTTTGCATCAGCACCTGTTCCCGTATCACGTCCTTCAGCTCCAGCCGCACCTTATCCAGAAAAGAAGCGATGTTATTGGTTGATACATTGAGGATATACCCGTTTTTTACCATGTCATTAGACCTCCTGGTTTTAAATTTGAGGCAATATAGGAGGTTCTGCTTGATTTGTCAAGAAAAAAGGAACGACTTGACTAAAACCATCTGATGAGGTAAAATAGTAATAAACAGGAATAGACTAATTTTGTTTTCAATAATAGGAGGCGCCTATGTTTGTTGGCAGACAGAATGAACTGAATGAACTGCAGGAAGGTTATGACAGCGGAACTTTTCAATGTGTTGTCCTGTATGGAAGGCGAAGGATAGGAAAGACATATTTGATTTCTCGTTTTATCGAGGACAAACCCGCTATTTTTTTTACCGCGCAGGAAGTGAACGATAAGCTCAACCTTTCCCATTTTACGGAGAAGGTGCTGGAATTTTTTAAGATGGGGGATTCGGGGATAGAGTTCCGGGACTGGGATTCTGCTTTCAAATTTCTTGCGGACAAGGCGAAGGAACAGCAGTTTGTCCTGGCGTTTGACGAATTCCCGTATGCCTGCAACGCAAATAAAGGCCTTCGCTCCATATTGCAGAACGCCATCGACCACCAGTTTAAGGACAGCAAGCTTTTCCTGATCTTATGCGGCAGCCATGTGGCATTTATGGAGCGCAGTGTCCTGGGAAGCAAAAGCCCGTTGTTCGGACGCCGGACCATGCAGTTGTGTTTAACGGGATTTGATTATCTGGATGCGGCGCAAATGCTGGGGGGGGTTTCGGATGAAGATAAAATCCGTCTGTATGCCTGTGTAGGCGGGACGCCCCATTATCTGGCCCAGGTCAATCCAAAGCTTTCTTTTGAAGAGAATATTAAGCGGCTTTTCTTCCGGAGCTCCGGCTATCTGTACAGTGAACCGTTTATGCTGCTCCAGCAGGAATTGCGGGAACCGGCAGTCTATAATTCCATCATTTCTTCGGTGGCTGCCGGCGCCACACGGTTGAACGATATTGTGTTAAAAACCGGGGAGGAGAAGACCAAGGCGTCCCGATATATAAAAGTGCTGGTGGACATGAAAATCCTGGAGCGGATCACGCCCTTCGGAGAAAATGAGAGCCAGAGCCGAAAAAGTATTTATCAGGTCAGTGATTTCTGCTATCGTTTCTGGTACCGCTTTGTCTTTAACAACCAGGCAGAGATTGACGCCGGCATCGGCGGCCTGCTGGCAGATAAAGAAGTGTTCGGTGAAGCGCTTTCCTCCTTTATTGGGAAACCGGCCTTTGAGCAGATCTGCCTGCAGTATATGATGCGGCTGAACAGGGAGCAGAAGCTGCCGTTCCTTGCTACGTCCTTTGGCAGATGGTGGGGAAACGACAGCGTAAGGCGGGAAGAGACAGATCTGGACCTGGTCATGGGGGATAAGGCGGAGAAAAAGCTGATTGTTGGAGAATGCAAGTGGCGGAATGAAGCGGCCACCAAAGCAGATATTGAGAACTGGATGGGGAAGGACAACCTGCTCCCCGGTTATAAAGACCGATACTATGTATATTTCTCAAAAGGCGGCTATACGGAAGGAGCACAGGAACTGGCGAAACAGAACGTCCGCCTAAAGCTTCTGAAGGTGGAAGGCCTGTTTCAGATGGGGGAGAAGCCGCTGTTTGAGTAGAAAGGACGCGAAATGAAGATACAGGATGACAGATGTTTGATGGATGTCCGGGTTGTGGGGTACCAGTTTCCGGACAGGGTGCCGGATAAACGGGAAACGGTGGATTATGACGCCAACTGGCTCACGGTAAGCGTGAGATATACGGGTACGGATTTTACCGCTGAGTTTCAGGATCCCTGTGTGCTTACCTGGGAGGTACAGGAAGCGGCGGAAGCACTGAACCGCCTGATAGACGGCAAGATACAGGATTTCAGGACAGACTTTTTGGAACCCTTTCTGCGGATGGAAGCCGAGAAGGTTGAGGATGAGTTTTGGCTGAGGGTCTGTTTTGTCTGTGAGGTGGACAAGAGTGAGCGGAAGGAGATTACCGCCGTACAAAGAATGGACAGAGAGCGTCTGGCGGAAATCCTGGATGAGGTTAAGGGGGTTGTGCAGCGCTTCCCAAAGCGGTAAAAAGCAGATATCAGCACCTATTCACATTCATAAAAGAATAGAGATAAAAGCAGGACGGATACGGTGGTATTCTTCCTCCATGCTTGACAGTGTTTTATTCCACTGTCTCTTATAGAGGGAGAATGTCATACAAAGCGCTGTCCTGCTTTTTTGCGTCCGGATAATTTTCTTGAAACCGGGCGGACGTTATCCCATAAATTCCTCCGTAAATTTTTCAACAAATAAAGGAGGAATTAAAGTGGTAAAAGAAAAAAAGATCTTAACGGAAATACTGCCAAAGTCGGCGCCGGTCTCACGGGAAGTGGTAGATGAATTTAAGCGGAAGCGAACAGATGGCAAGGTTATCTATGAAGAGTATACCAATCAAGGGATACTATTTTGTCTGAACTGCGAGCAGTCCTTTGCCGTAAATGAAATTGGGGACACACGTTGTCCTTTTTGTGGGAACAGCGGATTGAGAAAGGCGGAACGTCATCCCAATGATGCAACAAAAATCCGTACACTTGAGAAGATTGACGGTTTTCTTGTGATAAAGGATACGGTCGTAGAGTATCGGGAATCTGTTACAGATGGGGCCAAAATAAGTCGAAAAGAAATAGAAGCCATTGTGGCACAGGGGAGCGATGTAGCATTTTTTGAACGGTTGGATGATAATCAGAATAATGATGCGTCACACTGGGCGAGGAATCGGAATGTAAAAGTAAAACATTATTACAATTTTCGAAAGATAGAATGCCGCGAATATGACGCCTCTATATTGGAAGGCACTCCGTTTGCGGATGTCCAAAACAGTGTCCAATCTATGGAGATAACTTCGCTGTTCAACAGTGTGAAAAAGAAAACTCAGCAGGAACATACTGCTGTTGCAGAGTGCCCGGAATTTGATGAAGGATTAATAAATTACCCAAAAGAATTGTCAACGGTCTATTATGAAATATGTCAGAGAGAGGAGAGTCTTGACTCAAGTGGAGTTTTTCGCCGGTATCATTTTTGGTGTACGCATTGTGGAAAATATTCAACTGAGGTAAGTGTATCTCGCGCATATGTGGACAAACACTGTATGCATTGTGATAACCGTGATTATGCTCACATCACACTGCCTGGATTAAATTACTTGATCACGCCGCAGGAATTTGCAGACGGTACATTACTGCTTCGAGTAGATGAAGCATATTGCCGTGCCTATGCCAAAGAGCCCCTTTTGATAGGAGAAGCGTGTGAGGTCTACAGAGAAACCACTATTGATAAGACAGCATACCTGTATATCACGTTAGATGGACAGGCATACTGGTATAACAATGACCGGAAGCCTATTGAAAGGTTTGGGATTCTATTACATCGCTTAAAAAAGGAGAAAAATATCTTTGTATGCTCGGATGATCAGAAAGCAGTTATACTCCAAAACAAAGCGATGAGACGAACTGGATTTGTAGAATATGTCCAGCGGAATAATATCCTGAATTTGGACTATTTTAATGCAATGCAGAAAACGCCATATCTTGAAATATTCTCTAAAATGGGATTTGACAGCCTTATAGAGGACATCATTTATACAAGCACGGAAGAAATCCCGGCTTTTCTTAAAAAAAAGTCTTCAAGCAGCCTTTTTAAAAAATTGGGGAAATTACAGGTACAGGAACTGCTGGAATGTGGTTGCAGCCTTAAACAGTTTGAAAACTATATGCAGATTGTTAAGCTGGATTCGAATGCGATGTTCCGGGATGTAGAGTGGATTTCCTCCAGATCGCATATACGTCATATTTCAAGGATCTTGCGTCTGGGTATTCCAAATATGACTGTAAAGAAAATACGGGAGTATCTGGAACAGGTTGATGATGCCCAATGCTGTCCACCACATGAGAGCGCCCAGCTTTGGGCAGATTACCTGCAGATGCTCAAGATACTGGAATGTGATTTGAGCGACCGTACAGTGATTTATCCCAATTCCTTGAAAAGAGAGCACGATAAGGCGTCCCGTAAGGCTTCCCAGGTACAGGACGAGCGGATGGCGAAAAAATTCCGGGAAAGAGCGGAAGACAATGAGTGGTGTATATGGGAAAACGATATATTCAAAGTGGTAGTCCCTCATGAAGTGACGGAACTATATGAGGAGGGGAGGAAACTGCATCACTGTGTCGGCAGTTATGGCCGGATGGTATCTGACGGAAAGTGTGTCGTTGCGTTTATTCGCCGGAAAGGCGAAGAAGACATTCCCCTTTGCACAGTAGAAATCTGTAAAAAAGAAATTGTACAGGCGCGAGGAATGTGCAACAAATCGGCAGACCAGATGCCAAAGGTAAGGAGCTTTATAAAACAGTGGGCGAAAGAGAAAGGTTTAACATATGAAGCGGCGTAAGGCCAATACTGAAAAGCCCGTTACGGAGTTTTCTTGACAAACGGTTGCGGCATGGCTATGCTTTCCGGAAAAGGAGGCGGCGGTATGCGAAAAAAAAGAGCGAGATGTTTTCTGTGCCTGTTCCTTCTCCTGCTGCTCTTAAGCGGTTGCGGCAACAAGGTGCCGAAAGTAATAAAAAACCCCAATACGGAATTTGTGACGTTGGAGGCGTATGGGGAGAAGGATTATGTGGTGCCGGAGAATTACGAGCATATCAGAGACAACATCTATGCGGTTGTCAAGGACGGGCTTATTGTGGAGTACAAGAAAATCGTGCTCCAGAGCGGCCAATATGTATGGCTTGACTGCGAGGCAGAAGAGATCATGAAATAAGGCGGCAGCGAATCTACCGGAATGGTACGGTTCGCTGCCGCCTTATTTTTTCCTTGGACAATATGGGCAGTAAGGCCTTTTGCGCCTGGCCCGGTCCTGTATGACGCTTTGATATTCAGTCCCGCAATTTTGGCAGATAAACCAAGCCGTTTTTGTGGACGAGGGGGATACTTCATAAGGGGTAAAGGTGTTTTTGCTCGGGTGCCATTCCGCAGCCGCATCCGGATACTGCATACCGAAAGAACTGCAGATAGGACAGCCTTTATGCCGCCGGATCCGTTCCGCAGGAGAGGCAGTAAAAGAATGCCCCCTGGGACAAATCCAATGGTATTGCACATTGCTCATAAAGCGGACGGAGGAGGGGGCGATGTTTCCATTCCGTTTTGTATCCCATTCTGTCAGCAGTTCCGGATGGAGTGTAAACAGCGCATTTGCTTCGTTTTTGCAGAAGGGGCAGGGAGCTGCCGCGTGAATCTGCGCCGCAATGCTGCGTTTCCATATATGTCCCTTATCGCATTCCCACAAAACCGGCTTTGAATAAGCGGGACTGATCTCGGTGGGTAAAACCGGATTTTTCTTTGACCAGAGTCTGGCCACCTCCGGGTAGTTTTGCGCAAAAGAACCTTCCTGTCTCTTGCCGCAGGTTTTGCAGTATCCCCTGCGCAGGCGGTTATATGGGCTTTCCGTTTCCGTATGCCCGTATGCACAGCGCCAGGTTACATTTTTCCGGGATGTATACCCAATCTCTTCTGCGGAAAGCGGGTTGTCCGCAGCATATTCAGCAAGCAGGTCCTCCCGGTGTATCTGCCGGCAGTGGACGGCAAGGCTTACGATTTTTGGCATACGCTTTCCTCACGTTGAAGTGCAAGAACTCCGAACAGGCAGAATGCCTCCATGGCAAAATACAGCGGCGTCATGGAACTCTGTCCGAAGAAGCCGATCAGATTATAGATGCCGATAAAGGCAAGCGCCAGTAAGATTATGTATTTAAAGAACCGTTTCATAAAAATATCCTCCTGTATTATTACTTTTATTATATCATAAAATTTATAAAATGTCAATACAGGTAAAATGAAAAATACTGAAAGGTCAGGCGCCCTTCAGTATTTTTTCCTCGATAGGCCAGATGCCTTCTTCGGCTAACATCTCTTTTAAATCCCGTTTTCTCGCTGCCATTTCTTCGTGATAGGTCCGTTTGTTCAGCACAGCTTTGTACAGCAGATCTTCCCATAGTTTTACCAGTTCTATCGTGAAGCTGCATTGGTCCATACGGTTGTCCCGATAGCATTCGGCAATATATTTCTTGGATTCAAACCAGCGGGTCCGTGTGATCGCGCAGATGACCCAGTCGTGCTCCTGTGGGTCCTTCAGCGCCAGATTCCGGAAATAGATTTTTTGATACTGGACCGGCCAGTATTCGATACAATCGTCTTCAAATTCAAAGGTATCAAATTCGACCGGGATTTCAAAGTACTCTTTTCCCGCGTTCAGAAGCTGGTACTCTTCAGCAGAAAGCGGGTCTTTTTTGCGGATAGATGGCCTTCTGTTCGAGTCCACTTCCACACTTTCACGAAAGATGCCGAAGGTAGAAACAATGGCTTCCAGCAGTTCATTCATATCAGAAAGAGGAATTTCCATATACCCGGATGCCAGCTTCAGCACATCACCGCCTGTCTGGCAGGACTCACAGTAAAAGGTGTTGGTATCACGATAGACCCGGCAGGAACCCAGGTGCTTGTCGTTGTGAAATGGACAAAGAATGAGGGGCTGACGGGGACGCTCATTGATCGCGCCTGAAAAAGCATGAGCGACATCCATAATGTCAAGAACTTCTTTGACCTTTTCTTTCGAAATCGGTTTTTGTTTGGGAATGACGGTAGATTTCATTTGAACGCCTCCTTTATTTCTGAATCTGTTTACAGGCAGACTAATAGGACAGGAGGCGGAATATTTCAAGAAATATGCGCCGATGATTTGCCGGAGCAGTTCGATTCCAATGACAGCAGCGACAGTAAAAGTGGGGCAATAAGTGGGGTAAAAACTGGGGTAATAAGTGGGGTAAAAAGTGGGACGGATTACCCCACTTTTGCCCTTATGGGGAACAGGGAAGAGAGCGCCCGGGAGAAATTTCCAGCATGAATTTTGTGGTCAAACCGGGTGGATTTTGCTTGTGCATTTTCGATTTTAAAAACGCTTCCCCTTTAGGATTCGTGATAGACATTTTTATCAAAAAAGGGGGTGCAGGGGGGTTAAAGAAGTCAGCCGGAGGGTAAAAGCGGGTTGGAACCCGAAAAAAATCGTTCTGCACCTATGATTTACAGTCCTGAATGACTTTCTACTCCCAAAACCTAAGAGATGATTTTTCTTCCGGAATGATAAGAGTTCGGAAGCTTTTTTGAGATGATTTTTCCATTTCGGAAGGCCGACTTTCTTTCAAAAAATCAGGCAAAAAGTGGGGGATTGAAATCTGGGGTAGAACAGACGCTTTTTTGCCTGAAAGATTCCTTTTGGAATGACAGGAAAAATGATTTTCACTCCGATATGACAAGAGGAAAATCCCCCCTGCTTCCGAAAAGAGGGAGCAGGGCCAGTCATAGGAGAGAGGCAGTCATGTCGGAAGGGGCCCCGATCATTCCGAAGGGAGAGTGTGCTAATCATTCCGAAACGAGAGCCTCTCGTCATTCCGAAAAGAGGGATAAATCAAAAACAAATCTAAGAGAAATCTAATTTTCTTTCGGATATGAGAGTCATCTATCTTCATTCCGAAATGAGAAGTCCTCCCGTTCATTCCGAAACGAGAGGTGGGCGGATAAATCCGCGGCAAATCCATAACAAATCTGATTTTCCTTCCGAAATGACAGTCCGATGACCGTCATTCCGAAAGGAGAGCGTTGCCTTTGCCCAATGACTGTCATTGGAAAACGGCCCCCTCATTCCGAAAGGAACGGACAGCGACCGTCATTTAAAAACGAACGCCATACGAATCTGAAAAGAACTGTAATAAATCTGTTATGACTTTCATTCCGAAATGAGCCGTCATCTATCATAGCGAAATGAATGTCATGAAAAAATGGGGAGCGGGCGGTTTGAAAAAGTCCAGTCATTTAGAAATGGCAGCCGCCCGCGGTTCCCGATAGGAACAGGCAGCCTCTGGACGGCGGAGCGGGTATGATTTTTTTCTTGAAAAGAGAAGTGTCGTGCTGCCATATTGTGCTCGCCAATTTTAATCAAACAAAGGAGGAATACAAATGCGTAGCAAAAAGCTGTGTTTCAGAAAGGAGGAGCGGGCGGATGAATAACTTAACACTGCTCCAGCAGATCCGTGGCAGCATGAGAAATCCGGAACCGCTAAGCGAAGAGAATTTCTGCAAGGTGGCGGAACCCGGCCTGACATTTGCGGAAGCAAAAAAAGCCTGCGCGGCAGCAGGCGTTGACATCGGCAAGATCCTTGTGGATCTCCAGCGGACTGTCTGCAATATCTACTATGCCGATTATGAGAGCGGGGTCTATTTTGTCGTAGAGCTTACCCAAAAGCTGCTTCCGGACGGCGGTCCGGTTTTCAAGGCCTATACCATGGCGCAGAAAAGAGCCCGATATTTAAAGGAGCGGGACTGGTCCAACTACTACTTGATCGCAGTGCCCGCGCCGCTCCAAATCTGGGATTTCCAGAAGCGGTATCGAGAGATTGAGCCGGAGCGGGTCTTTGAAATCTGGAGCGGCATTTACCAGAAGCTCGATTATGCCAATGGCCAGTGGAAACCGGAAGTGTTGAATTATGTGTTCAGCTAAGCACCGGAGGTAAAAGGGCTGCCTGTCAATGAAAATGGGAAAGTGACGGTGTACAGAGGAAACGGGACGCTTTCCATACCGCCGGACGAGGCGTTTTCCTGGTCCACCAACCGAATCAACGCGCTATGGTTTGCCAATCGCAGCGGTACCGGACAGGCGGTGTACGAAGGCGAAGTGGCGCCGGAAAAAGTGGTTGCCTATTTCGAAGGGTTCCAGAATGAAAATGAGATATTGGTCCGGCCACACATGGTGGAGAACATCCGGGCGTTGGATCTGATCCCGGTGAGCCAAAAGGAGATGGTCAGGATGCTGATGCCAACCTTGCCGGAACTGATCCGGTATGGCCGGTATGCTTCAGAACTGGGGTATCCGTCGGAAAGCGTGTTTGAATTTCACGGGAAAAAGCATATCCTGCGTGTGCTGCTGCTCGGGTTGATCTACTTCTATAACGGCGAGCCGACGCTGAATCTGCTGGACAAAAAGATCCTGATATACTTTGCGCTGCTCCATGATCTGGGCAGGACGAACGACGAGAAGGATGACGCCCACGGCGTAAAGTCGGTCCGGCGCATCATCAAGGAGCACATTGACATTCCGGAACTGCAAATCGGGCGCCGGGGAAGAGAAGTGGCACAATTTATCATTCGCTACCACAGCCTGCCGGACGAAGCGGGCTATCAGGCGATCCGGAAAAACAGCAGGATATCCCGGGAAGAGGCGGAACACTTAAAGCTGCTCTATGAGATCTGCAAGGATATCGACGGTCTCGACAGGGTGCGCTTCAACGGGCTGGACCTGGAACAGCTCCGCACGCCCTATGCCAGAAGGCTGGCTCTCGTTGCAGGGGCTCTTTTGCAGGAGGAGATTGAACAAGTTGTGGAATCCCATTAAAGGCGCACATATGAAGATCCAGCGGCTAAAGAACTCAGAAAGAAAAGAGGATGAAAGATGAGTAAGACCCCCTATTTTCCGCCTTTATACAGAGAAGTGGACTGCGGCCAATGCGAGATTGCCGCGAAATGCCGAAATTACGGGAAGTCGCAAAGAAACCGGCGTGACTTCTCGGTTTTATCCGGAAGGTGCCCCCGCCTTCCGGATAAACGCGGTTTCGTAGAAAAAGGGGAAAGAGAGCGATATGTCTCTGTTTTCCCGCTTGTTCACGCTGAAAGAGGCGATGAAGAGGAGGAAGACCTGGAATTGACGCTGCGCTTACCGGGTGAAAAGCGCAACCGCAAGGTGTATCAGACGAAGAGCGGATACTGGTACTACAAAACAAAGAATGAAAACGGGGACCCCGAGAGGATTGTCCTGCAAATCGAAGGGTACCGGACCAAAGCAGATATTCTTTGGCATATGAACGACCAGAGTACCGACTACTGCCTGTTTCGGTGCGATGTGATGGATTACTGTGTGTAAGAACATTTTATTGTATGGGTAGAAAGGGTTGAGAGTATGAATCAGAAAAAAAGAGAAGAGAAAAACGGCATATGGTTGAAGAGGCTTGGGCCGATTGGCCTTTGCCAGGTTCAGGAGGTCGAAGAACTGCAAAAAGAACTGAGCGAGGCGGAATGCAAAATCAAGCTGCTTCAGTCGGAACAGGAAGAACTCCAAAGAAAAAATCGGAAGGCTCATGAAGTAAGCACTGACAAAATAAAGCGGCTGCTTTTGCAGGCAAAAGAAACAGATTTTGAAAAGCTGGAGGGCGAAGAACTTTTTAAGGCGTGCTGTTTTCCGGTCAATGAAAATCCGGAGACGGGGAAATGGTGTGTTTCCATGAATATCTGTTCTATGGGCGGCTGCGAATTTAACGACTATGAGTTCGCCGCCAGGCGGGACGCCTTTGAGTTTGGGTATATCCTGACCCAGCTTGGAGCCAAACCGGAGATGGGCAGCGCATGCCCCGACTGTTATGCGGAGTATATCAAAGAGTGTATTTAAAGGGTGTGCATAGCGGGAAACGTCGTTGTCCTGGCAAGGCTGCGCCCCGATATCGTAAAGCTGCAGGACAGCATGGAGACCCCATGCTGCCCTATTTTTTGTTCGGGGATGTGGAAATGGCTGCTTTCCGAGCCGTTTTTCTTGACAAATGAAAACGGCTGAAACAATATGCCCAGCAAAAAGAAAGGCGGGATTCAAATGTCATATATACGGAGCATGATCGAGTGCCTGGAAAGCAACCGTATGCTGCTGCAGGAAGAACTGGAACATCTGGAGCACTATCCGGAGCTGACCGGGACGGTGATCACAAAGCTGGTGCGCTGCAGCCGTCCCAACTGCGCCGCTTGCGCAGCCGGGTATTTCCATGGGCCAAACGCCTACTATCAGTATTATGAGGACGGGCAGCTAAAAGAAAAATATCTCGGCAAAAAGGTCCGGGAGGAGTATATCTGGAAAACAGAAGCCAACAAAAAATACGACGCGGTCGCCGCGGAAATCCGGACGCTGGAAGAGGAGATCGCGCAGCTGGAGGCGCTGCTCCCGCAAAAAGGCAGGGAAAAGGGATGAGGCGGGAGGTACCATGGTCCCGCATCAAGCGGAAGGATGTGACGAGTGAGCCGGTCTATGATACGTACCGCCCTAAGCGGTGGATGAAAATAGGCGCGGGTTTTCTGGGAATGGCGGTGCTGATGGGAAGCCTTACGATATTCCGGATCCCAGAGCGGCTCGGGCTGCTTGGCGAGCCGGCAGAGCAGCAGGTGGAAGTCTTTCTGCAGCTGACGCCCAAATACAAAAATGTGGTCGACCAGCTGCTGGACAGCGAACAGGACCTTGACTGGGACGGGGACGGCCTGGATAACGGAGCGGATCCCCATCCGTGGGAGATTGATTTTGACCGCAACGGGATTCCGGACGGCGCCGAGGCAGTAAGCTTTGTGGAGGGAGAGCTGCCGGTCCGGTACGAAAACATACAAGGGATTGTGAGCAGTTCCAAGGCGGGATTTACTTCGTTTCGCGGGAAGTACATCTTCCGTTCCTATGGGGGATGGGTAAGCATTTCAGAAGAGACGGGGGTCCCATACGTAAATACGGGCGGCGGATGGAGAAAAGCGGAGCATGAATACATCGATGCGGTCTGCTATGTCCGGGTTCCGGGAGACTGCGCCATTGTGTTTTCAGATTCCGGCACGCCCAAGGACCGGGAGGTGGTGCTTCCGGCTGAAGCGGCCGCCTGCGAGACGTACCCGGAAGCGCGGTACGGCGGTGCGGTCAATGCGCCTCTTTTCCTGTTGTCTGGGATCTATTCTCAGATTGACAGCGGGAAAACGGTTCAGGTCAATATCCTGACAGACGGCGGGGAACAGCAGCTTTTAATCTATGGGTATGACGCGGCCGGAAATCTGCTTGCTGCGGACGTAGAGTCATTTGCAGAAAACGGGACGGTGCAGATCACTGTGCAGGCGCAGCTGTTTTATTCAAAAGGGCAGGTCACGATGCGGACCTGGTTTGATTTTTCCTGGGGATCCCTTTCCTCTTCGGAGGGCGACGTATTGACGGCGTTTTTATAGGGTGCCGAACCAGCGGTCTCTTTGCCACAGAGAAAAATTCTTGAAAAATAAGGCGGCGCTGTTTACATTCCTTCTGCATTTTGTAATTTAGCTAAGGAGGAATGAGCAATGAGTACAAATCTGAAAAAGAGCAGCGCCACGCAGTCACGGAAACGGGATGGCCCTAAGGAGCGGCTGAAGCAAACGGTGAAGGACTGCCTGGAACGGTATCAGCATTGGCAGAAGCTTTATGAGGATGGCGGAAGCGATCCGTTCTACACGGATGGCGCCAATCTGGCCCTGGTCCGAAACCACATCATTTATTACAAGAAACAGATGGAGGAGGTCTGTCTGGCCCTTGCGTGCGAACTTCCGGACGTCTATTTCCGGGCATTGCCCCCGGAAGTGCCGGCGGGGTACATGGCAAAACCGGATGAGATCCGGCAGGCTGCCCGGGAGACCCTGGCTGCGTATGAGAAAGATGAGGATTACCTCGCCCTGTTACGGGTGGGGAAGCAGCTCAGCCCAAAGCAGAAGGAGAAAACAGGGTACCTCGCCGTCATGGGCTATGTCACGAGATTAAAAAGCGCACTGGAAAGCGACGATCTGGTCACCCTGCGTCTGTACCGAAGGACTGATGTGTACGCGGACGCCATTAAGGAGTGCAGGAAGCGGGTAGACGTTCTGGAACTGGAGCCGTATCAAATGACCCTGTTCGACATTGCGTAAAGGAGAGGAAAGGAAAAATGAACCAACAGCTTAACAACATAACCCCGAAGGAGTTGAAACTTCTCTTCCGTCTGGACGGGAACGATCCCTGCCGGGAACATCTGATTGGCTATGTGCGGGGAGATTTTGGGAAAAGCGGCAATGAGTTTTATACGACGTGGTTCCCGGAGGATGACAGCAAAAAGACAGAGAGATTCCGGGAAACCCTCGACCAGGTCATCAATGCGTTCCGCGAGGACCCCCACACGCCGGTTTTACGGAGTTTCCAGGACATGGCGGCCTATTGCAGAGAAAATCCGCAGAAACAGATACTTTACCGTTACAGCGAGTCAACGGATTATGCGGGGAAAGTAGAGACTTCGGGATTCAGATTTTATATCCGCCTCATCGTAAGGCGGAACGACTACAATTTCTACGTCTTTGCATATGAGGCGGCAGTGGATGAGGCGCTGGAAGGCGCAGCGGAAAAGGAAGAGAAACCTGTATAAGAAAAATTGGAAGGAGACGATCAGGATGAGCAGAATTGAAACGGAAATTTGGGAGCCCCACCCGGAGAAAAAGGGTATGGTGCGATATGTCGGGCAGCGGAAGACAGGGGACGTCTTTCGGGATGTAAAAATGTTCTTAAAAGAAGAAAATCTGTGCCCGGAGGATTATCTGAAGCTATCGTTTGGCTTCGAGAGCCGGTATGAGGAATTTCCCAAGATGCTGGATATCCGGTGCTACGCACAATGGGGCGGCAATGAAGGAATTTATCTGCAAGCGGATCTGCTTATTCAAAATAAGTACAACGGCAGGCGGGAGCAGGTACCTTTCCTGACCGGAAAGACCCTGGAGGAAACCGCGGAAGCCTATGACCGGATGCAGTACATTGCGGGGCAGATCTATATGGCGTTCATGGGAGAGCATATGACCAGTTCCCGGTACATGATTATGTCCGACGGCACAAAGACGGAAACCATCACCTATGACGTGCTCACCAAAAAGCTGGAGAGGGAATGCCGGAATATGCTGCGGAAACGGCTGCTTCATAGCGAGGAACCGCTTGCAAAAATCTCCGGGGAGCTTGGTCTTGTCCTGCAGATACTGGACGTGCTTCAGGAGCCTTCGGTCTTTGAGAGTTTATCCATGGAGAAGCGGAAAGAGCTTTACGAAACGGAAGATATCCTGCAGCGCCTGTATCATCTGGCGGAACACCTGTGTATAGCCAACCGGTATGAAATTGACGATCTCATCGCGTCGGCGGAAACCCTGTTGAAAGAACCCGGGGAGAAACCGGACCTTTCGCTGGAGCTGCCGGAAAACGCCTATTATGGCTTTACCTGTTTTTCCAGAATGAGTTATCGGGATATACCGAGAGCCGATATCATAGATGAGATTGTCTTCGGTATCTATGTGCGGAATGACGGCTGCATCTCGGAGGCTACAATTGGATGGGAAAAGCTTGGCGGAAAACCGGTACTGTATGTTAAGGCGTATGACGATGGCCTGCAGGCGGCCTATTCCCAGAAGTTCCTCGCCGTAGTAAGGGCGATAAGGGAAAGCGACGCCCTTACGCCGAAAGATGTTTCCAGGCTGCTGATCTGCGAGGGGTTTGAGGACTGCTCCGACGAACCTCTGAGTGAGTAAACAGAGACCGAAATCGGTACGCACTGAAAAACGGAGCGGTTTTTGAAACTGGACAGCAAAAAAGATCTCCACAGATTTCCGGAAGGAAGTCTGCGGAGATTTTTCTTTTTAGCCGAGCAATTTATTCAGTTGCTGCAGAAAGCTTGCAGGCTGCCATTGGTTTTCGGTTTCCCGATAGAAGCAATGTCCCAAATACCGCCATGTACCATCAGATTCGGCGAAGGTGAGATAAGTTGCCTTGAAAACACCGTTTTTGTCCGGCAGGTGCTCCAGTGCTTCTCCTACCTGTAGATACCCAGCCTCCATATATGCCGGCGGAAGGATGCCGAGAAAATTGCTGTAGATTGCTTTATCTACGATATCGCCCGGGAGGGCGTACCAATCAAAGTCCGGCATACCGGATTTGGTCCATTCCTCTAAAGTTTTAGGTCTTCCATTGTTTCTGTATCCGCCGGATGCCAGATAAAAACACGAGAGCGCTGCGTAAAACTGGGCGGGAGAGAGGGTGATAAACTCATTGTTCTGGTTCCGGTATTGTTTCACGCCAGCCAGGAGGCTGTCTATGCGGATCGAAATGAAATCCTCTCTGTTGTCTCGCAGCCAAATAAAGCCATTGTCTTCTACTGCTTGGAAGTTTGTCCAAATAGGTCCGGTCTCCGTATCGGAAAAACGGATGGGAATAAATCCGAAGGAATCACAGAAGAGGGGAAGCTCGTTCCCGTCCCAGGTGTAGACGATCACATCACCGACCGAAAGGCTCCGGGTCCGGTAGTCATCGGGATGGTCTACATTGAGCAGATAAAATAGTTCCTCCGGATTAATGTCAGTACAGCTGCCCTCATAGGTAAGGGAATAAAGCTCTCGCGGCGGCGGAAAGCGCAGCCCGAGTTCATCTAAAAATTCCTGTCCCATAAACGCATATCTTTCGGTGTCTTTGTCCAGGTCAATCTGATAGAGCTTATAATTCATCGTTTAATCCTCCTGTTCGTACGCAGCTACCAGTTTTTTAATCCAGTCGCAGCTTTCCGCATATGTCATTGCCCGTTTCTTTTCTGCCTCCGTTCGGATCCCACGCACCTTTTCATTCAGAAACAGGTGTGCGAAAGTACCTGGTTTAATATCCAGAATGTACATCGCACAGTAAACCAGGTAATCGTCGCCGAACTCATACTTTGGAATTTCCTTGCTCATTGAAAGTCCTCCTTTATTTATGAATTTGTGCAGGAACAATGTAGAGAAGAGGCTTCGTTTTTGCAAGAAAAACAGACTTGGATTTTCTTGAAATTTACCGGCTCCTTGTATAGATTGTCAGCACCAAAATTTTATAGATAAAGGAGCAGTTGATCATGGAAACAAAGCAAAATGACACGGGCAAGATGTCACGAACACAGAAGGTCATTGTGGTGGTCACAGCAGTTACTCTGGCGGTTATCCTCATCCTCATGTTTACCACAAGGTTCATGGGAAGCGGAAACACATATCCGATAGGCGACAGCCAGGAGAACAGCAGCACACAGACTACTTCCCCTTCGGAATCCCCAGAGGAAACGGAACCGGATGCTCTTTCAGAGACGGATCAGCCGGAAAGCGGGCTGTCTTTCGGCAGTGTTCCCAACACTCCGGCAGTTCCTGAACTACCAGGCGATCTTTCTCCGGAACTTCCGTCCGGGACAGGGAATACGACCCCAACAGTACCGGACCATACAGAAGAGGAACCTTCTTCTGAGCCACAGCAGCCGGAAACTCCATCGGAGGAGCCTCCGGAACCGGAAGGGGGAAATACGGAAACGCCGCCGGAAGAACCGGAAGAATCGGAGCCGTCCGAGGAACAGCCAGGGAATTGGTTTGATGGGGCGTCGGTATCCCTGACAGACATAAATGAGTCTGCCGTAAGCTTTCAGATTGGAAGCGAAACAGTGACGATCCCTGTACAGACTACGATATTCAACGGGAGAGTAACGAAATCAGGGGTTCTGTCCGATTCCCTGCAAGGTTACTCCATTGGAGCGTCGGTAATGCTCTATTACCCGGAAGGCAGTTCTTTAAACGGAATTACACTTTCCGGAGCCTATGTCAAGGCGGATTCGAGCCGGCTGACAGTCAGCGGAGACTACAACGGGGATGGCAGCAAAATTGTGTTTCGGTTAAATGGAGTAAAACTCCCATAAGAGAAAGGATGGAACAGAATGGAAAATAAGACTTATGTGCTGAACAGGGAGACTGGAAAGATTGAGCTGTATTTCGAGAAATCGGAATACGATGCGCTGTCGGACGACCAGAGGGGAAGCCTGCGCAGCGGATACCTCTGGTCAAGAGCAAAGAAGGCATGGGTGAGCCGCGCTAAATTTCCTAACCTTTACGGGGCGAAACGGGTTGCCCAGGAACTCGGTTTTACTGAGGAAGAAAGAGTAGGAGAGCGCCTTACCTATGAGGAACAGCTGGAGCGGAAGAAAGAACGGGCAGAGGCCAGAGCGGAGCGCTATGAAGGATATGCGGAAAATGCCCAGAAGCGAGCCAAAACCCTGACCAAGGAATTTGAGCATTTCAGCAAAGATATCGCGTTTGTCACGCAGCCCATCATCCCGGGACATGCCGGGTCCGAGGCATTTGCGAGACGCCGACGGCAGATTGCGGAACGGTTTGAAAAGGGGATGCAGGAATACCGCAAGAGTGATTACTTCAAAGAGAGGGCGAAAATTGCAAGGGAAACCGCAGAAAGCGCCGAACTCAGCAATCCATCCTATCTGAATAACCGTATTAAAGAATGCACGGCATCCATACGCAAGCTTCAGAAAAATCTTGACGCATACGATGAGATCCTCAACAAACTGAAAGCCCCGGATGATGGGAATACTACCTACAAAGGCAGGTATTCGGAGGAGCAGGTGCAGAAGTGGCAGGAGGATACGCTGGAAAGGATAGAGATTCAAGTTGATAAGCTCGGATTTTTCCAGAATTGCATGGATGAGATCGGCGGGTATCGGTTCAGTCAAGAAAACATAAAGCCCGGATATCTTGTTAAAATGCGTGGATATGGGAAATATAAGATATTGAAGGCGAATCCGACCACGGTTTATGCCAGATCAGAGACAACAGATATGGTCCACTCCTTTTACTATGCGGACATTGAAAGCATTATTTCCGACCAGGCGGAAACGCCGAGGGAAGATACGGAACTGCACCCATATGAAAAAGATGATATACTGGTCTGGGATCCGCATGGCTCAGGACGTTATCTGGCGGCCTACCAGGTTGTTGCTGTTACGGAAAAGACAGTTCAAATGCGGGAAATCAAGTTTGATTCCGATGGACAACCTGAAAAAAACAACTTTAAAAAAGAGGCAAGGGTCATTCGTCGCAAACCATATATCAATCTTATCACCAATCAGTGGGGAATTTGTGGTGCCGGGCAAAGAATATTGAGAAAACTTGCAAAGAAAGAGGATGATGAAAATGCGGAATCAGATATTTAATTATTCCATATCAGCTTCGTCTATTTCAAGCAGTCAGATCGCGCCTGAAAAAATCCAGGCGGCGTTGGAAAAGACTGGACTGCAGCATATTCTGGTGGAGTGCTTGCTGGACTTTGAGGCTACGGTGGAGACCTATCCGGATAAAGAGATAGCGGGATTTGCCAGACGCTGCGAAACATGGCTTCTGAATCGTGGCTCAGACGATATGGCGCAAAAATTAGCCGAGAGCTGCAGGGAGTGCGGAAGTGATAATCCCAAAAAGATTGCGAGAGCTATGTATGAGAAAGTATGCGGCCATGGCATGACTTCCTTTGAAGCAGCTGAAGCGGTTTGTAACTGTATCGCCCAGAACGCAGATAGCAAAAGCATATAGGCGTTGTAATTGCGCAAAAAAGGTTAAGACAGATACTGCTCCATCATCAAATTTTTTTGATGGGGCACCTCCCTCATTTTATCTGCAAGAAAACAGGAAGTGATCCGCAAATGTAGCGAGATTGCTTCCTGTTTTCTTGCAGCTCTTTTTCGTTTTATATTCGAATTTCACAGGCAAGATCAAATATTGAAAGCCTACTTTTTGGGGGATCGCAATCTGAACAATCTTTTATTTTTAGAAGTTCCTGATTTCTCAAATTCGTAGCCCGGCAGCCGAATAGGATGATTATCAAGATTAAACTTTACGAGTTTGACGATTGATAAATTTTGCTGGTTATGATAAAATTTTTATACATATATTTAGCTAGTATTTAAACTTGTCTATGATGGTCATTTAGTAACAGCTTTTCGAGAAGTAGAAAACTCAATTCAGGAGGGGCTATATGAAACGATACATAAGCATATTGCTATTGGCGGCTTTTTGCTTTTTATTGTCTGGCTGTAGCAGTAACCGGTCGGTTGAAGTGGAACGGCCGGAAGAAATGCCGGATATGTGCCAAATCGGGAAAATGGAATTCGCTCTGCCTACAAACTGCACCTATTATGGAGAAGCGGAAGTGGAGGGTAGCGAAACCATTTACCTGTATATGGAGGATTATCAGGTAGTGGTGTCCTCTGACCCATTTCCGCATGATATTTCTCTGACAGACATGGACGAGGCTACTTTAGAGCTGTATATAGGATCCTTGTCGGAGGGAAGCTATCAGATTGCGGGCTGTCAGGCGGCAGTGGTGGGGAAATATCCTTATCTGCTTTTAGCCTATCACGATGAGGCGCTGGAAACTGACTACAGCGTGTACCATACCATTATTGACGGGCAGGTTTATACCTTTGTTGGATATCGGGAAGGAGAGGAACCGGTCAGCGAGCAGGAACAGGAATTTTTATATGAGCTGGTTTCTACCATGACTGAAGCGCCGGAGGAGGACGAAGCATGAGAAAATGGAAATTAAGATGGTTTTCTGTTGTTTTGGCTGCCGTGCTCATGGCATCTGTTGTTCCGAATTCCTTACGGGTCTATGCCGCAGAAGAAGGTGAACTGACGCAATACTGTTTTTTGTATATTCAGAATCCAAATTCGACAAATTTGATGCGGGAGAATCAGCAATGGAGAGATTACAGGGTCTGCAATTACGCATATAATTTGGGTAACGGCTGGTTTTTTGCTTTTAATATTGGGTGGTTGTTTCCCAGTGAAAATATGGAGGGAGACGGCCTTGTAGATACCATCCGTCAATCTATTGAAAAAAAGGTAGTCCCGGATGAACTTTTGGAGGCAAGAGGTGCGTATGGGAGCGGACCCTATGCGCATCCCGGCATGCATGATCCGGAGCAGTTTCCGCCTGTATTCTGGTATAGAGGGAAGACGGTGCCGCCTGAAGAAATGAAAGATACCGCTCTTTCGGCTCAAAGTCTCAATAAAATTGGATATCCCGTTATTGAGGCGGACGGATCGAATGTTTTTTTGGAGGAAAAAGCTCGTGTGGAGGAAGCATATGGCGCGATATGGCCCAATGGAATAGAATATTCCGGAGAAGTTCGGACTTACGAGACTGTAGTAACGGTTCCCCAGGGTGCTGCGGCACATTGTATTGCCTATAGCAATGAGGACGACTTGCAGACAGTAAACGGGAGTTTAAATCCCACTTATACCTATGACGAATATGTAGAAGCCTTCGGGGAAGAGCCGCCCCTGCCGCCCGGTTGGGAATACGAAAAAGAAGATAAAAAGGAACTGGCGGCCCTGCTCAGGGACATCGGCGTAAATTATTATCCTTACTCCCGTTCCTTTACGGAGGACAGCTGGAAGCCTTTGGAGACAGCCTTTTATGCCGGTATCGACGTGTATAATAATGCCAATGCCACAGGAGAGGATATTGCCGAAGCGGTTTACAACATCAAATATTACCGGACGCTGCTGCAGCTAAAGCCGGGCGAAAAGAGCCTTGACCAGCAGCGCCGGGAAAAGGCGATAAAGGACTTTTGGGATATGATGACCAAGGCCATTGATAATTTCCGCAAGGTAAAGGACGCTGCGGAATATGTGCCGGACGACCGGGTAGAGGATTGGGTTGATAAGGCAAATAAGGTAACGGATAAATTTGATAAGGCGGAAACAGTAGTAAAGGGCGGATATGACGCTTACGAGTGGTTCGATGCATTAAACCGGGCGTCGAAAACCCAAACAAACGGCCAGGTAAACGAAGGGATCTATGATATTATCCGAAAGACAAATGAGATTATCATGACCCCGTTCGGAAAAGGAGCTCAGGATTTTGCCGGAGAGGGCGGCGTTACGGTGGCGAAGGGGATCAGCGGAAAGGCTCATACAAGCAAAGTGGCTGATGGATATACTCAGGCGGGCCAGTATGATGAGGCAATCAAGAGTATGGTTCCCCCGGCCTTGAGGCAAAACGGCGGCAGATAAAGAAAATCCGGAGACCTCTATGGAAATCAGAGAGGACTCCGGATTTTTGATTTGTAAGCAGTCGTTTACAAAATTTTTCTAAGGACTTTATTTTGTATAACCGCATTCGGTGTCGCTTCGAAGATGTAAAGAGGGTGGCGGCATTCAGTCGTAGAACAGCTTAAACAATAGAGCTGTCCAGCAGAAAATCAATCACGCCGATATTGAGAACCCACTGTCATCGTACTAACGTTTACGAATATCATGGCGTACAATAATTTTAGGAAAGGAATCTCCGGTTAGGGAAAAAGGTTTATTCTCGGTAGTCATTTTTTCTTCCGTTTCAAGCGTATATGCAGATTGAATGTAGGTCTTTTTTCCTCCGGAGTTGGCGATAAAATCAATTTCCCGTGCTACCGGCGTCAGCTTACCTGCGGCATTACGCTCATTGCTGTATACAATTCCCCAAAAAACAGACAAGCAGAACCTAAAGGAACTTCCTTGGCTCTGTGGGTTCAATTTACATTTTCAACGGCGGTTTTGAAATACATTTCAAGACCGCTTTTCCTTTAATTTTCAGAAGAATGACAGCAGATATTGAGAAAATGTTTTCTAATACTTGATTTCTACGGATATAATGCGTATAATATAGCTGAAGACGAATTATATCCGTAGAAAGGAGCATGGCGATGAAGACGATTTTATACCACGGATCCCCTGAGATCATAAAAAAGCCTGTATATGGGAAAGGGAAAACATATAACGACTATGGACGCGGATTTTACTGCACGGAGCATTTGGAACTGGCAAAGGAATGGGCGTGCAGCGAGAATATCGACGGATACTGTAACCAGTATGAGATGGATCTGAGCAAGCTGAAGGTGCTGCACCTATCGGAGTATACCATCCTGCACTGGCTGGCGCTTCTTGTTACTCACAGAAAAATCCGAGTTTCCTCCCCCATACAGCAGCGCAGCATTGACTGGCTGAAAAAGAACTATTTGCTGGATCTGTCCGAGTATGATGTGATCATCGGCTACCGTGCAGATGATTCCTATTTTTCCTTTGCCAGAGCCTTTATCGGAAATGAAATATCGCTGAACCAGCTGTCTTACGCCATGCGCCTTGGAAAACTGGGAGAGCAGATCGTGCTGAAAAGTCCGGCGGCCTTTGATGCGATCCAGTTTATTTCCTATGTGGGTGTAGATAATACCGAATATTATGCCAAGCGCAAGGCTCGTGATGATGAGGCGAGAGCGGCCTATAGAGCAGAACTTGAAAATGACGACCTGAACGGTCTGTATATGCGTGATATTTTAAGAGAGGAGCTGACCCCGGATGACCCACGCTTACGATGAACAATATTTATCTGACGCTATGAATAGCCTTGGCGAGATGATGGATTATGCGGTCAATACCTGCCATTTTGAGATCAATGAGTTTTTCGATATGTTCCTGGTCAGTGATCTGGCCGGACAGTTTGCGAAGGGCGTACCGAAAGTTGTCTCCGGCATGTCCGGTGTGGAGCTTGCTATGGAGGTCGTGCGAAAGAGCGGAGCTGATATGGAGCTGCCGGATGCAGAAGCCGAGTATGACCGTTCTCCGGAATACTGGTGCGGATGGATCGTGGCATTCTATCAGTGGTATACAGGGGTTTCGTTCCGAGAGATGTCCCAGATTGTATCGATGACGGAAATCCGGAAAATGTATCCAACCCTTCACGAGGCGTCCGAACTCAAGTTTGTGGATACCGTCAACGGGATTGCCCGCAGAAAAAAGCTGCCAACAAAGCTGCGGATGCTGCGGAAGGCGTGCGGCTATTCACAGAAGGAACTGGCAGAAAAGTCGGGGGTAAATCTCAGGACCCTTCAGGAGTATGATAACCGTGCAATGGACATCAACAGAGCCACCGGCGGCACGCTGACTGCCTTATCCAAGGTACTGGGCTGTCAGGTAGAGGATCTGCTGGAGTACAATTATGCGGAGGTAACGGAGGAATAAGAAATGATTTATGTTTGTGATGCGTGCAAATATTGATTTGCATCGGATGAAGAGGATGTGACAGACTGTCCCGACCGTGGCAAGCATCGGGTCTGTCCGGCCACACGAGAATAAATGAAAGATATGATGAACGAAGAAAAGAAGATGAAGAATGATATAACGGAGTCGGTACCCTTGGATAATCAGGAATTTAGAGCCCGTATGGATCGAATTGTCAAGGCTTTGAAAGACGCCGGCTATGACCCATATATGCAGTTATACGGGTATCTGGAAACCGGTGACGATACATATATTACCCGCAAAGGCAATGCGCGTGATGAGATCGGCGAGCTGGATCAAGAGATGGTCCGGGAGTTCATGATAACATTGAAGAAAAGTGAGTAACTGCCGTGTGCGGGTGCAGGAAAAGCAAAGTGGAATTGGGAGATGAAATAGATGGTATATTATCTAACGGCTTGTATAACTTCATTGAGTGCTTTTTTAGGACTTGCTTTTTCTATATATGCAATTAAAAACTCTGATAATCAAGAGAAGACGAATGCTTTATATATGTTTGCAAGGAGCATGGCAATTTTATTTATATCTGTCATTCCGTTTTTTCAAAGGTCAGATGTATTGCTGCGCATTATTACAAGTTCAATGCTAATTATACAGGTCATAGACTGTATTGTCGGTATATATATTAAAAATCGTATGAGAACAGTGGGACCGTCTATCATGGCAGTTCTCCATGCAATCTGTTTATTGATTTAATATGGCGTTTCAAGGCTGAGAACGATTATAAGTAGCTTATTGACACTGATAGGGAAGAAGAGAGCAGAGTCAGTGGAGGTGCGTTTTACTTTTCCTGTAAAAGTCAACTAATAGGAAATATACTAAAAAGAGAAACAAAAAGGCTCTCTGGATGAGGTGGAAGAGTTAATCCAGGAGATGGAGAGAATCATGTTGACCAAATGGAGCAAAGCCGGCTAAACAGGGCAGACAAATGAGGGTTAAATCCGTAAAATAAATGGATGTGAGGAGGACACCTGGCCTCCTGTTTTTAACTACAATAGTTAGCGTTACCTAACTAAAAGGAGAGTGCAATATGTCTGAACCAATGAAACGCCGCGGGATGGGCGGCAAGGATGTCATTACCGTGGGAATTTTTTCCGCCATCTATTTTGTTATCAATTTTGCCTTCATGCTCCTGGGCGGGCTGCATCCGCTGCTGTGGATTTTGATGCCCGGCTTCATCGCCCTGTTTACCGGTATCCCGTATCTCATGATGTGCGCCAAGGTACAGAAAGTGGGTTCCGTCCTGCTGATGGGCCTCATCACGGGCCTCATTTACTATGTTACAGGGCAGTTTACGTTGGTAATCTTGGTCACTTTTGTCCTGGCCTGCGGCCTGGCGGAACTTACCAGGGGGCTCACCCATTACCGGAGCATGGCCGGCAACCTGGTGTCCTTTGTCCTGTTCTCCCTGGGGATGGTGGGATCGCCATTGCCCATCTGGCTGATGCGGGAGGACTTCCTGCGGCAGATCACGGAGCAGGGGATGCCTGCGGACTACATAAACACCCTGGCTTCCCTTTCCTCCAATGAAATGCTGGTAGTGCTGTTCTTGGCGCCCATTGTGGGGGCGATCATCGGCGGTTTCCTTGCAAGGGCCATGTTCCGCAAGCATTTTGAGAAAGCCGGATTGGTGTAAGTAAGATGGAGAAGAAGCAGTCAATCTTCGATCCAAGAGCCGGGCTTTGGGTACTGATCGCCGCCAACATTATTGCCTTCAGCGACCACTCTCTGTGGGTGGAACTGATACTCATCAGTCTGCTACTGGCTCTGATGATGGGGCATGGGCGGTTTACAATGGCCGTTAAATGGGCGGCAGGGTACTGTGCGCTACTTGTTTTCCAGCAGGTCATCCTGCCAGCATCTCCCATGATCATCGCCACCAGCTTTACCATCTTTGCCACCTACACCCGCCGGATGTTTCCCTGCCTGATGACAGGGTCGCTGATGCTGGCCTGTACACCTCTGCGATACCTGATCGTAGGCCTGCGTCAGCTGCATATCCCTCAGAAGCTCATCGTAGCCGTCTCCGTGACGCTGCGGTATTTTCCCGCTATCCGGGAGGAGTTCGGATACATCCGGGACGCCATGAAGCTGCGGGATATACGGGGGTTGGCCCGGCTGGAGTGCACGGTGATGCCCCTCATGGTCTCCGCCACAGAGACATCGGAGGAACTGTCCGCGGCGGCTGTGACCAGGGGTATTGAAAACCCCGCCCGCAAGACCAGCGCTGTGTCTCTGCGGCTGTCTCCTATGGACTTATTGGGAATGCTGGCGGCTTTGGCCTTGCTGCTACTTTCATTTGTGATACAATAAGGGGGGATACGGACGATGATTACCATGAACCATGTTTCCTTCGGATATGGAGAAAGTCAAGAAACTCTCTCCCGGGTCAGCATGGCAGTGGCTCCGGGGGAGTGCGTTTTGCTGTGCGGGGCCTCCGGCTGCGGGAAGACCACAGTGACGAAACTGATCAACGGCCTGATCCCGGCCTTTATCCCCGGTTGCCGCCTGGAAGGGCGGGTGGAAGTAGACGGCGCGGATCCTGCTAAAACACCTATGTACGAGCTTGCTCGAAAGGTAGGCTCCGTATTCCAAAACCCGAAATCCCAGTTTTTCAATCTGGATACGGACAGCGAATTGGCCTTTGGCCTGGAAAACGAAGGACGGCCTCCTGAGGAGATCCGCAGTCGAGTAAAGGATACGGTGGAGGCGCTCCATCTTAAGGATCTGCTGGGGCGGAGTATCTTTTCCCTGTCCGGCGGACAGAAGCAGCTGCTGGCCTTCGGCTCTGTCTACGCTATGGGCCCTGAAATCTTTGTGCTGGATGAACCTACGGCCAATCTGGACCAGGACGCCATTTCCCGTCTCCATGACCAGATCGTCAGTTTGAAGCGTCAGGGCCGCACGGTTGTGATCGCGGAGCACCGGCTGTACTTTCTCACCGATCTCATCGACCGGGCCCTCTATCTGCGGGACGGGGTGCTGGAGCGCACCTTCACGCGGGAACAGTTCTGCGCCCTGACCAACCGGGAACGTGAGGGACTGGGCCTGCGGACCCTGACGCCGGCAGCCTGCGGTCTTCCGGCAGCGGAACCGGCCGGCAGCAAAACCGGTTTGTCCGTAGAGGGGTTGACTTGCGCATACCGCAAAGAGCCAGCCGTGTTTCAGGATCTTTCTTTTTCCGCCCGTCCCGGGGAAGTGGTGGCCATCACCGGTCCCAACGGCGTTGGCAAGACCACCTTCTCCCGCTGCCTGTGTGGCTTGCTGCGGGAAAGGGCCGGACAGATCACATTGGATGGCAAGCCGCTGAACCGGAAGGAGCGGCAGCGCACGGCGTTCTGCGTGATGCAGGATGTGAACCATCAGCTCTTTTCCGACAGCGTGTGGGGAGAGTGCCAGATGTCCGCGCCAGATGCACCGGATCAAACCATTGAGAAGGTACTGGACAGCCTCCATCTTCTGCCCTTTCGGGAGCGCCATCCTATGTCCCTGTCCGGCGGGCAGAAGCAGCGGCTGGCGGTGGCTACAGCGCTGTTATCTGAGAAGCCGGTCTTGATCTTTGATGAACCCACCAGCGGCCTTGACTATGCCCGTATGGTGGAAGTGTCCGGGGTGATCCGGGACCTGGCCAGGCGGGGGCGGATCGTGCTGGTGGTCACCCATGACCAGGAATTTCTGCAGCGGGCCTGTGACCGGGTGCTGCGGCTTTGAGAGGAGGAGAACCTATGCTGGAGCGGATGATGGCGGACAACGGCTATCCTGTCCCTGTAGTGGAGAACGATGGATGCCGGGTCTTTCAGATCCATGACGAAACAGGAGAGGGGACCATGACCCAGTATGACCTGTTTCCAGGCGTGTCCCTGATGTATAACGATTTCCACATGGAGAGCTGCGACTCGGAATTTTACACCACGGAAGATCTGCTGTGCATCGACTACTGCCGCCAGGGGCGGATGGAGTATCCGGCGGGGCTGGATGCCTATTCCTATGTGGAGGCCGGGGATCTGAAATTAGACCGCCGGCTGGAGCACCGGGGCCATTTCACCTTTCCGCTTTCCCATTATCACGGCATTACCATCGGGTTTATCCTGCCCCAGGCGGCCGGATCCCTGACGGAGTGGGTACGGGAGTTCCCTGTGGATCTTGGGCGGCTCCAGGAGAAATTTTGCTCCGGACGCCATCCCAAGGTGATCCATAGAGCGCCCTCTGTAGACCACATCTTCCAGGAACTCTACGCCGTACCGGAACAGATCAAGCTGCCTTACTTCCGCATCAAGGTGCTGGAGCTGCTGTTGTACCTGGACGCTCTGGAACTGGACGGGAAAACTGAGAAGCCCTACTTTTACAAGTCCCAGGTGGAGAAGGTGAAGGCCGCCCACCGTCTGCTGACGGAGGATCTGGAGCGGCACTACACCATCGCGGAACTCTCGGAACGCTTTTCTATCCCTGCCACGGCATTGAAGGAGTGCTTCAAATCGGTCTATGGACAGCCGGTCAACACTTATATGAGAAGCCTCCGTATGGACCGGGCTGCGCTGCTCCTCCGGCAGGAGCCGCAGGCCAGTGTGACAGAGATCGCCGGGCGGGTAGGCTATGACAGCGCCAGCAAGTTTGCCGCCGCATTTAAGGATACCAAGGGGAAAACCCCTTTGGAATACCGGCGGGAAGGCAGGTAAATTGTTTCGTCCAAACGGGACGGAACCGTCGCCGCAGAGCGGACAAAGACAGGATATCCTGATAGAATCGTTGTAGTTAGAGAGAACAAACTACAACGATTTTTTCTTGAGAGGAGTCCTGTATATGAAGGAGCGAACTTGGCTTGGTACCCTGCTGTCCTTTGCTTCGTCCTGCCGGGGGAAAATGGGGGCCTCTGTGGCACTGGCCATCCTCAGCGTGGCGGGTGGATTTGTGCCGTATCTTGGCGTCTACCAGATCATCCGGCTGTTTTTGGAACGGCAGGAAAGCTGGGAGGGGATTTTATTCTGGTGCGGCGTATGCCTGGCTGGCTACGCCGTCAAGGTGGCGGGCTATGCCCTGTCCACCATGCTGGCCCATGTGTCCGCCTATACGATTTTGGAGGGCCTGCGCCTTCGGGCGGCAGACCGGCTCATGGGGGCGCCTTTGGGGGAAGTGGAATCCCGGCCCATCGGAGCCATGAAAAGCACTATCGTGGACCGCATTGAGGATATTGAACCGCCTCTGGCCCATATGATCCCGGAACTCAGTTCCAACATCCTGCTGCCTCTGGTGGTGGTTATCGTCATGTTCTTAATCGACTGGCGGATGGGGCTGGCTCTGCTGGTAACGATTCCTGTGGCCCTGATTCCCATGGCTTTCGGGATGAGAAGCTACAACAAAAACTACGCCGCCTACATGGAAGCCAATGCCCATGTAAACAGCGTCATCGTGGAATATGTGGAGGGCATCCAGGTGGTGAAGGCGTTCAGCCAGGGGGAACGGTCCTATCTGAAGTTTGCCCGGGCGGTATCCTCCTTTAAGGAGTTTACCATGAACTGGTACCGGTGTACCTGGGCCTCCATGAACCTGTGCCTGTCCATCCTGCCAACCACCCTACTGGGGACGCTGCCCGTGGGGGTCTATCTCTATCAGGCGGGTGTGCTGGACCCGGCCCAGGTGACCCTGTGTCTGATGATGGCCCTGGGGATCGTGAGCCCGCTGATGAGCGCTACCGCCTTCATCAACTCTATGAAGAGCATGCAGTTTGCAGTGAAGGATACCCGGGAACTGCTGGATCTGCCCCAGTTATCCCAGGCGGAGCAGGACGTACCCTTGGATGGCCGTGCCATGCAGCTGCGGGACGTATCCTTCTCCTACGGCGGTCAGGATGGGAAGGAAGTGCTTCACCATCTCGACCTGACCATCCCGCAGGGGAAGTTCACCGCCCTGGTAGGCCCCTCCGGCGGCGGAAAGTCCACCATCGCGCGGCTGGCTGCCCGGTTCTGGGATGTGACCAGCGGCTCCATCACCCTGGGCGGGCACGACATCCGGGAACTGCCCCTGAAACAGCTCTCCCGGGAGATCAGCTTTGTCACCCAGGATAACTTCCTCTTTGACTGTTCCCTGAAGGAGAACATCCGGCTGGGCAGGCCGGGTGCCTCAGACGAGGAGGTGTTCGCGGCCGCCAAGGCAGCCCAGTGCGAAGAGTTCGTCAGCCGTCTGGAACACGGCTGGGACACCGCTGCGGGGGACGCGGGAAAGCAGCTCTCCGGCGGGGAACGCCAGCGCATCGCCATTGCCCGTGCCATCTTGAAGGATGCTCCCGTCGTCATTTTGGACGAGGCCACCGCCTTCACGGATCCGGAGAATGAGGATAAGATCCAGCGGTCCATCATGGCCCTCTCCAAGGGAAAGACGCTGCTGGTGATCGCCCACCGGCTTTCCACTATTCAGAATGCGGACCAGATTGTGGTACTGGAAGAGGGAGAGATCGTGGATCGGGGCACCCAGAGGGAACTGCTGGACCGCTGCCCGCTGTATCAGACCTTGTGGGCGGCCCATGTGGGAGCACAGGATTGGGCCGTGACATCCGGAAAGAAGGAGGGGAACTGAGATGTTTCATAGTGTAGGACGCATTTTACAGTGGGCAAAGGGTTACCGGAAACGGATGATCCTGGGCTTTGTGTGTTCTTTCTTCGCCACCTGGTGTACTGCCGGACCGGTGATGCTGGCAGCCTGGGCCTTGGGACGGATGATCGGAAACGCCTGGGGAGAAAACGGGCTCCCCGCCTCGCTCCCCTGGCAGTGCTTAGGCGGCATTGTGGTGCTGATCCTGCTGCGGTTCTTCTTCACCTACTGGAAGAACCGGCTCCAGGAGAGCATCGGAACGGAACGGGCGGCGGAGCAGCGCATGGAGCTGGGAGATGTCCTGAAGCGGGTGTCCCTGGGCTACTTTGCCAAAAATAATCTGGGGGACATCCTGGCGGCTCTCACCACGGAGCTGAGCACATTGGAACTTCAGAGCATGAAGATGGTTGACGCAGTGGTCAACGGCTATATCCAGGTGGCGGTGATCCTGCTGTGTGTGGCCATTTTCTGCCCGCCCGCGGCTCTGGTAGCACTCATCGGCGTATTGGTATCCGCCTTTGCCCTGCGGGGCATCGGCCGGCAGAGCGCCCGCACCGCCCCGGTGGGCCACCGGGCCCAGGAGGCTCTGTCCGGCGCGGCCATTGAGTATATCCACGGCCTGCCGGTGGTAAAGTCCTTCGGCCAGGATGGCGTATCCGTCCAGCGGTTCCGAGACGCCTGCCGGGACAATAAGGCCATCCGCATCAAAAATGAGTTTGGCTTTGTGCCTTGGAACTGCCTGCACCTGTTCGCTCTGCGGGCGGCGTCCGTGGGGCTGGTCCTCACCGCAGGGCAGCAGGCATTGGTGGGCGCCTTGCAGCTCCCGTATTTCCTGATGATCGCCTTATTCTCTTTCACCATCTTTGGCAGCGTGGAAGCTATCAACGATGCGGCCCATATCCTGTCGGTGACGGATTCGGTGCTGGACCGGCTGGAGGAGTTGGAGCGCACGGACTTCATCGATAAGGATGGGCGGGAGATCATCCCAGAGCGGTTTGATGTGGCCCTGTCCCATGTATCCTTCGGATACGGCAAACGGGAGGTGCTCCATGATGTGACCTTCACCGCGCCCCAGGGGACCACTACCGCCATCGTGGGACCGTCCGGCTCCGGCAAGAGCACCATCTGCAATCTGGCAGCCCGGTTCTATGATGCGGACAGCGGTACCGTATCTGTCGGTGGACACGACGTGCGGAAATTCACCTGCGAGAGCCTGCTGCGGAACATCTCCATGGTGTTTCAGAATGTGTATCTCTTCCAGGACAGCGTGGAGAACAACATCAAATTCGGCTGCCCCGAGGCGACCCACGAACAGGTGGCAGCCGCCGCCAAGGCCGCTTGCTGCCATGACTTCATCATGGCCCTGCCGGAGGGATACGATACGGTCATTGGTGAGGGTGGTTCCACCTTATCCGGCGGAGAGAAGCAGCGTATTTCCATCGCCAGGGCCATTTTGAAGGACGCTCCCATTGTGATCCTGGACGAGGCCACCGCCAGCGTAGACCCGGAGAATGAGCATCTGATCCAGCAGGCGCTCACAGCCCTGACAAGGGGGAAGACCATTCTCACCATCGCCCATCGTCTGGCTACCATCCAGCACGCCGATCAGATCCTGGTGGTGGATGACGGCCGCATCGTCCAGCGGGGCACCCATGAGGAGCTGATGGCCCAAGGTGGGCTGTACCGGCGGTTCATCGAAATCCGGGAGCAAGCCGAGGGCTGGCGCATTAGCTAACTTGTTGTCCAGAAGGAGGTGTGCCATATGGCTTTGACATCCTCAATGGAGGATTATCTGGAGGCTGTCTTTATGCTTCAGAAACGAAAAGGTTACGCCCGCTGCACGGATGTAGCGGAGCATTTGGGTGTGAAAAAGCCTTCGGTAAGCCGAGCGGTCAAGGAACTATCTAAAATGGGTTATTTGCTGAAAGAGGCCGACGGCACACTTTCCTTGACAGAGCAGGGGAGACGGATAGCAGAGCAGGTATATGAAAAGCACCAGTTCTTTACGCAGCAGCTTATCGAAGCCGGTGTGCCTCCAAACATTGCGGCCCGGGACGCATGTAAGCTGGAACATGTTATCAGTGAAGACAGCTTTAAAAAGCTGAAGGGGCGGGTAGAACACTGAGAAATGGGCATGTAAAGGTGCAGTTTAATAGATTCATCGCTTCCGCAATGCATGTGGCCCATTCTCGCTTCTCCTCTTGACAAAACAGGTATACGTCTAGTATAATCGTTATTAGTTAGCCATGACTAACCAACAAAACACGAAGGAGGAATTTCCATGTCTCTCATCAATAAAGAAATCGGAGAATTTACCGTACAGGCTTATCATGAAGGCGCCTTCAAGGCCGTTTCCAAAGCGGATGTGCTGGGAAAGTGGGCCGTATTTTTCTTCTATCCGGCGGACTTTACCTTTGTTTGCCCCACGGAGCTGGAAGATTTGGCAAATAAGTATGCGGATTTCCAGGCAGCCGGATGCGAGGTGTATTCGGTATCCTGTGATACCCATTATGTCCATAAGGCATGGCATGACGCTTCTGACCGGATCAAAAAGATCGGCTACCCGATGCTGGCGGATCCCACCCATGTGCTTTCCAGGGATTTTGAGGTATATATCGAGGCGGACGGCGTAGCAGAGCGCGGGACCTTTATCGTGAATCCCGAGGGGAAGATCGTAGCTTATGAAGTCAATGCCGGAAACGTGGGACGCAATGCCGATGAACTGCTGCGCAAGCTGCAGGCCTGCCAGTTTGTTCATGAACACGGGGATGAGGTGTGCCCGGCAAAATGGCAGCCCGGAGCCGATACCCTGAAGCCGAGCCTTGACCTTGTGGGGCAGCTGTAAGGTATGGAGGGCATTAAAGAACTTTATGACGTCGTGGTGATCGGCGGCGGGCCGGCCGGATTGACGGCCGCCCTGTATCTGGCCCGGGCGAGGTATCGTGTTGTCGTGGTGGAAAAAGAGCATTTCGGCGGGCAGATCACCATTACGGATGAAGTGGTGAATTTCCCAGGAGTGGAGCGCACGTCCGGAAAGGCTCTCACCGAAACCATGCGCAGGCAGGCCCAGAGCTTTGGCGCGGAATTTCTGTTGGCTGAGGTGACCGGCCTTGCCATGGATGGCGATGTAAAGACGGTTCAGACCAGCCGGGGCGAACTGCACTGCTTTGGCGTGCTCCTTGCCACCGGCGCCCATCCCCGCAGCGTGGGCTTTGCCGGAGAGGCAGAGTTCAAGGGGAGAGGCGTCGCTTATTGCGCCACCTGTGACGGAGAGTTTTTTACCGGGAAAGAAGTCTTTGTGGTAGGCGGTGGCTTTGCAGCCGCGGAGGAAAGCGTATTTTTAACCAAGTACGCAAGGCATGTGACTATCCTCATCCGTGGCGATGGGTTTACCTGTGCCCCGGCTGCCGCGGAAGCGGCGCTTCACCACGAAAAGATCACGGTGGTCACCCATGCGCAGGTGGAAGAGGTATCCGGAAAGGATGGCCTCAGTCTCCTGAAGTATCGGAATACGGAAACAGGGGAGGTTACGGAATACAGAGCCGCAGAAGGGGATCCTTTCGGTGTATTCGTATTTGCTGGATACGAGCCCGCGACCGGCCTGGTGAAAGGCTTGGCAGAATGCGACGCAAAAGGGTATGTTGTAACCGACCGGAGTCAGAAGACCACCTGCGAAGGCTTGTATGCCGCCGGAGATGTGTGCATCAAACCCCTGCGACAGGTGGTGACGGCGGTGGGAGATGGAGCGCTGGCGGCGACAGAGCTGGAGCGCTATGCCGCCGCTCTGCAGAAAAAGACCGGCCTATATCCTGCGCCGCCCACGGCCATCTCAAAAGAGAACGAGGCAGCTCAGAAAAACAGTCGGCAGACGGATGGGCTGTTCACTCCGGATATGCTGTCCCAGCTGGAGGCAGTGTTTCAAAAAATGGCTTCCCCGCTGAGGCTGAAGCTCTATCTGGACGATACGCCCTTGTCTGCGGAGCTGAAGGGATATATGGAGGAGCTTTGCGCCCTGACGGATAAGCTCTCGCTGGAAATGAGCAGTGAAGCGCTGGAGGACCGCCCCTGCGTGCGGGTATGCAGGGCAGATGGCGCATGGACAGGTCTTGCGTTCCACGGGGTACCCGGCGGACACGAGTTTACGTCCTTTGTGCTGGGGCTTTATAACGCGGCCGGACCGGGACAGACTTTGGATGAAGAAATCCTTAGTGGGATACGGTCCTTGAAACCGGCGCATATGAAGATCCTGGTATCCCTTTCCTGCACCATGTGCCCGGAACTGGTGACGGCGGCCCAGCGGATTGCCGCAGAAAATCCCGGCGTGACGGCGGAGGTTTACGACCTGAACCATTTTGCAGCTCTGAGAGATCGGTATAAGGTAATGAGCGTCCCCTGTCTGGTGATTGATGATGGAGAAACCGTTTCGTTCGGGAAGAAAAACATCTCACAGCTTTTGGAACTGTTAAGAAAATAAAGAACAGAATAAAATGCCCATCCACATCAATGTGTGGATGGGCATTTTCATATATAGATGTGCGTATTTGTGCCGGTTTCCAGCCGGCGGATTCTTTACGGGCGTTGAAGGAATCAGTATATGACTCCGTGAAAATATGGCTCCTATTTTTTCAGCATATCACGGACAGCCTGGGGTGTGCTGCCAAACTTCTGCTGAAAAGCATGATAGAAGTTGGACACGCCGTGGTACCCAACGGCAGCCGCTATCTCCTGCACCGGCATATCGCTCTGCTCTAAAAGTTCAAGAGACTGTTCCATCCGCAAGGTACGCACATACTCGCCGATGCTTTTCCCCTCCGTCAACTGAAACGCCTTTTGGAGCTTGTTTTTATTCATGGCAACCCGTTTGCAAAGGTCCAATATGGAGGGCATGTTGCGCAGATTGCTTCGGATGAATCGTTTGGATTCCGCAACGGCGGCGAGCTCCGCTTCACTCAGATAGACAGGCTGTGTGGTGGAATACCGATGGACCAAGTCCAACAGGAAACCAGTTGCCGCCAGCCCCTGCCCCCGCATCCAGATTTGAAAGGGCTCGCCTGTCAGGGGACACCGCTCGATCCGCTGGTAAATCGCTGTCAGTTCCGGGGAGTGGATTTCCCCGGCACCGATGGAGCGTTTCGCGTCCTCCCAAAAGCTGCCGTAGAGAGGCACATTGTTTTCCTGAAAAAACTGTTCCTGAAAGTACATGCCGTGGAATCGCAGGCGCTGCCCTCCCGTCAGCTTCAGGAAATGGGGAGCAGGGGAATGGAAAACAAAGCAGCTGATTCCGGAAGTGGAATCCCTAGCGTCGGACTTTCGCATATAACTGACATAATGCCCCTCCTCATGGAAGCCAATGCCAAGGTATCGCTGGTGAATCTGGGAGCGGAAAATCACATCTTCGGGCGGCGTAAAATCTACCGCAGCCACGCAAAAGCCGTGGAGATCTCCCCAAAACCGGATATATGAGTTTTTGTCGGGAAAGGTAAAGCATGTTCCGTTCTCTACATCCATCTGCTTCGCCCCAAAGGAACCATAAAAACGAAAAGTTTCATCAATATTGCGTATGGTAACCATCTTATCATCTCCTTGCCGTGTGCTGAAATGGCACGCGGTTTTCTGTTTTGGCACAAATTTTGGTTAGTTATTGCTAACCTATATAAAGGATTATACCGAAGAAACGGCGTAAAATCAAGTGTTTTACAGAGAGGAGGACAGAAACGCGCTCATTTTGAGGCACTTACGGTGCTATTGACGCAAAGGGCCGCAAGCGGCATAATAAGCATAGGTTAGCAGAAACTAACTGAATGTATTTTTCTCCGCATACAAGAAGCGGGAGGGAAAGGAGAAGTATGGGAGAGAAAAAGAAAATTACAGTTTTCCGAGTATTCCAAGCCGCACAGTGCGGTTCGGCAAAATATGTGCTTGGGGTGCTCTGCTCTGCCGTCAGCATTCTATGCACAGCAGTTCCCTTTTACACGGTCTATCGCATTGTGCGTATTTTCCTGGAGGCGTCGCTCCACCAGGCGGTGGTAGATCCCTCTCAGGCGTGGTTCTGGGTGGGAATGACGCTGGCGAGCATTGCGGCAGGCATTTTGCTGTCCGTTGCGGGCAGCGTGATTTGTCATGACTGCGCTTTCCGGGCGCTCTACGACCTGCGTATGCGCATCCTGGGACACATGGGCAAACTGAACCTGGGCTTTTTCACCGGCGGGCAGTCCGGCGCAGTGCAGAAGACCATGAGCGACAACATCGAGAAGATGGAGGGCATTATCGCCCACGACGTATCTAATCTTGTTGGCGCCGCGCTGCTGCTGGTTTCGCTGGCCGTGATGCTCTTTTCCATCAATGTGCCATTGACGCTCACCATTTTTGCCGCACTGGCGGTTGCTTTTGTCATTCAGTTTTCGGCTTTCGGCGGAAAACGAGGGCAGAAAATCTGGACGGAATTGAACCAGTCCGCAACAGAACTGGATGCGGCCTTTTCCGAATATGTGGCCGGCATGGCGGAGGAAAAAATCTTCGGCAGGCCGGAAGCGGCGGCCCGACGCCTCACCGGATTGATTGAGAAAAACAGAAGTCACCTGATGGCCTATCTCAAACGGGTCACCCCAATCTACGGGGCGTATAAGACCATCACTCTGTCTGTGTTGGCTTTCATATTGATTACCGGCTGTGTGCTGCTGTACCTGAATCCAGGAAATCACCAGCTAATGATGGAACTTTTGATGTTTCTCATCGTGGGGCCAGCTGTTATCAGCCCGCTGATGGAGCTGGTGGAGTTCGGCGCAGAGCTTCGGAACCTGTCCGTGCGGATGGATCAGATTGACGATGTGTTGAAGCTGGAGCCGATAAGCGAGGGGCAGATAGAGGAAGCGCCGGCCTGCGCCGCGCTGTCTTTCCGGGACGTGAGTTTTTCCTATCAAAAAGCGGCGGATCCTTTGCGCCGTATGGCGCTGGACCATGTGAGCATGGAGATCCCAGCGGGCAGCTTTGTTGCGCTGGTGGGTCCCTCCGGCGGGGGTAAGTCTACGGCGGGGCAGCTGCTGGCCCGGTTTTGGGATGTGGAGAGCGGAAGCATCGCCATAGGCGGAACGGACATCCGGGACTATACCGCCCGGACGCTGATGGACACCGTAGCCTTTGTATTTCAGGACACCTATATCTTTGCGGAGAGCGTCTATGACAACATCGCCATGCACCGTGAGGTCAGCCGGGAGGCGGTGGAACAGGCGGCCCGAGCGGCCCGGTGCCACGAGTTCATATTGTCCCTCCCGGACGGTTACAACACCCGGCTGGGAGACGGCGGACACAAGCTGTCCGGCGGCGAGGCCCAGCGCATCGCCATCGCCCGGGCGATTTTGAAGGACGCCCCCATTGTGGTGCTGGACGAGGCCATGGCCTTTGCCGATGCGGAAAACGAGCTGGCGCTGCGGGAGGGCATGGCAGAGCTGCTCCGGGGCAAGACGGTTTTGATGATCGCCCACCGGCTCTACTCCATCCGGGATGCAGACTGTATTTATGTCCTGGACAGCGGGAGATTGGCCGAAAGCGGGACCCACCAGGAGCTTCTGGATAAAAATGGATTGTATGCCCATCTTTGGACTATTCAGAATGAGACGGAAGTCTGGCAGATGAAAGGAGGTGTTTCCCCTGCTTAATATGATACGGCAGTTTACTTTTCATAAGCCAAAGGAAATCCTCCAGCCCACGCTGTGGCTGTTCCTTTCCCAGGCGTGCAGCATGCTCCCGGCAATTCTGGCCTACATGGCTATCTACACTCTTGGCGAAGCGTTTGTGCCGCCCTATACCCTGGATCTATTCCGGCTTATTACCCTGGCGGCCCTTGGCGTTGGGTGCTTTGTGTTGCAGTATATAGTTGAGCTGATTTCCTATTACTTCACCTACGGCAAGGCGTACCGGGATACGGCGGACAAGCGCATTGCCTACATACAAAAACTGCGCCGGCAGCCATTGGGCTTTTTCTCAAGCAAGGAGTCCGGCGAGCTGATCAGCTCCTTTTCAAACGACTTTGCCAATGTGGAGTACACGCTCTGTTACTGGCTGCCATACCCGCTGGGCGTTGGGGCGCTGCTTGCGATTTCCATTGTTTGGATCTGCGTCTATGACTGGCGCATGGGGCTAGCCATGTTCGGCATGCTGCCCGTCTGCGCACTGCTCATGCTGCTTATCGCCAGGGTGAAGGAGAAGCACAGCGGTCGGGTCATGGCGGCAAAGGCCCACGCCGCCACGCAAATCAACGAATACCTGCGGGGCATGAAGGACCTGAAAGCCTATCATCGTACCGGCGAGGGGTTTGACGCCCTGAAAAAGGCAATGGGAAACCTGCGGGATGAATCCCTCAAAGACGAGGCCGTGGCGGGCAGTCTCAGCAACCTCTGCGCCTCCTTTGTGCGATTCATTGTGCCGGTGACGGTGGCGGTGGGGATGTACCTGCTCCTGGGTGGAAGCCTGAGCATATTGGATTTCGCCGGCTTTCTTGTTTTAGCCACCAAACTGGTGGAGGCCGAGCTGATGATGGTGGCAAGTATCTCGGCTCTTCGTGGGATGGCGCCCTCCGGTCGGCGGCTGGATGCGGTCATGACCACCCTGGAGCCCACGGGCGAGGCGGAAATCCGGCATGGGGATGCGTATGCATTTGAAAACATGTCCTTCCGCTATGGGGAGGGAGCGGATGTCATCCGGGACGTCTCCTTTGAAACGCCCGCCGGTTCTCTCACCGCCCTGGTAGGGCCTTCCGGAAGCGGGAAATCCACGCTGCTCCGGCTCATGGCCCGGTTTTGGGATTATCAGAAGGGGCATATCCGCATGGAGAAAAGGGACATCCGGGAAATCCAGCCGGACAGCCTGATTGACCAGATTTCCATGGTCATGCAGAACGCCTACCTGTTCCGTGGGTCGATTCGGGAAAACCTCTGCTTCGGGAATGAGACAATCAGCGAGGAACGGATGGTGGAGGCATGCCAAAAAGCCTGCTGCCACGAATTCATCTCCGCCCTACCGGAGGGCTACGACACCATGGTAGGCGAAGGCGGCGCCACCTTATCGGGCGGGGAGCGCCAGCGCATTTCTCTGGCCCGGGCCTTTTTGAAGGATGTGCCCATCCTGCTGCTGGACGAACCCACAGCTTCTCTGGACGCCGATAACGAGGCCATGGTGCAGCGGGCACTGGATGAAATCGCCAGAGAACGCACGGTTGTGATGATTGCCCACCGCCTGAAAACCGTCCGGGGCGCAGAGCAGATTCTCGTTCTGGAGGACGGAAAAATTATGGAACAAGGGACTCACGACCAGCTTGTCGGGGAGAACGGACTCTATGCCCGGCTGTGGGGATTGCAGAATCAAGCTGGAGCCTATACATTTCAGTCATCTAAGGAGGAAAAAAAGTGAAACAGTCTAAATTTTTAAGTTTGAAGGAATTCGTCATCGTGCTGTTGCTCGCCTGTGTGGAGACGGCCATTGGGCTTGTGGTTACCATGCCGTTTGCGGCCAATCTCCAGCTTGTCTATTTTCTCGCCCCCGGGCTTGCCGGGCTGATCAATGGAATTATCTATGTCCTGATCATCAAGAAGTGCCCAAAGATAGGCACACAGTTCCTTATCCCGACCATCTATGGGCTGTATTTCCTGTTTACCGGAAGTGTGTATGTTTTTATCTTCTTTATGATTTTGGCGGTTGTAAATGAGCTCATCATGCTGGGCGGCGGATATAGAAGCAAAATTCGCTCTGCTGTTCCTCATACACTCACCTGGATGCTCAACGCCATGGGCAGCACCCTGACGATGCTGCTGTTCCGGGACAGCCTGGTGGAGAGCTATGTGTCCATGGGTATGGACGCAGCCAGTGCAGATGCCGCCATCGCATCTCTGGAGGGCTTCTGGCTGGCGCCGCAGAACATTGCCATCGCCCTGATTGCTGCGGCGGCGCTGTCCATCGCCGGCTATGCGCTGGGTATGAAGATGCTGGGCAAGCACTTTAAACCGGCCGGAGTTGCGTAATGGGAGCAGAAAAACGAGGGCGCTTTTGGCCGGACCCTCGCACATGGCTGCTGCTCTGCCTGCTGGGGATTGCCGCTATCCTCGTTATCCGCTCCGAGATCGGGTGCCTGTGTCTGTTCCTGGCGTGCTTACTCATCCACTTGCTGGCGGGCAAGGGCGCTAAAATCCTTCCCTACGGGCTGTATTACCTCATTTTTTACGGCATTGGCTGGCTGGGCGTGCAGTTGATGGACAGCAGGGTTGCCTTTTCGGTCAGCTCCATGCTGTCCAGCATCGGTATTGTCAGCCGGAAGGTACTGGTGCCCCTCTCCTTTGCCATCTGCCTGGCCGGGGAGCCCACCGGCTCCCTGATGGCGGCGCTGCGAAAACTGCATCTGCCAAAGGCCGCGGGGATCGGGACGGCGGTCGTGCTGCGATTCTTTCCGACAATCGCCGGGGAATACCGGGCCATCCGTTCTTCCCAGCGGTTCCGTGGGATCGGGGTAGGGGTGCTGCACACCCTTACCCATCTTCCCACCACGGCGGAGTATATTCTGATCCCGCTGATCCTTCGCACGACGAAGGTGGCGGAGGAGCTCGCCGCCTCTATGACGGTGCGGGGCGTGCGGTTTTCCGGGGAGACGGTCAGCTACCGCTCCATCCGGTTTTGCTGGAAGGACGCTGCTCTTCTTGCCATACTGTTCGCTGTCGCCTGTACAGTTCTGCTTCTGGAGAGGAGCGGTGTCCTTTGATTGAACTGAAAAATATCTCCTTTATCTATGAAAACAGCCGGGAGGGAGAAAGCCAGCTGCGCCATGTGAATTTGCAAGTAGCCCAGGGCGAACTGGTGATCCTCGCCGGCCGGAGCGGATGCGGAAAAACTACCCTGACCCGTGTGCTCAACGGACTGTGCCCGCAGTTTTACCCGGGAGAGCTTACCGGCAGCTACCTGCTGGATGGACAGGACGCCTTAAAAATGCCGATTCACCAGCTTGGTACGATGGTGGGCAGTGTGTTCCAGGACCCCCGCAGCCAGTTCTTTACCACAAATACCACGGATGAGATTGTACTCGGCATGGAGAACATTCCGATGGAACGCCCTGTGATGCAGAAACGGGTGAAAGCTGTATGCAGCCAGATGAATATCCAGCGTCTGCTGGATCGGCAGATATTCCCGCTTTCCAGCGGGGAGAAGCAGTTGATTGCCATTGCATCTGTTTGCGCCATGGAGCCCAAGGTCATTGTCATGGACGAGCCATCCGCTAATCTGGACAGCGACGCCATGGTGCGTTTGGGTTCCCTGCTGTACCGCCTGAAAGAGGCAGGACACACGATTATACTCTCTGAGCACCGCTTTCATTACGTCCGCGATTCCTTTGACCGGCTGGTATTTATGGAGAATGGAGAGATCACCTCCATTTACAGCCGCAGCGAGGCGCTCAGCCTGACAGAAGCGCAGCTTGCGGTCATGGGGCTGCGCCCCTTCCAGCCGCCATCTTTCCAAGTAGGTGGGGCGTTTCTCTCAAAGCCGGAGGATACTTTGCAGGTTTCGAAAATTTCCTGTATGCTGGACGGGCGGCAGATTTTAGAGGACGTCACCTTTTCAGTCCGAAGCGGCGGCATTCTAGCCATCGCCGGACCCAATGGCGCCGGAAAATCCACTTTATGCCGGATAATCACAGGCTTATACCGCTCCATGGGAACGGTTCAAATCAACGGAGAATACCTGAAACGAAAACGGCGCACTAAAAAATCCTTTTTCGTGCAGCAGGATGCCGACTACCAGCTCTATGCCCCCACCGTGGTGGACGAATTCCTGATTGGGAAAAGAGCCTCGCCTGAGCTTAGACAGGCCATTCTGAAAAGGCTGTACGAAATGGGACTGGAGACCTTTGCGGATCGCCATCCAGCCTCCCTTTCGGGCGGGCAGAAGCAGCGCCTGCTGCTGGCCCTTGCAGCGGAGAGCGGCCGGAAACTCATGGTCTTCGATGAGCCCACAAGCGGTTTGGACGGGTACAATATGCGTCTGACGGTAAAGCTGTTCCGGCAGCTTTCCGCAGAGGGGAAGTGCCTGCTGCTGATTACTCACGATATGGATTTGATCGCAGCAGCCGCTGACTGCGTACTCTATATAGATCAGGGAAAAGTACGCTATCACCGCAATGTGCTGCGGGATATTTAAAAGGAGGGAGTGATCTATGCCACTGACGCCTTCTATGGAGAACTATTTAAAGGCGATATTTACCTTGCGGCAGGCCCATGAAAGGGTTCGCTGCAGCGACATTGCGGAGCGGATGAAAGTCACCCTTCCTTCTGTGAGCCGGGCTGTCAAAGAATTGGAGAAGATGGGGCATGTAAGTCGTGACGGAGACGGTTCCGTCACACTGACGCCATCTGGAGAAAGAATTGCTGCGGAAATTTATGAGCGCCATCGCTTTTTCACACGGCGGCTGATTGCCGCAGGTGTAGACCCTGAAACGGCGGCAAAAGAGGCATGCCATATGGAGCATGGGGTCAGCGAGGAATCGTTTCAAAAACTGAAGGAAGCAGCAGAAGGCTGAGTAAGGGGATTACGCTCATATCCCTGCACCAGCACGGATACAAAGGAATATACAAAAGACGACGCACTCTTTTTAGGAGCAACGTCGTCTTTTAATTTTTCGTAATGATGTAAATTGTTTTATGCCAGCTTCCAACTGGCAGCCTCTTTGCGGGCGTCGAGGAAATCTCGGTACAGGCCGTCCTGTCCGGCCAGCTCGTCGTGGGTTCCCTTCTGCACGATATGGCCGCCGTCCAGCACCAGGATCTGGTCGGCCTTCCGCACGGTTTTCAGCCGGTGGGCGATCATGAGAATGGTCTTATCCTTCATCAGCGCCTCCATGGCCTTTTGCAGCTTATCCTCGTTCTCCGGGTCCACATTTGCCGTGGCCTCGTCAAAGATGATGATGGGCGCATCCTTCAGCATGGCCCGGGCAATGGAGATCCGATGTTTTTCGCCGCCGGAGAGGGTAGCGCCGCCTTCCCCAATGACGGTGTCGTATCCATCGGGGAAGGATTCGATAAACTCATGGCAGCAGGCTTTTTTCGCCGCCTCCACCACCTGTTCGTGGGTGGCGTCCGGCCGGCCAAACTTGATGTTGTTCTCAATGGTATCGGCGAAAAGGTAAACCTTCTGAAATACCATGCTCACCTGGTCCATCAGGGATTCCAGGGTATAGTCCTTCACATTGATCCCGCCGATACGGACGGCACCGCCGTCCACGTCCCAGAACCGGGCAATCAGGTTGCACAACGTCGTCTTGCCCGACCCGCTGGGGCCCACAATGGCTGTGGTGGTTTTGTCCGGGATGGTGATGGACACGTCCTTCAAAATCGGTTTCCGGTCGTAGGAAAAATCAACGTGCTCAAAGGAAATATCGTGGGCTTTGGGATGCTGCGCCTTGCCCTTTTCGTCCATCTCCGGGATCTCATCTACCTGGTTGGCGTGGTCGATGGAGCTCCCCACCAGCCGTAGGGCGGATACGCCGCTGCCCGCAGATTTGATCTGCGAAAAGATCAGGAAAGCCACAATGACCGCCATCAGGGCGTTGGCAAGAGAGATGGTCCCGTTTAAGAAAAACGCTACGGTGGCAATCAAAATCAACACGCTGGACAGCTGAAGGATCATCTCCTGGGCCATGATATAGGGGGTAAACAGCTTTTCAATCCCCAGATTGCTGCTGCGGCTGTCCTCCAGGGCCTGGCGCACCTTCTGGTCGCCCTTCCTGGTGAGGTTAAAGGATTTGATGATGCTCATGCCCTGGAGCTGCTCCAGTATCGTCTCCACCATCTTGGCCTCTGCCGCCTGCCGCTTGGGAGCAAGGACGGCAGATTTCCGTTCCATGGCCGAGAGCAGCAGAAAATAAAGCACCATGCCCGCAAGGGCCAGCAGACCCAAGCGCCAATCCCATACCAGCACAAACAGGAGCATGACAAGGGAATTGATAAGTCCACTTAAAATATTCACCAGCACCATAGGGCCGGTGTTCTCCACCTCGTCCAGAACGGTGGTGGTAATGCCGCTCAGCTCGCCCAGGCTCTTGTCGTTAAAGTATCCCATGGGAACCCGCTTGAGCTTGTCGCCGATGGCAATGCGCTTGTTTGCCACCATGAAATAACCGGCGTGGGTCTGCTGGAGCTGGGTGAACCGGTTTACAATGGCCCGGCCGATGATGCTGACCAGCAGCAGCCCCAAGGCCTGCCATGCGGGGGCGGAGGAGGCGGAGCCATCCACCAAAGCCAGTACGACCACATAGATGGCAGCCATCTGGAACATATGGAAGACGGCGAAGAAAAAGCAGCCGATGATGGATGTGCGTATGTTCTTCTGTTCTTCCCCGGCAAACCGCCAGATCTTTCTAAGTATTTCAATCATGCCGCGTCACCGTCCTTTGCGCCGATGTGGGCGTTCCACATCTCCTGATACAGTTTGTTCTGGTCCAAAAGCTCTTTGTGTGTCCCGTTGCCGGCTACCCGGCCGTCCTGGATGACGAAAATCTGGTCGGCATCGGTGATGGTAGACAGGCGGTGGGCAATGACGATTACCGTCTTGCCCTTGACCAGCCTGGCGACGGCCTGCTGGATGACGGCTTCATTCTCCGGGTCGATGTAGGCGGTAGCCTCGTCTAAAATGACGATAGGGGCGTTTTTCAGCATGGCCCGGGCGATGGAGACGCGCTGGCGCTCCCCGCCGGAGAGATGGGCGCCTCCGCCGCCGACTACGGTATCATAGCCATTTTCCAGGCTACGGATGAAGCCGTCGCAGCCTGCCGCTTTGGCAACCGCCTCCACCTCAGCGTCGCTGGCGCCGGGTTTGCCCATACGGATATTTTCCCGCACGGTCTCGTCAAACAGGTAGTTGTCCTGGGAGACAAAGGCCACTTGGCCGTAAAGCTGGGGAAGGGGGATTTCTTTCAGATCCTGTCCTCCCAGGGTGATCTTGCCTTTGTCCACATCCCAGAATCCGCCGATGAGCTTGGCGATGGTGCTCTTGCCGGAACCGGAGGGGCCCACAAAGGCGGTCATACTGCCTGCCGGGATGGAGAGGGATATGTCGTGCAGGATCTCCTTGTCGTCGTGATAGCCGAAGGAAACGTGCTCCACCTGAACATCCATGGAACCAAGCTTTACCATGCTATCGCCGTGGTCCTGTTCTTCGCCGTTCAGAATGGAGTCCACTTCGCCTACAATGGTACCCACCTTTGCCAAGCTGTCCACAAAGTCCATGGCGGCAAGCAAGGGGCCGGCAATCCCTAAAGACAGGACAATGGTGGTGATGAAGGTTCCAATAGACAAGCTTCCATTGACATAGAGCAGCCAGCCCGCCGGCAAAATGGTGATCATAGTGGTGGGAGAGATGGCCCGCGCCAGGGACATGGGCATCTGGCAGCTCTTCATCCAGTGGTAGAAGTAGGAGGCGTTGGCCTTTACCCGGTCGGTAAACTTGGCATAGGAGTTTTTGCCCTGGTTGAAGGCTTTGATGACCTCGATGCCGCCGATGTATTCCACAATGGTGGAGTTCATCGCCTGGGTGACCTTGACCGAGCCTTCATACTGCGTCCCGTAGTTTTTCATCACCGCCATCATGAAGATCATGCCGACGGGGATCGACACCAGGGAGAGCAGCGCCATCCGCCAGTCCAGGACAAATAAGTAGATGAGGATGCACACCGGCCCCAAAATGTTGGCGGTCATTTCCGGCAGCAGATGGGCCAGCGGGCGTTCCATGCTTTCCACCTGATCCACAATGATCTGTTTCATCTGCCCGCTGGGGGTGTCCATCACGGTGCCCAGCGGCATCCTGGGGAGCTTTTCCAAGATCCGTTCCCGGATACTTTTGAGAATGGAGAACGTGGATTTGTGGGACAGGGACAGAGCCAGCGAGTAAAGGGCGGAGCGGACAAGAAATCCCGCCAGCGCCAACACGCACCATAGCACATAAAAGGATATCTCCTTGTTCCTATTTAAAAAGCCGATGATGATCTGCGCTGCCGCGAAATAGGGCAGCATACCGCACAGCACGCCGATGGAAGCGGAGCAGATGGCCCCGACCAGGCCGCCGTGATAGTCTTTTCCCAGCTCCCACAAGCGGAGCAGAGGACTTTGTTTTTCCATATCGATTCCTCCTTTTGGGTTAGCTTTTACTAACTTATATTGCTATAAAAAGGCCGCCGCCTGCGGATCCAAACAGGAAACAGCCTGATTATCGAATTTATGGCTCTGCCGGATTGAATACCGTGGAGAAGCCCTGCATGTGATAGCGGTTGAGCAGCTTCACATATTTTACGGCGTCTGCTTTGCTCATGTTGTGGCGCACCACCTCGAACATCCCGTTAAAATAGGCGGTAACGATGATGTGGATGAAATCCTCTGTCACCAGGCCGGATTTCACGCTCTCACAGCCGATGACCTCCATGTATTTGTAGGTGTAGTCCACCTCAATGTCCACCAGTTCATCTAAGAAACAGGCAAACTGTGTGCCTTCGGCACCGTCCAATAGAAGGCGGAACTCGTCAAAATGGTCGTAGATGTAATCCAAAAGCTCCATCTGATGCAGGGAAGTGTACCGGCCCATTTCGCTCTGCTGGACGTTATCATCCAACTGGTGGAAGTTCTCCTGGATTTCCAGGAACATCCGTCTCATTTCTTCGGCAACAGGTTCCACAATGGCGCGGAACAGTCCCTCCTTGTCCCCAAACCGGGTATAAATCGAGCTGGTGCTGGTACCGGCCTCCTGGGCGATGGTCCGCAGGGAGGCGTCCTTGTAGCCTTTCTCCAGGAATTCTTTTTTCGCGCATTCCAGTACCGCTTCATAAACGCCCTCAATCTGTTTCGCCAAAGCGATCACCTTCTTTCAAAATATTCGTAACAGTGTTTCATAACACTGTTTTAATTATAATGCCCTTTTGCTTCTTTGTCAAACAAAAAATTGAAAATAGAAAAAATTGTTCCGTGAAAACTTTCTAGACTATTGACAGAGCCTCTGAGGGCTGTTTGAAAATCTATTGACATGGATCGTTGTCACCACTATAATATAACTTAGTTATATTGACGACGACGGCATTACTTGAGGTGAATATGGCAAGAAGAAAACAATCGGAGCTTGGTGATATCGCAACAAGAGATAGGATCCTTAACAGCGCAAGGAAATATTTCCTGGAATATGGCTTTCAGGCAGCGCCATTAAGGAAAATAGCCATGGATGCGGGATTTACTTCCGGAGCCCTTTACGGCTATTTTAATTCGAAAGAAGCTCTTTTTTATGCAATAACCGATCCTATCGCAGAGAGCCTGATGAAGAAGCTGAATGAGATAAGGGAAGAAATGAATGAGATCCCTGACAAAGACAGACTGAAACGAATGGGCAGCGCTTACTATCATCATATCCCTGAAATCGTTGAAATCCTGTTATCAGACCGTGATGCAGTGAAGCTCATTGTAACCGGTTCCAGGGGAACTAAGTATGAAGCGTTTGTTGAAACCATCGCTTCAAGAAATACCGCAAATATCGAAAATGCGGCAAAGAAATCCAAAGAAGATGATATTGAGGGAATCAAAGAAGAAACTCTCGCCATCCTGATGGAAGAGTACATCGCAACATTATTCCGACTCGTTACATCGGACAGGGATAAAGAGACCATCATCAACTGCATGGAGATGATGGGCAGAGTATATGAAACCGGTATTACAAATCTGATGAAGAAGGAGCAATAAAATGGCGTTCAGAGACAATTTCGGCAATCCACAGGGCTTTATAGGAAGACTCATGCTTTCCGGCATGAATATGGGGCACAGTCCAATGGCCAAATGGGCATTTACACAATTCGATGTCCCGGATGACGGAAAGCTGGTTGATATCGGCTGCGGCGGCGGATTTAATATCCGAAGATTATTAGAGCGCTCCAAGGACGGTTTTGTTTACGGGATCGATATTTCCAGCACTAGCGTTGAGAAGTCAAAAAAGACGAATAAAAAGAATATCGGCAAAAGATGTGAGGTGCTTCTTGGGAGCGCGGACAACCTTCCGTTAGAGGATAACTCCATAAAACTTGCCATAGCTTTTGAAACCGTGTATTTCTGGGAAGCTTTGGAGAAATGCTTTGCGGAAGTTAAGAGAACGATTGAACCGGGTGGAAAATTCGTGGTGGTCAATGACCCTGGTGATCCTGAAAAACATTGGGAAAAGATGATACCGGGGATGAAATCATATACACCGGATGAAATAAAACAGGCCATGGAGGCCGTTGGCTTCATGGATGTCAGGGTCACAAAGAATAAATTTATGTTCTGTGTATCCGGAAAGAAAGGAAAATAAAAAGGCGGCGGCACAAGAAGATTCTGTGTCGCCGCTCTCAGGATATTATGTATTGGCCCGGCGGTTCCAGCCCCGGCTCTGCTGGCGCACCGTGACGAAATCCCGGTACAGACCGCCGGCTTCCATCAATTCCTCGTGGGTGCCGGACTGGGCGATCCGGCCGTCCGCGATCACCAGGATCTGATCGGCGTTCCGGATGGTGTTCAGCCGGTGGGCAATGACCAGCAATGTCTTTCCCTTGCACAGTTCGCTGATGGCCTGCTGGATGTAGCTCTCGTTGTCGGCGTCCACGCTGGCGGTAGCTTCGTCCAGAATGACGATGGGGGCGTCTTTCAAAATGCACCGGGCAATCGAAATGCGCTGGCGCTCGCCCCCGGAAAGACTCTCGCCGCCTTCGCCGATTACCGTGTCAAATCCCTGTGGAAGAGCCATGATGAAATCATAGCACCGGGATTTTTTCGCCGCTTCCATCACTTCCTCCCGGGTGGCGTCCGGCCGACCCATGGCGATGTTGTTGTAGATGGTATCCTGGAAGAGATACACCCGCTGGAACACCATGGAGATATGGTCCATCAGGTCGGCAAGCTTTACCTCCCGCACATCCTTGCCCCGCACCAGCACCTTCCCTGCCCCCACGTTCCAGAACCGGGCCAGGAGGTTCGCCACTGTGGATTTCCCGCCGCCAGAGGGACCTACCAGCGCCGCCATGGTGTGCTGCGGGAGGGTGAAGGAAATGTTGTGGAGCACGTCCTTTTCCCCATAGGCAAAGCGGACGTTTTGAAACGCCACCTCCGGCGCTTCGCTGTTTTCCGGAATGGAGGATTTCCCGTTGTCCGGCAGTTCCTTCTCTCCAAAGACTTCTTCGATCCGGTCCATGCAACTGTTCATCACCGTCAGGCGAGTGGCCTGGGTATACAGGGCCTTGATGGGGCCGAACAGGTCGGATACAAACAGCATGACGCCCACCAGGAAGGTGACGCTCAACAGCGCCTGGCTGTGGAGAAAGAAGGACAGGGCCACAATGGCGGCAACGCCCAGGCCGTAGACGATGTTCATCCAAAGCTGATAGGGAGAGTGGTTTTCTTCAAAGCGGATGTTGGTTTCACAGCTCTTTTCAAAGTTTTCGGTCAGCTCTTTGGATTTCTCGCCCAGCAGATTGTAGGTCTTGATGATTCCGATGCCCTCCACAAAATCCAGCACCGCTTCGGTCAGGTTCTCGTTCTGTTCCTGCCGGTCCTTGGAATCCTGGAGCGCTTCCTTCTTCATACCTCTGGCGATGAGGAGGATGATCCCGATGATGGCCAGCGCGGCCAGGCCGATCCAGAGGTTAAAGAACAGCAGGAAGATCACCATAATGGCTTCCGCAAAAATGTAGCTCATCATATCCGCCAGCACGGTCATGCAGTTTTCCTCGATGAACACCATGTCGGAGGAAAGCACCGAGCTGATCTTGCCGATGTTCCCTTCGGTAAAATACCCCATGGGCATCCGCCGCAGATGGGCGCCCAGCTCCATGCGCATGTCGGAGAACACCATAAACCCCGCCGCCGACTGGAGCCGGTCGGCAATGTGATGAAAGACGACCTGTAATAGGACGCAGGCAGCCGTGGCGATTCCATACAACAGGCAATCCACAGCGGCCAGCGTGCCCTCGTAAAATTCGGCCAGCGCCAGGAACGCCAGCATGATCGGGGCCTTGGCCAGCAGGGACTTTAAGAAAGAGAACACAAAGGCCAGCTGGATCCGTCTCTTGTATTTTCCAGACACGGCCAAAATCCGTTTCATCAGTTTAATCATTGTCTATTCCTCCTTCCGCAGCCGCGTTGGCTGTAACGCCCCAGGCGGCGCTGCCTTCCGCCGCCTGCCACAGCTTCGCATATTCTGGGCAGTTTTCCAGCAGCTTTTCATGGAGTCCAATCCCCGCAACCTGGCCGTTATTCAGCACACAAATCTGGTCGGCGTTTACGATGGAGTGGAGCCGGTGAGCGATGACGATGACCGTTTTTCCTTTGATGATCTCGGCGATTGCCGCATTCATTTTTTCCTCGTTCTCCGGATCCATGAAGGCCGTGGCCTCGTCCAACACCACAATAGGGGCGTCCTTCAGAATGGCCCGTGCCAGAGAGATGCGCTGGCGCTCCCCACCGGAGAGCTGTTTGCCGCCGTCCCCGGCCATGGTATGGATGCCCTGGGGCAGACGGGCGAGAAATTCCATACACTGGGCCTTCTCCGCCGCAGCCAGCACTTCATCGTCTGTGGCGTCCGGTTTTCCCAGGCGTATATTTTCCAGCAGGCTCATGTTAAAGAGAAACTGTTCCTGGGATACATAGGATATTTGATCGTTTAAGGCCTCCACGCTCATGTCCCGCAGATCCTGTCCGCCGACTTGAATGCTGCCGCCGGTCACATCATAGTAATGGACCAGCAGCTTTGCCAGGGTGGATTTCCCGGACCCCGATTCACCCACCAGGGCGGTGAGACTGCCCTCCGGCACGGTGAGGGAAACCCCGTGGAGCACTTCGTCCTCCTTGTAGGCAAAGCGGACGTTTTCAAAGGAAATGCTGTGATCTTTGCCGGTGAAGGGCTTTTCTTTTTGCTCCAACGCCGGGGCGTTTATCAGTTCTTCCAGCGATGTGATCTTGTAATTGATCTGGGGCAGGGTGGACATGAAGCTCAGCGCCCGCAGCAGCGGCGCCCCCGCACCGAAGGACATGCAGAGCACCAGGGCCAGATCCGGCAGCGTGGAAGCGCCGGAAAGCACCAGATAAGCCCCGATGGGCAGGGTGAACAGGGCCAGGCAGGGGAGGATGCTGTTATACAGCGCCATCCAGGGCCAGCAGACCCTGTACCAGGCCAGCGTGAAATCCCGGTAGCCCCGCACATCCTGCTCAAACCGCTTGTAGGATTCACCATCCCGGTTGAAAACCTTCACCACCTCCATGCCGTTGATGTATTCCACAATGGTGTTGTTCATCTTCTGGGCGGAAGCGTAGTAGGCCCCCATTTTGCTGGTGCCGGCCTGATACATGGCGCCCATGGCGATGAGGCCCAAAGGCAGGGCGCAGAGGGACAGCAACGCCAGCTTCCAGTCCACGAAAAACATGGCGATAAAAACGAACAGCGGCACCGCCACGTTGGAGAGCCCCTCCGGCAGGGCGTGGGCCAACAGCAGCTCAATGGAGTCGATGTCGTCAATGAACATCTTCTTGAGGGTTCCCACGCCCTTTTCTTGAATGGTCCCCAGAGGCTGGCGCTCCAGCTTCCCCTGGAGGGAGGAGCGCAGATTTCGCAGGGTTTTGTAGGCCGCCCGGTGGGAAAGGGCCAAACCCTTGACGTAGAACAGGGCGTACAACACCCCGCAGATCCCAATGGCCAGTACCCGCCAGGCCACATAACCGACTCCCACGTTCTCATGTAAAAGCAGCGGTTCCATGAGCTGGTAGAGGAAGAGAAAGGGCAGTACGTTCATCACAATGCCCATAAGCATGACCGCCATGGAAGCGTAGGTGGTTTTGCGGTATTCGCCCGCGTATTCCAACACTTTTTTGAACACGGTTGTTACCTCCTTATAGGATGTGATTTAATTAGTCTAGACTAACTCTTCGACCGAAGAAAGGCCCTTCGCTGAGGGCTACTTCTCCACATGAAATTCCAGCGCCTTATGCCAGTCGAACAGCTTGCAGACAATGCGGCAGTGCTGTTCGATCTGCTCCCAGTCAAAGCCATGGATGAACGGTTCATAGATGGTGGTCCAGAAGGCGGAAAGCAGGATATGCAGTTCCTCCGGCCCCACGTCCGTCCGGCAAATGCCCCGCCGCTGGGCCTCCGCCAAAAAGGCGCTGGTGGCCTTTGTCAGCACCTCCACCCAGTCGTGCTGGAAATTCGCGTACCGGGTCCCGTCAGAACGGGAGAGCAGCAGGACAAAATCGTCATGCCGGTCGTAGAGGAAGCGCATCCACCACATCATGTCCGGGCCGTCCATGTCCCAGGCTTTGATGAGTTCCGCGTCCGACATAGCGGTCGGATCCCGATCTCCCCGGGAATGGGCCACCTCGTACAGGTCCTTCACCGTCTGATCTACTACGGCGCAGAACAAGTCCTCTTTTCCTTTGTACCGCTTGTACAGCGCCCCGGTGGTGACGCCGGCCCCTTCACAAATGGCTTTGAGGGAAGCCTTTTCAAACCCGTTGTTCAGAAACTCTTTCCGGGCGCTCTCGAAAATACGCGGGTCAATGGAATGATCCGGCACTGCCATAACATATCACCTTCTTACTTTGATAATTTAATTACCGATAATCTAATTATCAATATATCACAGACGAATTCTTTTGTCAAGGGATAAGATTTTCTCTTGACTGGTTAGTGGCAACTAACTATAATAAAGAGTGGATGATTCTATCGGTTTGAGGGATTCCCATGGATAAATATAAGATGGAAAAGAATACGGTACAGGAGACGCTGGTTATCCCGCTGTATGGCCGCCGGTTGTGCTCCCGGATGTTCCCGACGCTCTTTCAGGATGAAAGCGCGGCGGAACTGATGGAGCGCATAGACTATGATTTTTCGGAGCTGGAGAAGCAGTCAAACAGCCTGATGCAGGTGTTCGGCGCGCTGGAAGTCGCCATGCGTCAGAGCGATCTGGCCTGGGAGGTGCGGGATTATTTGAAATCCCATCCGAAGGCGGCAATCATCAATCTCGGCTGCGGACTGGACAACACCGGCCGGGCCTGCGACAACGGGAGCTGCAAAATCTACAACATTGACCTGCCCGATGTGATTGCATTACGCAATCAACTGCTGCCAGCGGGGGAACGCGAACAGAATCTGGCGCTGGACTTGAATGATCCGGTCTGGATGGACGCTATCGATGCCGACTCGGCGGACGGTACCGTGCTGTTTGCCGCCGGGGTGTTTTATTACTTCACCACAAAACAGGTACAACGATTAGTCACATCCATGGCGGAACGGTTTCCCGGCGGACGGCTGGTATTCGACGGGGCGGGGAAAACCGCCGTCAGGCTGATGCTCAAAACCTGGGTGAAACAGGCGGGGATCAAGGACGTGGGCGCATACTTCTCCGTAAAGGACGCCAAAGAGGAGCTGGAGCGTTGGTCGCCGCTCCTTTCCGTTTCCAGCCGCGGGTATATGCAGGGATACCGGAAGCTGGAGGGACCGGGGGTAAGACCCATCCACCGCCTTCTTGCTAAAATCGCAGACGGGCCGCTGCATCTGCAAATCGTGCGGGTGGAATTTAAGGAGGTGTCCCGATGAACTGGCTTCGGACGATATTGGACGGATTTGCCATGACAGCCTATTTTAACCTATTTGCCGCTGCCGTGGCGCTGTATAACCCCCGGCTGATGTTCCCCTGCTTACCCGTCGGCCATTATCAGGGATGCGCCGGAACCGCCCACAAAAGCGGAGAACCGCTTTTACTGGCTGTGGATCTGTTTTGGGGAGCTGCTGCCCCTTTTGATCTACGGCGCAGTCAGCCTGGTGGAAGGCGGAACGCAGGGGTTTTGGCAGATGGCGCTGACAGGATATATCCAGTGGATGATGGTAAACCTGTGCGACCTGTTTTTTCTGGACATCTTTCTTATCCAGAAAAAGGTGAAGCGCCGTTTTGTCATTCCCGGTACGGAGGGGCACCCCGGTTATGGGTTCAAGGCGTGGATGAAAAACTATGCCTTGCCAGAACATTTGCTACAATGGCCGCTGATCCTCTGCCCCCTGATGGCGGCGGTACAGGCAGGGCTGGGTTTGATTATGAATACGTTGCGGCAGGCAGGATAGTTGTTTGCAATATTTGTAAGGAGGGATACTATGCCGAAATTCAACGCTGTAGAGAACACTTTGTTTATTCCAATGCTGGGCAGGATCTACGCCAGCGAGCATTTTCAAAACATTTTGTATGATGAAAAGGCCCTGTCGCTGAAAGATGCGCTGCCAAAAGGTCTGGCGGAAACAGGTTCCCAAAGCCAGTACACCCTACTGGCTTCTGCTTCCCGTTCTGCTAATATGGATCGGTATATCCGGGACTTCCTCCGCCGCAAACCAGACGGCATAATTGCGGAACTGGGGTGCGGGCTGGAGACCACCTTTTACAGGAACGACGATGGGCATACCCGCTGGTACGCTGTCGATCTGCCGGATGTCATGGAATATCGAAAGACGCTGCTCCCGGAACCGGATCGGCAGATATACTTTGCCGGCGATGCTTTTTCGGAAGGCTGGATCAGGCAGATTCGTACCGATGAACCGAATGCGCCGGTGCTGGTTACTGCCGGCGGCCTGTTCCACTATTTTGAAGAGGAAAAAGTGCTTTCCCTTCTGCGGATGCTGCAAAGCTCCGGGAATATGGAGGTCGTGTTCGACACCGTGAACAAAAGAGGAATGGATATGACGCGGAAGAAATATATGAAGCAGATGGGCCATGCGGATGCCAAGATGTTTTTCTATGTGGATTCCGCAGCGGAGCTTGCCCGGAAAATTGGCAGTGATGCCTGCGTCCTTACGGAAGAGCCCTATTACCGTCATATTGATAAGACCGGGCTGAAGTTCTCCACAAAACTCAGCATGAACGTATCTGACCGATTTTGTATGGTGAAGATGGTGCATTTGGAATCAAACAAGAAAGATTTAACTAAGTAAGGAGATGGTAGTACCATGCAAGACAGGAATTCCCGACAGACGGCAATCCGTCTTGGCGCTCACGGCGAGGACTATGGAAACTGGATGCCGGTCTCGATGCTCCGGCTGGTGGGCGGCCTTTTGTTTTTGACAGTGGTGCTGGCCGCGCTGTCGTTTACGGTGTTTCGCCTTACAGTGCTGGGCGTGATATTCGTAATCGCCGCAGTCGTATTGCTTGTACTGCTCTGCTGGATCACCTGGATCCGACGGCAGTATGCCTTCGGCGGAGGCGGTATGATGGAGCGAGTACATCATACCATACTTTCTCATTTGAATTACAACGGAAAGGGTACGCTGCTGGATGTGGGCTGCGGCTCCGGGGCGCTGGCCATCCGGGCCGCCCTGACGTGGCGGTCGGCGCAAGTAACGGGCATCGACTACTGGGGGGCGGCCTACGGCTACGGCCAGGCCATGTGCGAGAAAAATGCCGCCAGTGAAGGCGTGGGTTCCCGGTGTACCTTTCGGCGCGGGGACGCCAACAGGCTGGATTTTCCCGATGAAAGCTTTGACGCCGTGGTGAGCAACTATGTCTACCACAACATCACCGGGGCTGATAAACAAAAACTGCTGCTGGAAACCCTGCGGGTTCTGAAAAAGGGCGGTGTGTTCGCCCTGAACGATGAGATGAAGCCCCGGATGTACGGAGATATGGAGGCTTTTGCACAAAGGCTCCGGGATATGGGCTATGAGGATGTGCGGCTGATCGATACCGCGAAAGAAGCCTTCGGTTCCCGCCGCCGGGCGGCGCTGATGATGCTGGGGGATTCCAGGTTGCTGGTGGGAAGGAAGTAACGCGGGCGAAGTATCTATTTCGGGAGGAAAACATGAGCTTGGAGGAATTTCGCCGGAAGTATCCGGCGCAGACAATGACCTTGGGCAATGGAAAACCGTTTGCATATCGTTATTATAGAAACCCGAAGGCCGCCGCAGCGGTCGTTTTATTGACAGGGGGAATCGGCCTTTCCGATTTGTTTTACCGGCACTTTGAATGGTTTGCAGGGGATTTTTCCGTATTGACCTTTGATTATCAGATCCAATTTGCCGACAACGGCGAATTTTACGATGCTGTAGCAGAGCTGCTGCGGCGGCTTGGGGAAAAGGCCTGGCTGGTAGGCCAGTCTCTGGGCGGTGTGGTGGCCCAGGTCATCGCAGCCCGGCATCCGGAGGTAGTGGAAGGGCTGGTGCTTTCCAACACCTGTTCCCTGGCGAAGGATATGGGCGATGAAGCATACAGCCATCTGAAAAAGAGCGATAGAAAGCCAGAAGAAATCCAAAAAGCTTTTATCGGTTCTTCCTTTCTCCCTTTTCAAGCGCCTGATGAAATGGGCGGTGATGAAAAAGAAAACGGACGGTTTTACCCCGCAGGAGAAAGCTATCATGGAAGAGCTGTGTAGCGCCATGCTGGAGCTGCTCACCAAACCCTATGAATACCACATGATTGACTTCCTCTGCGACGCGGAAAATTATTTCGGTATGACAGAGCAGGACTTTGCCAGGTGGGACGACAAAGTCCTGCTGATTCTGTCCGAGGATGATACCACCTTCAACCAGGCTTGCAAGGATGCCCTGATTGCCATTATGCCAAACCCTACCGTTGTCACAAACCTGACCGGCGGGCATTTGGCGCTGATGGTCAGACTGGAGCGGTATGCTGAACTTGTGACGGAGTATATTCAAAAGCGGATATAGGGAAAAGGCGCTGTTGGAATTGCCGGAAAAAGCAGGGGAGAGGTTGTGATATGATCTGCCTCAGATCGTGAGGACAACAAAAACGGCCAGCAGCGTTTTAGTTGCCGGCCGGAAAAAGGTTGTATTTTTTCTATGTGTGCTCAACGGGGAACCGTTCGACGGCAGAATCCTCCAGCAGGGCCGCCATGAGGATCTGGTCAAAGTGGACGGGCTGTATAAGACGTTTTGGAATGTCAGCCAAAAGGCAAGGAAATGGAAACTCATGTAAAGAAGCAGAGGAGTATTTTATAAAACCTTATGATTTGACAGACTGTTTAATAGTGCAACGACAAACCCCGATGCCCGATGAATGAAGCGGAGCATTGGGGTTTGTCATTTCTGAATAGAAATATCAAAGAAAAAATCAGGAGGGGATTTCCTTTCTTTTGTATCCGCAATCGCAGTAGGAGTCCCCGTTTGCAAGGGTGCATTTCCGCACGAATTGGGATGCTCCTCCCGCTTCGCTCATGGTGTAATCCAGAGCGCATATGGCCGGAACGAGGTCAAAAAGATCCAACTCCCGCATCAGAGTACAGATGCCGCATTTCGTAAATCGGACCTCATAGCCGCTGCCATCGTCATATGGCAGAAACTCCATATTCCAGGAATAAGGGTTACGGTCAGCAGCCCGGAAAGCGGAAGTTTTCCTCATGCTTTCCATATCCCTTTGTGTAAATTTCCCCTTACCGCTCCTACGGCAAAACCAACGCATAGGAGCAGTCATCATAGACTGGCGGTAGTAGACCGTCAGCCGCTTCACATCCGGTCTCTCCGGCATACTTAAAACCACCGCTGCAAGCATAGCGCAGCTTACAATGTTGCTTTGGAAACGGTCACCCTGTTCAGACTCCGGCAGTTTGCCGAGGATCTGCTGATATTTTCCCTTCGCCTGGGCCATAACAGTTTTTGCAGTGGCTCCCTCCAGGCCAAATACAGCAGTAAGATTCGTTTCAAAGGATTTTCGGAACAGCATCCACATCCCCAAAGGCATACCCATGTATTTCATAACGATTCCTCCCTCCCGCCGGACGTTGCCTCCGACTTTACACACTCAGCATAGGTCAAAGGGAAACTGGCTTTCAGCACAACACTTTTCTGCACCTTCCACCCATACTCCTGCAGGAAATCCAAATAGCCATCGGCAGACCATTTATTGTACTGGTGAAAGCCTGCCAGCTTCATCAGAAACGCTTTGACTCTTCCCCGGACATGGTTGTTGGCATGAGTGAAGGTCGGCGCGATCAACACGCCGTCATTCTTCAGCACCCTGTGTATTTCTGCCAGCGCTTTTTCCGGTTCCGGTACGATATGCAGGGCGTTGGATACGATGACGACATCGAAGGACTGAGCAGCATAGGGCAGGCAGAACATATCCTGCACAGAAAAATGGAGCTTCGCAGACTGAGCTCCCTGTTTTGCCTGCGTGATCATTTCTTCTGACGCATCAGTAGCCTCGATATGATCGGCAGAGTGGACGATGTTTTTTGCGATCAGTCCGGTTCCGGCAGCAAGCTCCAGCACTTGCTTATGCCGCACGACGGGACGGATGAGAGCGTACATCTGCCTATACGCCTCTTGATCTTTTCGCATGAAGCGGTCATAGATTTTTGCTGTTCGATCCCAGAACGTTTTCACCACAGTGCCCCCTTTGCAACCTGATTAGATATAACTAACTTCTGAGTAAAGTATATCACGGAAACGGTCAATAGTCACTTCTGATTTGGCTATTTAATTTTTAAATGATATGCAAAACAAAAAGGAGGACGTATATGGAGAAAAATAACACAAATCCGATTGCGAAAGTGTTTTCCTATGCACATGACATCTTGTGCTGTTTTGTGGGATTCTTGCGATTAGTTGTGTGAGAGGGGAGAAGCTCTTTCCTACTCGATCCAGAGGGGAGGGGAGAGAGGTATTCTTCCATGCCTTCGTTTTCAAGAAATTGTGTAACAATCATGCGCTTTGGATGTTCCTATCCAGACAGGGAAAATCTTTGCCCCCGGCAGGAATCTGGAATCGGCCGTCAAAACCGTACCAACCCCTGTAAGTTATATCGTTAGAGATAGCTCCTCACAAAAAGCCCTTGACAAGAAGCGGCTTTCTGTGCATAATATATCTAAGCTATATAGCTAAGATATATGAAAGGGGATATGGAATGGAACTGTCTGAAACCCAGCAGAAGATCCTGAACAGCGCCAAACGTTGGTTCCTGGAAAAAGGCTTCAAATCTGCCCCGTTGCGCAAGATTGTGAGTGATGCGGGCTTTACCCTTGGTGCGTTCTACGGCTATTATAAAAACAAAGAGGAGCTGTTCTATGCCTTGACGGACGAGACGGCCCAGGGCGTTGCCTCCATTGTCCACTCCATCGGGGAAGATATGCAGAAACTTCCGCCGGAGCAGATGCTCTTTTCCATGCTGGACTGCTATCTGCGCCGTCTGCCGGAGTTGGCAGATTATCTATGCGCCCACCGGGAGGAAATGACGTTACTGCTTTGCTGCGCCGAGGGTACGAAGTATGAAAACTTTTTTGACAGTTTCCGCGTAATGAACATGGAACGGATCACGCAGGGCGTGGAGACTGCCGAACATACGGCAAAAGCTCTGCGAGGCATCGACCCCGGTTCCCTTGATCTGATGATGCGAGGCTATTTTGATATGCTCGCCCGCATCATTCTGGAAACCGAGGATAAGGAAACAGTCATCCGGCGGATGCGCGACGTGGCGCTGGTGTACCGCAACGGAATGCTCAGTCTGATGAAGGAGGAAACGGATCATGCATGAATATTATCGGAACATTATCCCGAAATTAAAAAAGGAAAACGAGGGTTATCTTCACTTCGTGAAAGCGGAGATGGAACAGAAAACCGGCAAACCTTACCGCAAGGTATGGCAGGAAATCTGGGACTTCTATGAGAGGAACCTGCTGGAGCATTTTCCATACATCGGCGGGGACAAGGTCAGCGGGACGAAGAACCTCACCGGCGCTTACAGCTTTGTGGCGATGGGAGAGGTACTCAAACGTTACGGCGTATCCCTGGAGGATTCGGCGCATCTGATGGTGCTGGCTTATGAGCGGAAGTATCAGTCTATCCCGCGCCCCGTCCGGGCAGTCATGGGGAAGATGTTTTCCTCGTCCAGGCTTGTTGCGAAGATGTATCGAAAAAAGGATCGCAAAAACGCGGAGAACGCCGCAAAATATCCCGGCAGCTTTGAGACAAAAACCATGCAGCCGCCCGCAGAGGGCTGCGCCTTTACCTATCATACCCTCGTCTGCCCACTGTCCGACTTTGCAAAAAAATACGGCTACGGGGAATATATGCCTTATCTCTGCAACCTGGACTATGTGATGTTCGGCGTGTTGGGTGTACCGCTGTACCGTAGGCACACTTGCTTTGCGGACGGCGACTACTGCGACTTCAGTCTGAAACCGGGTGCGCCGCTATTGCCTTACTGGCCGCCGGTATTTACACAGGGGAACGGTTATCAATAAAAAAATAGCGCCGTTTTATACGGCTGTGACGGGGAACGTAAATTTGTGCAATCAAAAAGAGGATACAGGGAAAAGGCGCTGCTTGCATAAAAAGCCGCAGGAGAGAGGCTGTTCCTCAGACCTGCGGCTTTTATAAAGCCTCTTTTTGGATATGCAACGGCTGTGCTGTATGCGGAGGTTATCCCAGCCGCCATCCGGCACTCTGCCGCTGCAGATCCACCATCCGGCGGAACAGGCCGCCCTTTTCCATCAGCTCCGAGGGGGAGCCCTGCTCCGCTACTTTGCCGTCGGCCAGGACAACGATTTTGTCCGCCGCCTCCACGGTTCGCATC
>ERZ506977.78-NODE-78-length-68019-cov-7.990201_pt1 | contig 68019 bp, 76 predicted proteins | sample MGYA00513168_ERZ506977 | MGnify/ENA metagenome assembly ERZ506977
ACTGCCCGTACCAATCCGGCACATAGGCAAATTCAAATAAATCTGTTTCTATCATCTTATCACCTTACACTTAGAAAGTGCCTCCAGATACTTTGTTTGTATCTCTGCTTTCTGATCTTCACACACATACTGGTGTTCTGTGCCGTCTGAACAAATCTCAACCACAGTTGACAATGCACTGATATATGCATCGTAATACTGCAGCAGCTTTTCCTGTGCATCATGGTCCCCTTTGACAGCACGATACACCGTTTCATAATCCAGTTTCATGCTTTTGTGTCCTTTCGTAATAACTGCGAATATTTGCAAATGCGTTTTTCTTCCGTTCTGACACGGAGCGTCTGGAGATCCGCAATGTTTCGGAAATCTCGGAAATAGACATTCCATACCAGAATTCCAAAATAACCACTTCCTTTTGTTTGGGCGGCAACAGCAGCATTGCCTGATACAGCCATTCTGTTGCAACGACACAGCAGTATCCGTTTCCAGCATCGATGAAATGTTCGGATGGATAAACAGCATTTTCACCGTGTGTTTTCAAAATGTACTGTACGATATCTGTGTTGACCGACTCATTTTTCCTTCTTGTTTTTGCAGCAGCGGCGAAATTTCTGCTTGCATTTCTCATTACTGTTTTACTGAAGCTATCGAAAATCTCAAGCTTCAGCTGATCATCATCATGCGAGGGAGCAGACATTATTTTCCCTCCCTCCATATTCAGTTTTGAGAAGCCCTTTTTTGCCCTCCTGAAATTACTAAGACAATTGAGAGAAGCAAAATGGGAAGGTTTTAAATGTAAATTTTATATGAACAGGTAGGAGAAAGAAAAAAGCAGCATACAAAACCGGTCATTTCGCCGGATTGTATGCTGCTTGAGGACAAAAAAAAGGGGCAAGTCCAACAGTGTTAATGTTGAACTTGCCCCGAAAAATGAAAGGAATGGAGAATCATTAGAACGGACAATTTTCATGAAAAGATGCAAGCATACAGATGTGAAAGGGAAGTGCTGGAATCGATTCTGCGTGGAAAAGTTTATTTTAATGATAGGTTCCATCTGATGCTGCATCCTTCCGGCGTAAAAATACACCATAAGCGGATTTTAGGATGATTGGAACAGTTTCATCCAAATTGGAACAGCTATTTTGAGAAGCACAAATTCGCCTAGATGCTGCATCATTTCAAACCGGAAGGATACAGCATCTACATTTTGTAGATGCCGTATGCTTAATTGTATTGTTTTGAAATTTCCGGCTTTTACCGTTTGGAGTCCTCTTCCTGTTTTAACAAATTATAACGCATCTGGCAAAGGTCAAATACATTCAAAGTTTGATCTCCATTGAAATCTGCCGCTTTCCAGTCTGCAAGCTGTGTGTCTGGAACAGACAACAGCCATTTTTGCAGCAGTACAACATCAGAAATTGTAAATGCACCGTCTGCATTAACATCCCCAATGATTCGCTCCTGATACTGAATAGTGGCTCCTGTTAGCTTTTCATTCAGCAGACCAATGGTAATCTGATTCCACTCTTCTTCCGTTCCGTTATAGGAAACTGCACGCAGATTTTTGCAGTTATAAAATGCGGAATCTCCCACCTTAATCAGGGAATTCGGAATTGTAAGGGTCTCCAGATAAGGATTCTCGGAAAAAGCATACATTGCAACAGATGTAACACCGCTTGGAATGATATATGCAGCATCTGTCTTTGCTGCCGGATAGATTATGAGTGTATCTTGCTTCTTGGAATACAGAACTCCATTTAGACTAGAAAAATTGGGATTATCTTTCGCAACCTGAATCTCCTGCAATGCACTGCAAGAGCCAAACGCATTTTTATCAATTTTTGCAACTCCAGTTGAAAGTTTCACAGACTTCAAAGAAGTACAGCCCAAAAACGCCATTTCACCAATGGAAGTTACTGTATTTGGGATTTCAATAGATGTAATTGCAGAGAGATAAAATGCTCCGACAGAAATTGCAGTAACTGGAAGTCCTTCGATCTCAGAGGGAATTACAACATCAGAAATGGAATTGTCAAAGCCGGTGATCTCAATTGAATCTCCATGGTTGACATAGGTGAATGCCGATGTAGCTGTTGCAATACCAGTAGATACTTGATCAGGGTCTTTGACAGCAATGTCCAGATAACACGTCACATCAGAAAATCCACCGACGCCCTCACACTGATAGGCATACCAATGCTTTTCCGCATCATAGTTCACAGAGTTTTCTTTTACATATCCCTCTGCAATCAGCTGATCAAACAGTGCGTCCGCCATTTGCTTTCTGGTTTCCTGATCTGCATTCTGAAATGTGGTATCGCTGGACAGTGCGCCTACCTTTTGTGCGATTTCTGCCATTCTTTCGGCATCAGCATCCGATACCGCATCATAAATTACGACAGAAAAGGTTTTTGTGGTAGAAACTGTCCCATCAGCATCTGTCAGGCGAGCATAATAAGAATAAGAACCAACTGCCGCATTCTCAAACGACAGCACAGCAGACCAGGTTCTATCATTTTCCAGGTCATCTCCACTAACGTCGAAGTTGCCGTCATCCAGCATTTTTGCGACTACTTCGTTTGTTTTGGCATCAACCAGTTCTACATCGCTTCCGGAATACTTTAAGCAAGTAGCCGTAAAGACCACCTTTTTATCGGTTTCATCCTCCATAAACTCTGCGTTTCCAGTATGCTGATTTAACCGCAATGTAAAAGAAGGATACTCCGCTGCACAAATTTGCTCCGCACCGACAAAAAAGCAGGTGCCGCTCATCATTGCAGCAGTGAGCAGACTCAGAACTTTTTTCTTCATAAAAACTTCCTCCTCATTAAAATTATATTTATGATACCATAAAAAAAGTACCTGTGCGAGAAGTCTACGAAACTTACAGTGTTTTCGACGAAACTTACAGTTTTTCATATTTTGTTTTTATTTTGCAGCCATGCTTTTTTACAAATACAGAGCCACCTCAGCATTAAAATAGACATCATTATGATGGAGTTGACAGATTCCATCATATTTTTCAGCTGCTGATTCTACATTTTTCAATCCATATCCATGTGATTCTGTATCTTCTTTTGTTGTTACGATTTCGCCATTTTCATAATGAACCTTTCCTGGATAGGTATTTTTTACAGCAATAAAGAGCATACCCTTTCGATAAGTCATTGCGATTTTCAACTCACGTTTTCCGTCAGTTTTTTGAAGTGCCTGTACTGCATTGTCCAACAGATTTGTCAAAATTGTGGAAAGGTCTACAATTTCTATGGGAAGTTCTGTTGGTATAACAATGTCTACGGTTACAGCAACATTCCAATCAGAAATAGATCTTAACTTGTAATTGATAATGCTGTCTACCACAATATTTCCTGAAGTAGAGTACAGTACAGACTTTTTTTCTTCTTTCTGTATCAACTCTTGTAGATATTGTGAAGCCTCGTTGGTTTTGCGACCTTCAAGAAAAGCTTCTACAATAGAAAAATGATTGGAAATGTCATGGTGAAATCTTCTGGTGTCTTCCACTGCATTCTGCATCAGCTGACACTGGTTCTGGTAGTAATTTTTTTCTTGCTCTGCCACTGTTGCTTTTGCAGCCCGTGCATATGCAATTGACAGTGATTCATACAGAAAAAATACTACGATATTGATGATAAATAAGAGAATCATGGAAACTGTGACCGATTGTGCTGTCACTCCAGAAACAGTCGTAAACAGCAATTCTATGCCAATTGTCAGAATTGGTATGCACGGAGAAACAAACATTGTCCATATTGGAAGAATCTTTTGCTCATTTCTGTGATGCGAAAAATATCCTAATAGCAACACAATCCAAAAGATTACCATACGAGATAAAAAGATTCCGATCTCATTTTCATATTCATATCTTTGAAGTGGTTCTATATAGGCATTTTTTGTAACCACAGATACAATTAATTCCACGGCAAATCCTAAAACAATATATTCTAATATTGCAAGCAAGCGTTTTGGAAAAGTGGTATTATAGCATAATGAGATAGAAAAAAGTGAGATTATCGTGAAAATCAGATTCAAAAAAGGAATGTTTGCAACGAAATGAATCCCAATTGTCAATACAAAATATAATGCATAAACGCTAATTGTAATTACCTTGTTTCGTATCTGTGTTCCAAAAAGCGATTGAAAAAAATAATAAATAATATAGATGGAAAATAATTCCGAACAAGCGTATACAATATCGTAGTTGGATAAACTCATACGGACTCCTTTCGATTGATAGCAAATTGTTCTGCTCTGATCTCTTTTCGTTTTGACTGTGCGATTGGCAGTTCAATTCCTGTAGATAGATATACTTTATCATAGGCATATTTACGCACATATAAGTGATGAACTAGATATGTTTTGTGAATACGTAAAAACTGAAAAGATTTTAATTGTTTTTGCACATGATCCAACAAGCCATAAAAGCTATCTTTATGATATTCGTTCTGAGTGTAGTAGTGTATGATGATCTGGTGATCCTCACTCTCAAAATATATAATATCTTTGATCGGTATTTTCACAATGTTATGTCCTGTTTTGTATGTAAATGCATCGGCTTGTAAATGCAATCGATGAATCAAGCGTTCAAATACCTTTTCAATTTTTTCTTTGTTAATCGGTTTATGCACAAAATAAAGTGGATCATATTCAAAAATTTCAATGGCATACTCCTTATTTCCTGAGATATACGCAATTTGTGTGGCATCGTTTTTTAAGTTGTCTCGAATCATTTTACTAACATCAATACCAGTAAATTCAGGCATTTCAATATCCAGAAAAATCAAATCGTAGAATTCACCGTTTTGTAGATGCTCACATAGTTCTTTCCCGCTGTAATAGATATCGATATCAATTGCAATGCCTTTATTGGTTGTAATTTCAATCAAAATCGTTTCGAGTTGTGTTCCTATTTCGACAGCATCATCTATAATTGCAATTCGAATCATGTAATCACCCCTTTGCTTCCATAATACCATAAAAAATCTTAAAAAGCAAGGGGACTAAAAGCTTTTCAATCAGAAATTCTAAAATAAAAACATATTTTTTATTTTGTCGAATCCAAACTTTATCAAAAATATACTACTTATAATATTATATACAAAAACGACCTGTTAGAAACACTTTCATAGCAGATCATTTTTATAAGATTAATTCAATTATTTGTTTATTCGATACGAAGATTTTCAATTATAACTTTTCTTTCACCGCTAAAGTTTTTCCTATGAAACACAAATTTCAATTCAGAAACATCTTTCCAAAACATAAAAGTACTTTGGAATTGAGCAAGCGGAATTTTGAATTCTCTCAAATCCTCATTTAAATAAATCTCGTAGGAAACGTCAATGCCATTAAGGCAAATTTCAATGTCCAAAAAAGTTATTCCTTCAGATATATAAGCTTCAAAGCACAAGTTTCTATCATTTGCAATATAATTTGTAAAATTTCGTTTTTCAGCAAATACAACAATGCTACATAATTTACTTTCTGTTTTTTCAAAATTTATTATAGCAGTTATTTTTTCTTGATTAGATTCCTTTTTAATGATCTTACAACCATCATTCTCCAAATCATCAATACAATAACTTCTTGCAAAAGCCATATTAAATTTTCGATTATTTTCTAAAGTCAAATTCAAAAACTCATCTCTAGCATTCTCCCAATGCGTCTGATTAGGATGAATACCAAATTTGTCATTTAATATCTTAAGAAACTCATTAAAAGCTGCTTTTGTCATGTTATCACAAGTTCCTAGTTTTATTCCAACTTTATTTCTTTCTACAACGCCTTGTACATCATTAAAATCAAATCCTGGAAGCAAAATACTTAAACTATCTGCCTTCCGTAACCAAACAGCTCCCATTTCATTTAGACATACAGGGCTTGCGTAATAATTATCAGATAAAAAGTAAATCGCATATATATTTTCATCAGAAATCAGCTGATTTAGATATGTATAAATATCATTTCCTATTGCAATTTTTGTTTCTGGTACAGAAGAACAAACAATATCTTTCTCTGTAAGTCCAATTTTGTACATAAACGAAACAAATGCATTAACGACTTTCTCATCTTTAGAAGAATGACTTAAAAATAATTTGTAACTCATTTTTTCTCTCCCTTTATGGAAAATTTAGCATCTAATATAAGTATACAGCATCTTTTCGTAAATAGCAATACTATTTTCGAATTTTTCGATAATTTAAGCTGCATTAATCTGTTGTGTTTCTATCAAAATATTGCTTTTAACAAAAAAACGATAGCCTCGACCTACCGTTTTATTTTACCCTATCGTTTTTTTGTTGTTTCAGAAACGCAAACAGCCTGCCAGGAAAACGCTCTCCAGCAGGCTGTTTTTGATTAATAAAGTTGAAAAAGCCACGCATTTTCGGCATTTTTCCAAAAAGAAAGCACTGCACAATTGTATCATTTGTGCAGTGCAGTTATGTGGTGTGTAACCTACGCCACAAATAATACAAAATCCTCGAAATTACGGGCTTTTTAGACGTACTTTACAAATAATACAATTTTTTTGAAAGTAGACTAATCCACAGAGATTTTACGCAGATTTTCCCTTGTTCTTTCCCAAAGGGTGTGCTATAATGAGTCTATTCAGGGAACTGAAAATAGACAAAGGAGAAAAAACAGCGTGGAGGAAAGAAACGTAACGAAGATTCCAGTTCGCCATGAATTACCACGATTATCTAAAGTTGGTGTTTATTGCAGAGTAAGTACAAATCAGCCAGAGCAGCTTCGCAGTATGTCTGCCCAAGCATCTCATCTCACAAGAACAGTTCTGCACAGCAGAGGATGGATACTGATTGATATTTATCTGGATTTTCATACTGGATTAAATGACAACAGACCAGAATTACAGAGATTATTGAAAGACTGCAGGTCCGGAAACGTTGATACCATTCTAACAAAAAGCGTCAGCAGATTTGGACGGAATACTGCTGAAACAATCTGCCTGATTCGAGAACTAAATGCCATTGAAGCCAGAATTATATTTGAGAACGAAGAAATTGACACTTCAAAATGTGAAAGTGAATTTCTTGTCACTTTAATTGAAGCCTATGCACAAGAAGAAAGCTATAACCGCAGTGAGAATATTCGATGGGGCATTGAAAAGCGAATGCAAAATGGAACATCACTTCTTTATAACAGGAGATGCTTTGGATACAGAAAAAATGAGAATGGCACTTTAGAAATCTGTCCGGAAGAAGCAGAAGTTGTTCGTTTGATTTTTGATTTCTATCTTCGTGGCGGAAGTATTCTTTCCATCATAAAAGAACTGGAGAATCGGCAAATTCAAACGCCATCGGGAAAGAGAAAGTGGTGCACGCAGACAGTTGTAAAAATTCTAACCAATGAAAAGTATATCGGAAATGTGCTGCTGAAAAAGACCTATACAGATGGATTCCCAAATCGAAAGCGGAAAAACAACCGTGGAGAGAAAGATCAATATCTTGCAGAGCAGCTGCACCCTGAGATCATATCAAAAGAAATTTTTGATGCAGTCCAGATAGAACGGCAACGAAGAAGTAATGTAGTAGTAGACGAAAATGGAGAAAAGAAACGGGCAGGAAAGCGATACTGCTCGAAAATAACACCAGAAACAGATATAGAATCATTCGATAGCATATTAGATTACTCATCATATAGTGAATGATAAGTACACAAAGAAAAAGTGCAGAAATACGCCGATTTAACAAAAAAACGATAGCCCCGACCTATCGTTTTTTTATTGTTTCAGAAATGCAAACAGCCTGCCAGGAAAACGCTCCACAGCAGGCTGTTTTTACTTGACGAAGCCAAAAAAATCACGCATTTTCGGCGCTTTTCCAAAAAGAAAGCACTGCACAATTGTATCATTTGTGCAGTGCAGTTATGGTTGCGGGAGCCGTCAAACTATCCTATGTACAACTATACATTTCGGTAAAAAAACGGCGTGAAAAAAAGAAGCAGCTTTGTGTGGAAATAAAGCGAAAAGGAGCAGCGACACAACAGAATTTTTAAGGATCAATCATATCAATGAATGTGTGAAAAAACTGGTCGTCTTGCTTTAAAAGCGTTTAACTTTTTCTCCCTATATTCTTATAATTAGTCTTGAAATGTGATCTACTTTGTGATATAATTATAAATATTGCTATTTGATTCAGGACGGTGGAATAAATTTGGAAACATTATTATATCATTCTCCGATGCTGGAGAAGAAACCTTACTGTTCCGCAACAGAACTTGTTGAAAAAATGGAAAGTAAAGGAATTACATTTCAAATAATATCAAAAAGCGATGCTGAAAAATATCTAGTAGAAAAAAATAATTTTTTGAGATTATATGCGTATAGAAAAAATTTTCAAAAAGCACGATTGGGCGAAAAGAAGGGTAAATATGTAAATCTCGATTTTTTTCATTTGAAAGCACTTGCAATTTTAGACTTGCAGCTTAGAAAGCAGATTTTTGGGATTTGCGTCGACATAGAACATTGTCTGAAATTATCTCTTTTGAAAGACTTTGAAACAAGGGAACCAGAAGATGCGTATGCAATCGTCACTATTTTTTTAAAGAGTAACTCTTATACAGCAAATGACATTTTGCAAAAGGGCATTCAACGAAATGGTTACATAAGTGATTTGCTAGAAAAATACATTACAGAACGTGGGCATTTAGATGATGAAGATGACGTGTATTATCACACATTTTACCAGAATGGCAAAGAAAAACAGTATCGTATCGATATGCCAATATGGGTTCTACTTGAATCCATTACATTTGGCGGACTAATTCGCTTTTACAAATTTTATTATGAATATTATGAAAAAGATAGTCCCATTCCAATTAGACTGCTAAATAGCATAAAAAGTATCCGTAATGCTTGTGCACATAACAATTGCATTTTGCATGATTTATCAAGAAACGAATGTCGTCCCCTTTCATTTGTCCGGACGTTTGTTTCAAAAAAAGGATGCTCGAAATCGATGATTCAATCAAGATTGAAATGCCGAACACTGCATGAATTTGCAAGTGTATTGTATCTCGCTAATAAACGGTATGGAAATTCAACATTTCTGCCAAAAGATATTTTACATCACGATTTAAAAGAAATACAAAGAGTTCTTGTGCGATTTGAACATAAATATTTAGGTCTGTTCCAGAAAAACGATATAATACTTTCAAGTTTTCAATTTTTAAAGAAAATCGTTGACTTTTAAGTGCCGAGGTGGTATAATAATATATGTAATGTAAAAACTAAATCAGTTTTAAAGGGAGCGGCGTTGCGACGGTGCTCCTGATTTTTTTATACAAACAAAAACCCGGCAGTACAACCCAGGAAATTTCCTGCTGTACTGCCGGTTTTTTGCTTGCTATTTACTTATACTGCCGTTAAACTTCCCGAAAGTTATCCCACGACACATACCCCGTAACATACTTCCCGACTGGTGTCCTGCCGCAGTTCGCCGCCGTAGTGGTGATGCGATACCGTCCCAACTTACAAGGTACGCCGTCGTAGATGTAGTACGTTCCGGCGGTCAGTCGGACAGCCGGCGTGGAGGTAGTTTCATTTGCGAACAGCGGCACGTTGCTGCCGATGTGCACCGCCTGGCCTTTCTTCCAGGACTTCGCCTGTGCCGGCTTCGCTGTTGCTGCGGTCTGAACAGTCTTGAACCCGTTCAGCCCCTTTTTCTTGATAGCTGCCGGATAATCTACATAGCATTCGTTCACGTCCACATTGCCGGAGATGCCATAGACCTTGCCCGTGCTGGACTTCTGCCAGATGCCGTACTGTCCGTGGTAGGTGGTTTTTTCCACGCCGTAGTGCGCCACCCAGACAGCGTACCGTGTCCGCAGTTCCTCAGTAAAGCAGCTCTCCAGGTGCGACTTGCTGGAATAGATCCCCACGAAATAGCCTGCCTTTTCTACCGTCTCCAGAAACGCCTTTGCAATGGCGGTGCAGGCGGTCTTTCCCTGGGCAAGCACCTTTTGTTCCTCAATGTCGAAGTAGATCGGGAACGCAAAGGTTTTGCCCTGGAGGAAGCTCAGGCAGACAGCAGCTTCCTGTCTGGCTTCTGCCGGGGTAGTGGCGTAGCTGTACCAATATGCACCGCAGGGGATGCCCTGTGCCTTGCAGCCGGCGTAGTTGGCTTCAAACTGCGTGTCTTTCTGGGCGGCTTCCTTGCCGTAGCCTGCCCGGAGAATGGCGAACTGTACGCCGTCCGCCTTGACCTGCACCCAGTTTACAGCACCGTTGTGTTTGCTGATATCGATTCCTCTCATATTCATTCATCCTTTCCCTTGCTTTGCAGCAAGTCAATTGCTTTCGTCAAAATTCCCGGCAGCGGTACGCCCAGCAGCCCTGCGTTTTCCGTGATGGAGATCAGCTCGTTGACGGTAAACGCGATGCACACCGCGTCCCGGATGCTGTACGATGTGTCCAGGGTAATATCCAGGCGTACCGCCACCAGAACCAGCAGCAGGGAGACGCATTTCTTTGCCAGACCGCGCCAGCCGATCTTGCTGGACAGCCTGCCGGTATCGGATTTCGGGGATTTGCCGCAGGCTGCCACAGCAAGCCCTGTGATATAGTCTATGCCCATGAACAGCAGCAGCGTGACCAGTGACGTGTCCCACCCGCCGAACAGCCCCGCAATAAAGCTGCCGACAACGCCGACGGCTGTGCAGATTGTTTCTTTCATAGTTTCCTCCTAGTCGAGTTAAATGTTAATCTACAAAAAACGTACAATGCATGTAATAGTCAGTTCCCGTAGTAAAAATTATCTTTTTCTACCCAAGCAGATATGTTAAATCAACGCGATACGTAGTGCCCTTTACAAACGTACTTCCAGAATCAGAGCCAAAAGATATAACACCGGATGTGTCTGCCTTGATCATGTACTGCTTCCCGCTAGGTGTGATTCCGCACGCCTGTACCACAGTTGCCGGACGATACCCAGCAGGCAGTGTGCACACTGTCGGAGATCCATATGTGCTGTTAAAGGTCACCTCACCACGCACTTCTACAAGCTGCCCGTATTTCCGGCACTTCACTGTGGAAGTCACCGTGAAGGTCGTGCTTCTGGTGGTGGCTATCCAGCCACTATCAGTAAGAGTAGTGGCTTCGGTAGCTTTAGCTACAGTGCTGGTCAGAAATGCCTGGTCATAGTATGCTGTGTCAGCACCTGTGCCTTCTGGTTCCTCAGACTGTATCAAATGCTGAGATGTCCAAGATTTGTATTTGCCATATACAGCATAATTTCCGTTCCAGTACCCCCACGGCAAATATGCCCAAACGGTATATGTGTCATGTGCTGTTGGGATCACTTTGACTTTGACACTACTACAGTCGACACGATAGACCGTAACGCCGCACGCTTTTGTCGCCGATTCTGTGGATTGCCATCCGTCCTTGATCTGAACTTCAAAAGAAGAGTTTTGGTTCGCACGACCATTTGCTCCATCGCCGCTCCATACACGTATCATGGCATTGCTGAAATTACCGGAGGATACCAGCGTGCCTAGCTTAACCCATTTTGCAGTGTTGTTGGCACCGCTTACCCAAAGAGCGCTGTTTGTTATCATCGCATGTGTATGACCAGATGCCGACTTGCTGTCCAGTGCGGCTTTTACAGCTTTGTTCTGCACCGGATTTGTGGAGGTAGCAGACAAGGCACTGTCTACCGCGACCTTAGTTGCACCAGCAGCGATACCGTCCAACTTTTTCTTATCCGTCGCAGTCATCAGACCATGTACAGACTGTGTGGCATCGCTGTAGGTGGTGTCAGTGAACTTAGCATTAGACGGGACATCAGAATTAACAGAATGCGTGATCGGGGTAGCTTTACCATCTGCTGCGATATAGACCGGTTTTGCCGTAGAGCCGACAGCGGTATTTGCTGTATGCGTTACCGCCGTGGACTTGTCTTGTTTACCGGAAATATCTTGATGTGCTGTGATAACCGTACCCAGATCAACTAAGCCGCTAGTACCCTTGCTTGCGCCATTCATTTTGATGCCTGTGATAGTACCAGTATTTTTAGTATAGCCTAGTGATTCAACTTTTGACTTTATATAGCTCCATAAAGTAGAAAATTTAACTCGACCAAATTCATTTTTACTTGACGTATCTTGTCTAATGAAATATGTATTATCTGTAGGAGTTGCAGTCCAGCTATTTGTTATTTTTGATAGCAGTGAATCTGCCCCTGCCGCAGTATTATCAACCTTTCCTGAAATATCTTGATGCTTTTGCAGTGCCGTGTCCGCCTTACCCAGACTTGCCTGCACACCGCTTGCAAGGTCGCTCTTTGGGATACCTGTAGTGGGTTTGGTGTATGTTCCGTAGCCTGCATCGTTTTCCAGTTCGGATACCTTCTCCGGCACGGGAATGTTTACAGTGATCTCCACGCCGTCCAGACCTGTCCAGTACAGCGTGTTCTTGTCGGTGTTGTCCTGCCGCAGTGCGACATTCTGTGACCGGTTGACGAGTTCCACCAGCCGTTTCAGTATTTTACTGCTGCCGTTGTACTGTATCTTCATGGTCACCCCTCCGATATGGTATAGATCACTTTCATGGTCTGGGCGGCGGTCTTGGTGACTGGAGAGGATAGGTTGTTGATGGTAGCGAGATAATTGCACGGAACAAGAAAACCGCTCCCATCATTCATCACCGCAAATGCAACATTACTGCCGGTTACAGCAACCCACTTCTTTGTATTACCTTTACTATCGTTAAGATAGTTTTGCGTATATCTTGCTTTATTGGTCGCCGGATCTACAGCCGCAAGCCGATAGTTCCAGGAGACAATGCTTCCACAGAGTGCAAAAATACGCCCGTGATTCCAAAAACAGCACCGCTGGAAATCCAATGTTGTGTTAACTCCGGAAAGCTGTGCATAGTCTGTATCGCTTTCCAGATTAATCTTGTAATTTTGGTTGTTGTTGTTATAACCGCCTATATACAAGTATCCGCCGTACACACCGCCGGTGCTGTAATTAAGTGACACACCGGTGCGGTTTGTAATATTATATGTTCTGGCAATCATTGTGCCTATCGGGATCGCAGCAATGTAGAATTCTCTGCCGTTTTGAACCTCAGAATAGCCTCTGTTCGCCATGAAATAAAGCGTATTTGCAGTTGTATCATAGTTCCACACATAAGACGAAGAAATGGAGCTGAGCTGCACACTCTTTGATTCCAACACTTCTCCCGCAGCGGATGCGGAGTATGTCACCGGCAATGTTTTTAGATGTGCACGCCGCTTTCGAATTGTTACAGACTGTAGCTGAGAACTTACGGTGCTTGGTGTAAACGTGTAAATAACATCATTCTGATAATCCACAGCAAAAGCATATTCACCGCTGATCGACACAAAAGTTCTTGATCCCCCTGTTCCCAAAAAATACGCCGCTGTCTGTCCTGTGCTGCCGTCTGTTTCTGCACCGTAACTGCTGTAGCCGCCGTTGGCACTGGTCAGACACACGCTGGCAATGGTGCCGTTTCCTTTCGACGTCGGAAAGTCGTAGACGTACTTCATGGTCTTTGCCCGGGTATCCAGATAAGACTCGTCACTGTTGTAATCTCCACGCAAGGTGTCACCTGTGGTGTTTTTCACGCCATATACGCCGCACGCTGTCAGATTGGTCCCGGCAGGGGCAAAATAATTCGCAGCGTTTTCTTCCAAAGTTTTGTCGAACAGCAGGATACCACCCAGCAGCTTCTGATAGATCGGCTGAAAATTGCTGCCGTACATTTCAGAGGCATCTTTCATGTAGCCCTCCTGCAAAAAGATGTCGTTCAGGGCGTTAGTCGTCATATTCTGCTCCAGCACTTTTTTCTGTTCACCGGTGTGCACGTCGGTCAGAATGATTTCTGTTTTTCCTTTCAAGTTACGCTTCCTCCTCCGCTTCTGTGATTTCAGTCTGTATCGTATCCGCAATGCCGGAAACCTGTACCGCGGTACTGCCTACCGCAATGCCTACCGTATCCGCAACGCGGCAGTGCTGTACTTCCGCGGCAAGTACCTCTGCCTGTGTTGTCAGCGGACTTGTCTGCATGGCAGTACTGCCTATCGCAATCCCTACCTTGTCTGCTACTTGCAGCAAGCCGTCCCAAGCTTCTTGTCCGGCAAGATAACTGCCCTCCAGCAGTGCCTGTACAAACTGTGGTTGTATGGTAACCGTGCAGCCGCTTGCCAGCAGCTTTACGCGAAAGTCTATGGCATCATAGCCCGTCATGCGGAAGCTGTGAAACAGGTGTATCGTGTGTACGCCGTCCTGTAGTGTCCATTGCGGACGTATGGAACCGATCTCTGTTTTGCCGATACAGTATGCCGCTTCGATGCTGCCGTCTGTGCAGGTGTATTCCCCATTGGCAGTGCTCTCTGTTGTTGCAACTTGCAGCCGCACCTCTGCCAGAAATACTACCGTTGTGGCACGGAACGACAGAGCACGTATTGCTGCAACGTCCGCTTCGCCGCCGTCAGAAATGACAATGCGGTCGGTGTTGGTGTACGGATAATACTGCATGCCGGCGGCACTGCTGTCCTCTGTGCCAGTAGACTTGGTTTCATTTTTTAGTCCGGACTTGGATTGGCTGATGTCGGTGGTTTTGTTGCCGCCGACTGCTGTCACTTGCTCCGCGTTGCGGTAGTTCCACACCGTTGCCCCTGCCAGCATCGGGTGTTGCGTGCCGTTGTAGATGCAGGTCACCATGTCCCCCACGTCCAGTGCAGGATCCCCGAAAAAGGAAAAGCTGATCGGCAGATACTCAGTCTGATTGATGCGGGACAGCTCCGCAGCCAGATTGTCCACGATTTTTTTGGCGTTGGTTTCTCCAAGCTGCTGTAGAATCTTGTTTTCCAGCAGCATGCGATACCCGCCGGTCAATGCGAATGTACCGCTGCCCTTTGCCGTATAGGTAAAGCCAGACCGTTTGCTGCCGTCATCACGGTATGCGATCTGGGCGGACACGTCACGCGGTCTGTCCCAGTCAATGTTGACATCATACTGAAACCGGACAGACGGTGCAATAGTCTGTGAAACGGTTTCCGGACGAAACCGCCGCAGCCGTATCTGATTCGGTGTCACGCGGTCGGCTTCCACATAGCACCCCAGCAGTTCCGCCACAGCAGAGATGCACTCCCGCGGAGTCTGTATCTGGTCAGTAGTCGGCAGTGGTATCGTGCCGTTCGGCAACGCTTCGATTTCCGCCTTGCTGTTCCCCAGCGTCACCTGCGGTATGGTCAGCCCGTAGAGAATTTCCACATTGGTCACGATGTCCAGTGACATGGACAGCATCTGATACGGAGAATTGCCGGACGTGTCCAGATAGGGCACTTCCCAGTCCAGCAGGACAAGGCAGTCATAGGCAGTGATCTTGCACAGGTCTTTCGCGTAAGAGCATTCCGTGATACGGTATACGCCCACTGGCACAGATTCCCACGTGTCGTCTGCCAGCCGCAGCTGATAGGTCACACGGGCGTACCAGCCCACAAGGGACAGGTAAGAGATCTTCTCCGACCGGCTCTGAAACTGCAGCTCACCGGCATAGGCAGCACCAAATTCAAAATAGTCATGGTTGACACACCGCTTTGAAACTACCAGTGTACCGGATTCCACTTCTGCATCAGTCAGCACGCAGTGTGCGGACAGGTCCTTCCGGAGCATTTCTATCTGTATCCGGTCGGTACGGGTGTTCTGGTTAACAGCTTTGCGGTATGCTTCGGATACCGGATACACGGCATCACCCCCCTGTTCTAAAACTCTATCAGATTGCAGCTGACATCGAATCTTGCTCCATCTTTGCCCAGACAGACCAGCTGCAAGGTGCGGTCGCCGGCGTACATGGTTGCCGTACCGCCGCCGTAATATTCTACTGAAAAACTTTCGCTGCGGATCGCGTCCAGCACAAGATCCGTTTCCGTCTGGTTCAGCTTGCTCCAGCTGACAGAGATCTTTGCTACGCCTGCACGAATACGGTTCCGCAGCATCACGCCGTTTTCCGCACGCCCCGTGTCGGAACTGTCGATGTCGCTGTACTGTACGCTGTATGCAGTAGGTGCCGGCAGTTCTGTGCCGTTGATCTTTAACAGTGCCATTATGCCAGCCCTCCGCTTCTGTAGTCGTTCTTCTTTTGCAGCTTAGTCAGCTGCTGTGCCAGCAGTTCGTTGCCCAGCCAGACGTTCACCTGCATTGGTGTTTCGTCCTTTGCCGCCCCGATGCTACTGCTGCCCTGTGTCGCCGCCAGTACCATCTGCATTGCCCTTGCTACCGCCTCGGCAATCTTGCTCTCCGGTGCGACGATCTCGCCCTCCCGCCGGTTGTCGCCGATCACGGCAAGACGTGGCGTATTGGCTTTCACATAACCGCCGTTCGCCAGATACGGGATCTCCGGTATCTGGAATCCAAAAGTTCTGCCGCCCAGTTCCGGCACCCAGTCTGGTATGTCAAAACTCAGCGTGTTCAGCTTTCCGATCAGATAGTTCAGAATGTCGATCATGGAATTTACCGGTGCCTTCAGGGATTCTGTCACATCGTCCCACAGGTCACTGAACCACTGCCGGATACCGGAAAAAGCGTACTTGACCGCATCTGCCGCCGCGGAAAACTTCTCTTGAAAGTAGGCTTTGGGATCAGAGAAGATCGCTTTGATGTTCTCCCACACTGCGGACATGGTTTGCTGTATGGATTCGAACTTTTCCTTGACTTTGAGATACAGCCCCTGTGCGGCTTCCCGAATCCGCCCGAAGATCTGGTCAATGGAGGTTGCCATGTTATCGAATGTTTCCTTCAGGAAATCCGCCAGATTTTTGGAACTGTCCTTGTACGTTCCCACAAATCCGTCAAATATCTCCTGTATGCCGCCCCACGCCCTGCTCCAGTCACCGGTAAACACACCGATCAGGAAATCCAGCAGTCCGCTCAGTATTTTCAGCACGTTCTCGATCTTGTCGATCACGTCTTTTGCTACCAGCTTCACCAGTGCCCAGACCTCCCGCAGCACCGGCATAATAATGGGTGCCACATTGGCGATCCACCATTCAATAAACGGTTCAACATACTGTTTCCACAGAATTGAAATCAGTTCTACTGCTTTTCCGAACACCTCCAGCAGCGTGTCTGCCATAGGCTTCAAATGGTCGTGTATCAGTTCTACAACACCTTGTGCAATGGTATCCAGAAACGGCGAGATATACTGCTGCCAGATGCCTGTGAGAAATGTCACAAGGCTGTTGATGCCGTCCCAGATACGCTGTATCGCCGGTGCAATGTACTGGTCATACACTTCTTCTGCTTTCTGGCTCACGTGGTCTACGAAGTCGGAAACGGCTCCGGTGATCGTGGAGAAAAACCGCATCAGATCTTCTCCGATCTGCATGAAGTTCTCCTTATTGGTGTTTATCACCTCTGCTATACCGCTGAAGTTATCCCTTACGAATTTCAGCAGCAAGTCCAGCCCCGTAACCCATGGCGTGACGATAATGTCAATGACATCTGCAACCACCTGTGCCGTTTCCGGCAGCTGTAGGATATAGTTGATGATGTCGGTCACGTCGTTCATGATACTGGTCAGACTGCCGAAGATGTCGCCGGTAGACTGGAAAATCGATGCCAGTTTCTTTTTCAGGAACTCCTCTTTCCGTCCCAGAAACGTGGCAATGCCCGTGACAAGAGCACTGCCCAGATTTGCCCCGATGCTGAGGAAATTGCCGACCATGGAGCCGTAGTAGGCGGCGATCTGCTGTAGCATTCTCTTGGCACTGCTGACCACTGCACTGTCTGTGAAGATTCCTTTCAGTGTATCCTTGATACGCCCGAGTTTCTGCTTGATGTTGTCCAGTGCCTGAAACGTGTTGCCGGCATTCAGCCGTGTAGTAAGCCCTTTCTTGAAACTGCCGTACAGGTCGTCCCACAGCTTTTTGATATGCTGCAGCGAATCCGCCAGAGTGTTTGGTCTGTCCTTGTTATTGGAATTGTCGGCTGTGCTTGCCGGTGTCTGACCGGCAGAAGGTGTGCTGCTTGTGCTGCCCGACTTGTCGCTGAGCCGGTTGATTTCGTCAAACCCCATAAGGTCCCGCATCGCCTTTGCAGCACTTTTGGCGTTGCTTTCAGTGGTGCTGAGGCTGTCGTTCAGAGCCTCCGTGCTGGCTGCCGTGCTGCCCACGCCGGAGGACGTGTCTGAGGATACACCCATGATCGCTGCGGTGAATTCCTTGAACTTGGTCGCTGCGGCGGTAAGCCGTTCCACGATGATGTTCAGCCACTGTACGATTGGTGAGAACACGTTGATAAGCCCCTGTCCCAGCTCTGCTTTCAGTGTATCGAATTGCAGTGCCAGTGTTCGGGTACTGTTTGCCCAGCCGTCAGAGGTACGGGCGTAGTCCCCTTGGGCGTTGGCTAGCTTCTCCTGTACAAATGCGTACCGGAGCGACACCTTTTCCGCCTCGGACATCTCCGAAGTTGTCTTGCCGAAGCCTTTGGACAGGGCGTATGCGTCCAACGCACTCTGCGTCATGACCACGCCCAGATCTTTCAGGGTTTCGGTTTCTCCGGAAAAGACAGACTTGATCTTGGTGTATGCCTCGTCCTGTGAGATGTTGTAGAACGACGCCACATCCCCTGTCAGCCCTGTCAGTGCCTCAGACATATCCAGTGCCTGCTTTTGTGTAAAGCCGAATGCCTCCGCCATAGAGCCGTAAGTTCCGGCATACTTCTTCGCCATGGTTTCCGACAAGCCGAACTGTTTGGCGGCATTCTTGGAAAACTTGTCCACGCTGTCGGATAAGCCGCCGAAGGTCACATCTACGACGTTCTGCACCTCCGCCAGATCAGAGCCGAGGGACAGGCACTCTTTGCCGAATGCCGTGATTTTGGACACGGCGAAAGCGGCGGCAATTGCACCACCAACTTTTTTCGCCATAGAAGAAAATGCAGAGCCAACCGAAGATGCTGTTCCAGATGCAGAACTTTTCATCTTTGATGACGAAGTTTCCACTGTCCTTGTTACACTTTGTACATCGTTCTTTACTTTTTTTGAGGTATCAGAACTGTGCTTTTTCACCTTTGAGGCAGTACCAGAACTACTTCTGTCCACTTGTGCCCACGCCTTTTTCATAGCATCGCTCTGGCTCATGCCCTCGGATTTGTAAATGCCTGCAATAGAGGCAGCTTTGCTTCTGACAGAAGATTCGGTGTCACTTAATATTGATTTGATTTTTTCATTATTCTTGGCAATATCAGAATGGATTTTTTCAGTCGCTGCCGAAACGTCATCGCTTGCCTTATCAGATGCTTTTTTGACAGCCTCCTTCGCAGATTCTGCCGCCTTTTTTGCTAATGTTTCCGCATCAATGACCGTCTTTTTTAGTTCGGTCCCGTCTGCTTCCAGCTTAAACACAATTGCTTCTTCATTTGTGTTCATTTTTTTCTTCTGTCACCTCACTCTATCTTCGCCATTGTCCGGAACATTGCCGACAGCTGCTGCATGGACTTCTCGTAAGATTCCCGATCGAAGTGCCGCAGTGTTTCCGCTGCCTGCCGCCGCTGCCAGTCGGAACGGATACGGTTCTGCTCCGGCGTGAACGCTTTCAGCACTTCCATGTCCGTTTCTGACCGGATACGCACCACGTTCCCCAGCGGCGTTTCTCCGTTCAGTCCGGACAGCAGTGTCAGAAACTCCGACCAGCACATTTCCGTTTCCAGCCGCAGCCGAATGCCGTACTGCTGGGCGAAAGATGCTTCGATCAGTTCGTAGTCATAGATCAGATCATAGTACGGATCAGCATGCTCCGGCGTTCTGAAATCGCTGCTCCGCTTCCTCGTAGGACGTGCCGGAAGCAAGGGACATCACTGCAATAAACACATTCTGATAACCCTTGAAGTTCAAGTCCATGCCGTCCAGCTTTTCCACGCCCTCTTTGCCGATGAGGATCTCCAGTGCCTTGTCGATCGCCGAGAATCCGGCTGTACCGCCTTCCTCCGTGGATTCTATTGCCGCCATGGCTTTCATGACAGTGTTCTTGGTGTCGTCGATATGGAACTCCTGTTCCCCGATCTTCAACACCTTTTCTTCCTTCTGCAATTTGCTTGTAATATCCAGTACGGTTGCCATTGTTATTTCCTCCTTATTCTCCTGTGGTAGTGATGTTGGGCTTGCCGTTACTCATGACGGAAAATTCCAGCGGTTCTACGTTGGTGGAATCACCGCCGCCGGCAGTCACGTTGACGACAGCGTTTTCCATGGCGATCGTCGTGCCGTCCGGCATCACCCACTCGAAATACGCCTCGGATTCCTGTCCGGTCTTGTATGCCAGACCTGCTGCAAAGTCGTTGCCGGTATCGCCTACGTTCCGCTTGCCTTTCAGGGAAATGGTGATGCCGCAGCCGGTTTTCAGACGGCGTTTCCAGCCCTCCTGCTCCATAGGCGTCCACTCCTCCACATTGCCGTCAATGGCGATGCTGAACGATTCCATGTCGGCAACGGTTTTGGCAGAAGTCTTGTCTGCACCCAGCTTGAATACGTTGTTGAAAACGGGATATACCCCTGTTACAGTGCTCATGCTGTTTCCTCCTCATAGTAGATAACAAATTCAATCACATATTCGCAGATGCCGTTGTCGTCCGTTCCCACGTCAATGGGTTCGTTCTGCTGCATCTGAAAATACACGGCACGGCAGCTGCCCACCTGTGCCGTTCCTGCCGCTGCGATCGCCTCATACAGGGCAATGGCAGCGTTCTGTGTCTGGCGTGTGCTGTGGTTCCAATGCACCAGCAGGGACACGCCGTGGGTGCGGGTTCTGGTGGGATCCCGTCCGCCGACAGCGGTTTCATTCTTCCGGCGTGACAGCTGATACACACCGAAAGACTTTTCCTTTTTGCGGTCTAAGATGCCGCAGTAATAGTTGTCCGCTCTGACCGGCAGCGTTTGCAGCCATGCCAGCACGGATTCACTGGTCATCATGTCGTTTCGCCTCCTATTTGAGATTCTGCCGGAGCAGCTTCGCGAAAGCATCGGCGGCAAACTCTTTCTTGTCGCCGTCGATCCACGGCTGAAACCACTTGCCACCGGCGTTTTTGTTCTCCGATGTCCGGAAGTTGTATTCGGGGTGATAGTACAGGCGGCGTGCGTAGGGCGTGTCAGAAATGATTCCGACTACCCCAGTGCTGCTCTCCGAAGTTTCTACAAAAGTAGAACTGTTTTGCAGCGTACCGGTGTCCATCGGCATGACCTGTTCGTCTACCACATCGGTAATCACCGCCTGTGCGGTCTGTTCCAGAGCCGTTGCCACTGCCTGTTCCACCTGCCGTACTGCCCCGAAATTCCAGTTGACTTTGATCTTGCTCATAGCACATCAATCCTTGTGTAGTTCACCGTACCGTCCGGATTCCGGCACTTGCTGACGGCGTAGATGCTCCGCTGTTCGCCGAATATCGTCACCGTACCTCCTGTGAGATTCCCCGCTGCCGGCTGAATATCCCCGTCAATGTAGGCACTGCCGGATACCGTGACAGCGGTGTCCTTTCTGGTGTACTTCACCTGGGATTTGTCCTGCCAGTTGCACAGGAAGTCCCCGTCCAGAATGGTTTCCCGTTCGCCGAAAGCGTTGATCTCCTCGGCTGCTATGGTCACATGAACGGGCGTTTTCGCACAGCGTACCAGTTTAGGGTATCGCATCACGCCACCTCGTTTCGCTCCGGCAGCAAAGCCCTGTCTGACAGAGATTCCGGTACACCGCCCGTGGCAGGCAAATGCCGCTGACGGTTTCCACTGCAGTACTGCTGCCGCTGAGCGTCAGACTTGCCCCGTTGATAGAATAGCCGGACACGATGCTTTCCAGCACGTCGGCGTTCTCGTGGGCAAACTCCGCCAGCTGACAGCAGCACTCCTGTATGATCTCCTGCTGGTATGCGGACAGGTTTTCCAGTCCCACAGCGTGGATTCTGCCAAAGGTCAGCGTATCCACGTCACGGGCAGCCTGCCGCAGCCGTGGCAGAATGTCCGGTTCCGGTACTGTTCCGCCATAGGTGCCGCTGTAGTACTCGTAATTCGCATACATCACTTGCCGTCCTTTTCTGCCGTCTGTGCCGTCTGTGCCTTCCGGAGCTTGGCTTTCAGGCTGGCATTTTCCGCTGCCAGACGGCGATAGTCCGCTTCCGGTACCGTAGCAGATGCCGGCACTTCTACAGTGCCGTCGTCCAGCAGCACGGTATAGCCTCTGTCCAGATAGGCGGCTTTCTCCGCCTCAGTAATGGTATAGACCTTGTTGTCCTTGCTTGCTTTCATCGGGTATCACCTCACTCATGGGCGGTATAGTTGATGGCACAGCCGGCTTTCAGCAGTGCGTCCAGTGCAAAAGTGCCGTTGAACCGGCGGTTCTGGTAGATGTAGTTGTCTGCCGTTCTGGAATCGTGTCCCGGTGTGAATACGTTGATGTAGCTGTACTTCACACGGGAAACCTGTGCCTCCGGATCAATGAGAATGTAGTTGATCTGTCCGGCGGTTTCATCTGCTGTACAGCCGCTTGTAAAGTTGAACTTGGTTTTCAGCCGTGCAGACGGCACAACAATGATCGTGCCGATGTCGTCAATGGAGTGGACACGGCGGTCGATCACGCCGGTGCCGTTGGGATACTGCCGCTGGAATGCCTGTTTCAGCAGCTTGTTGTATGCCGGCGTCACATACATCTCCATGCGATCCATAGGTACGCCGGCATCTTCCAGCAGTTGTACCTTGTTGTCAAAGTCCTCCAGCACGTTGTCTGCGGTCAGTGCAGTGGTTTCTACCGATGCACCCACACGCTGTGCCTCGGTGAAGATCTTGCTGAATGTGTAGCAGTCCAGCTCCGGAATCGCCTGTGTAATCTCAAACCGCTTCTGAATGTTGGCGATGGAAACGGTCATGTTGGTTTCGTCCACGTCCATGGGATCAACGGCAAATTCAATGTCACGGTCATGATCCAGCACCTTGACTTCGTAATCGTTGTCATAGGATCCGGCGTTGAAACCGGCAGTGGTGCGGTTGTGGTCCTGATAGCCGCTGACGGTCAGTTTCGGAAGTTTCAGCTGCTTGCCGTTTACGATCTGAACGTCACTGTTGGACTGGAACAGCCCGTTGGATTTCAACTCCACAGCGTACATATCAATGATGTGCTGACTGAAAATGTCAGCGTATTTCAGTTCTGCCATAGTTAGTTCCTGCCTTTCTTTCGGTTCGTGCCGAAGATGTTGGAGAGCATTTCATTCTGTGCGGCGGTGGGATCATTGCTGCCGCCGGAGCCGCCGATCTGCATAAAGCCGCTGTTCTGCTGGGTACTGCCTTTCAGTGCCGGCACATCAGTCAGCACCTTTTCCAGAGCCTTCTTGATGTTTTCCTCGGAGATCACACCCTTGCTGTCGGCGGCACTGGTCAGGTCTGCCATACGGAGCAGGTACGGCAGCGACTTGCGGTCTACGCCCAGATCGGCGGCAATGTCGCTTGCCTTGCTGCGAATGTCATTTTCCAGTACCTGTGCTTTCAGCCGGACGATCTCCTGCTGGGCGTTCTGGTAGCTGGTTTCCTTTTCCTTTGCCTGTGTAGCACGCTTGGTCTTGAAGTCCTGCACAGCGGTCTGGAGTTCCTCACCGCTCATGCCCAGCTGCTTGAAGTAGCCCTCCAGAATTGCGGATTCCCGCTGCTGGGTGCCTTTGTGGATCATGTCCTCGATCTTGCCGTAGTCAATAGACGGCGGCTGTGTACCGCCCTGCGGCGTGTTCTGACTGCCTGTTTCGTCTGCCATTTGAATCAGTCCTTTCGTGGTTTGGGTATAAAAATAGCACCTGATCGCTCAGATGCTGATTTTACAAATAAGAACGCCGTACCCGCTGGCTGAATTGTTCTTGTTTTCCGCCCTCCGCCAGTTTTTGCCCGTGGTCGGGGCATGAAAAAAGCACCTCTTACGAGATGCTTTATTTCATATAATTTTCAATTGAATCTTCTGGGTGCTTTTCAAAATATCGATTTAATATTCTAGTTGCACTAGTTGCCAGCATTCGTTTCGAGTCATATTCTCCGTCCAACATAGAATATTCTTTGTCATCTTGCGTATAAGGCTTGGCAAGTTTGGATTGTTCAATCAGTCGTTTTATTTTTTCCGTTGAAAACTGTAACTCCGTTTTCAATTGCATTATCAAGCACCTCCTCCGAAAATCGTATATGATCCTCCGCTGTCATCTCTATTAAGTGATTCATTCTTATGTTGTTGACATAGTCCTCAAAAAAATCTACGTCATAATCTGGCGTTTTATAAATAAAGTAAGGCGTGCCATCGTTGCCAATTGCACCCAAGCCCATCATTTTTTCTTGCCGAATAAATTGCTGAATGTCCGCTTCACTAAAAGGAAGCCCGTCTGGGTGATTATGAATTACAATATGTGGTTGTTCATATTGCTTTAAAGGAATACTTGGACTTCCAGAAGTCCCTTTATATCTATCAATTTCTTTGAATTCACTGTTTAGTACAATCACGCCTTCTGTGCCAAGTTCACTGCTTTGCATATACTTTAATAAAGCTTTGCACGATTCTCTAAGGAAATCATTTTCCTGCTCTGTTAATCCGCTTATTTTTATTTTAGGAACATTTTCAATCCGTTCGGGAATGATGCTATAATATTTCAGATTCTGATTGAAATACTTTGTCTGCACTTTAATGCTGCTTTCTATATCTTTTATTATACCACCATCCACCCCAGAAGTCAACGCCTTTCCGCCGATTTTCTCCGCCCGATACGTCTTTCCCGTACCGCCGTTGTCCTTTGTTGCAGGCGGTGTGACTTCCACAGCGTGCCCCGCAGAAACACCCTCCGTGTGGGCCTTTGCCTTAGCCGCTTTCGGTTTCGGTGCCGGCGGCACAGCGGCAGTCTTTCCTGCCGGCGGTGCAGGTGCATCGTACACTTTCAGCCGTCGGTAATCCATTCGCAGCACGTCCGGATTTTCCTTAACCAGGCTGTTCAGCCGCTTTCGCCATGCCTGTTCCTGTGCGGCATACTTGGCGGCGTTCTCCGGATCGATCGCACCCAGTTTCAGCCGCTTGTACTTCCGCACATTCCGTTCGCAGTACCGCTGCTGCTGTTCCAGATCGTACCGCCGGTTTGCCTCGTCGATCTCCTCCTGTGTCATTTCCCTGGGCGGCTGGTTGATGCCCTCAAACCATGTATGCACGCCGTTCTTGCAGTTGGGGTGCAACGCTCCGCCGGCAATGGCAGTGCTGAGCAGCGGATATTTCCCGTCCTTGGGTACCGGCACGGAGCCGTACACATCATCGTAGTACACCTTGCCCTGCCACGGAATGCACTTGGGACAGGCAGAACCGTGTGCGGACAGTTTCACCGTACAGATGCCCCACTCATCACGCTTGGCAGCCTCTCCTTGGATATTCGCCCGCAGATTTGCCGTCCGCAGTGCCATTTCCGCATAGCTGGCGATATTCACATACCGCCCGTCCTTGTACCGGATATTCCGGATACCCTGTGCCAGAAAGTCCTGTACCGCCGCATCGACCGCCTGCCCCAGCGACTTGCCGCCCATGTTGAACTGTGCCGCCGACCGGAAAATGGTCTGCCGGTAGATGTCGTCCTGATACCGGAGAATGCTGCTGACCGCCTTGTGTATCTCGCCCTGTGTAGCTTTCACAAGAGCGTTCAGCTTGCGTTCGTTGACGGTGAAAAAGCCGGTGCCGATCTCTCCGGCAGTTCCGGCTGCGGCAAGGTAGCCCTGCCGGATCGCTTTCAGAATACGAATTTCCTCCTGCTGCTTTCCGGTTTCGTAGGACTGGCGGATCATGTCCTCGATCTGCTGGGGAATGGTGCTGATATAACTGCCGATGATGTGCCGGTTCTGGGCACGGTATCTGGCAATGCTGTTCAGCTTTTCTGCCTGCCACTGTGCCCAGTCAAAGCCCTCGGCATCTTCCTCTTTCAGATGCCGCTGCAAGTTCCGTTTCATGGACTGGATCAGTTCTTCTTCCATTTTCCGGAGTGCCTCTGCAATGTCATAGTTCATGCGATGCCTGCCCAGTCGTCAGAGGACACCGCAGGTTCTTCCATATCCACAATGCCTTGCTCTGTCCGGATACGCTCCGCCTCTGCCGCTTTCCATGTGTCGGACTTGGTGCTGCCGTACAGTTCGTCCAGACCTGCCTCAATGCTCATGATACCGCCCTGCTTGGCTTTCGCCACGGTTTCCACCTGCGATTCAAAGGACGGGTTGGCATACTCGCCGAAAGTGACTGCCGCACGGACTCCCTCGGCAGGCTGTCCGTTCGCCGTCTGATACGCATAGAATACGTCTGTAATCAGTTTCGGCAGCACTCGCTGCAAGGCGTTCACAATGTCCTGCCGTGTGTACAGCGTGGTTTTCTCTTTCTCCCGCTGTGCTTCGGCGTTGTCCAGTTTCTTCACGTCAATGCCCAGCGTAGACGGACTGACGATACCTTGCAGACAAAGGTCCAGTGCAGTGATGTAGGTGGCAAGATAGCTGTCGTGGGGAATTTCCGCCTGTTCCACGGTGATCTTGTTCTGTGCGGATTCGGCAATGTCGTTTCCGGTCATGAGAAAACGGTTGTCAAAGGTGTTGGACTTTTGCAGCACGCCGTTTTCGTCCCGTGGAATCAGGCACTCCGGAATGTATGTACGGGAACGGCCGCTGCGGAGTGCGTCCACCCACTGGCTCCACGCCTCGTCCAGTGCGTCGAAGTTGTCCCGTTTGGCATCGAAGATGCTCTGCCCTCTGCCTTCGTGCCGGTTGGAATGGTAGAAACTGAGATACTCTGCCAGCATAAAATCTCCGTCCCACCGGACAGGCTGCAAGCCGGCTGTCTGGGGAATGGCGTGGAGATCACGGGGATTGCCGTATGCGTCAAAGAGTGCATACGTCACATAGCCCCTGCCGTAGTGTTCGTGCAGCGTGTAGTTCCTGCCGCTGTCGTCGGCGTATGGCGTGCGGAAGACGATCTCGTGTACCCTGCCGGACTGCCGCCGGAGTTCCACACGATCTGCCCCGTAAAATTCCAGAATGGGAAAGCGGCTCACCTGTGGGTGCAGGCTGATCTTAAACGCCCCGTCACCGGTGACCAGCGTTTCCGTGATCGACCGCTTTACCAGTTCGCAGAAGTCGTTTTCCTGTGCGATCTGCTGCCAGAGCAGCTTTTGCGATTCGGACGGGAACTGCACCTCCTGCAAGTCGGCGGCGATCAGACCGGAAAGCATATTCACCATGGTCTGGGGCAAGCCGGTGTGTATCTTCCGGATTTCCATGCCATAGGTGGGAACGCTGCCCCAGAAAGAATGGGACGCACCGCCGATCTGCCGGTACGCCTGTGCCAGTTCCCAGCTGTCGCCCCGATACCAGAGCCGGTTGACAGCAATGTTGGTTTCAAAGCTGAGGGATTCTTCTATGGCGATCTCCCGTCTTGCCGCCGGATATAGCTTTAACAGCCCTGACAGTTTGCCTGCCAGAAACGAACGGAATCGGTCAAGCATCTGAAATCACCTCCTGTATTGCCTTATAGTTTCCAATGTACTGCTTGTACGGCAGCCACGCATACTGACACCCGTTGATGCTGTGGTCGTGTCCGTCCTCCGGCTGCCCCTTTTCGTCATAGCTGTAGGTGTTCATCTCTGCGATGTAGTCCCTGCAGGTGTCCACCACCAGAAAGTCCCCCGTTTTCAGCCAGCTCTGCTGCAACTGGATCCGAGTGATGATCTTCGTCTTTTTCCACGCCCCTGCAAAGTCATAGATGCAGGCGGTCTTGCGTTTGAACTTCTGTGCCTCTTGTATGGTGCCGGCATCTGCGGAATCGATGTAGATCGTTCTTGCAAAGCCGTACCGGCACTTCACCTGTTCGGCGAACCGGTTCAGCAGCGGTATCACGTCAGACGGTGCAAAGGGGTTTGACTTGTCCCGATTGTTGTGGGTTTCCTCCATGAGCAGGATACACTTCCGGTCTGCGGTAATGCCCACCGCCTCAAAGGTCAGCCGGTCGTGGGACTTTCGGGAATAGGACGTATCACAGCCGATGGAGTAGTACAGAAAGCGATGCCCTGCCGCCTGTGATGCCGTGATAATATGCCGCTGCTGCAAGTCAAAGACAAGCCCCGTGGCACGTCCACGCAGCCCCAGAATCTTGTTCTTGTACAGCTTGGTACCCTTGGGAGCAGCGTCCATTTTCCGCTGAATATCCGCCTCTGTCAGACTGAGGTTGTCCCGAAACGAAAAGAACCAGTACCGCCAGCCGGTGACCGGTTCTTCCGTCAGTTCCCGAAGAATTTCCTCCGGCACATCGGCAGCATACTTGGCACAGGGACGGGAACGGTTTACGAACTCCCGATACACCGGCAAAGACGGATCGTCAGGGTTCAGTGTTGCCAGCAGGTAATCGTTTCGGGTAGAGATCTCCCGCACAAAGTCGATGTCGGCAGTGTTGATCTCGTCAATGTACACGCAGCCGAACTGCGAACCGAGGACGTTTTCCCACTTGTCCTTGTTGTCATAGCCCAGCACATAGATCAGCTTGCCCTCAAACTTGATGTGGGGCAGCTTGTTGTTCCGGTCGCCGTTGCCGCAGTAGATGGCGTTCCGGTGCAGGTCGAGGATTCCGTTTTCCTGCTGAATGATGTTCTTCTCGGCGATGCCGGTAGTTTTGGCAGCGATAATGTGCAGCCGTTTCGGACTGGCGGAAACCATGTACATGAACTTCACACCGGCACCAACGGTGGTCTTTCCGGAGGCGGTCGTCCCCTCCAGAAATTCTGCGGTCACGCCTTGGACGGAACGGACAAAGTCCCTGTACTTTCGGGACAGAGGGAATTTATGTGCTGTCAAGATCATCACCGCCCAGCTGAGAGAGAATGTCGGAGAGTTTTTCGGAGGGCTTGACTTCCACATCGGCTTCCTGCTTGGTGGTGTACCCGTATTTCGACATCCACAGCCCTGCAAGCTGTGTCGGAATCGCCCCCACTTCAAATTTTTCCCGTGCGTCCGTTTCGCATTCCTCACGCATACGCGTAACGATGTCAGTAAACCGCCTGCTCTCTCCGTAGTTTTCATAAAACGACTGTCGGGAGATGCCGACGTATACGCAGAACCCCTCAATGGTATAAGTCACGCTGTGCTTTAGCTCCGCCGAAACAAACTCGCCGGTTTTGGAGTTGAACGCATGAGTCAGCACAGGCTTGCTGTCGCAGTACGCTTTGTAAGTTTCCCATGCACTGTGCAATTCGTCCGGCGTTTTGAATTTTCTTGGTCGTCCCACGCGGTCACGCTCCTTTCAATGGCATGTAAAAACCGCCGAAGGTCACCCTTGCAGCGGTTCTTGTCAGTATTGGATAATATTATTATAGCACAGGTCGTATGTATGATTCTATACGATTATTCCAGCATCGCCAGTGCCTTTCTGTGCCACCGGTGGAACGTGTCCCAGGAGCAGGGCAGTTCCACGCAGACCTGTTCGCAGGTCATGCCGTCCAGATACCGCAGCCGCATCAGCCGACGCAGCTCCGGCGGCAGGGTGTCAATGGCGTTCTCCACGGCTGCCTGTTCCTCCAGTAGGATACATTGCTTTCTCCGGTAGAGCCGTTCCAGTGCATCCTTCTTCTCCACATACCGCTGTGCCTCTGACAGCGGTTCTCCCCGCTGGTGCGGACTGTCGCCGTATGTCACGCCGTGGCAGCCCTTGCTTTCTTCCAGTGCGTGCAGCCGCCTTGCGATGTCGGCAAGTTCCCGCCGGATGCTGCCGTATCGGCGTAGATCGTCTTTGGTCATTGCATCTCCTCCAGTTCCGGCAGCCCTGCCTTCTGCCGCAGTTCATTGCACACCTGCCGCAGGTCAATGCTGTGCAGCGTCAGTGCCGCATAGTACGGCGTGAGCAGGTCACGCTCGATCGACCGGAACTGTGCCAGATCGGTGTCGCTCCGGGTTCTGGCATAGCGTTCCAGTGCAGTGCGGTACCGGTTCATCTGTCCTCGCAGGATATGCTCTGCGATGCGGACGCAGCCGGTGTCGTCCTTGCAGCTGTCAGCACTGTTCCCGCCGTCCTTCTGGAACAGCGGGCAGCTGATCACACAGTAGGTTTCGTAAACGCTGCCGCTCTGTTTCTGCTGGTGCTTTTCCGCAGTCCAGCCCTCGACCGGCACAAAGCGGCGTGACCAGCTGCATCCGGTTGACGCACTGGGTACGGCGTGCCTGCACCGCCAGCAGAGCGTGGCTTTCTTGATTTGCTTGTTTTCCATGTAGATCCACTCCTTTTGGGTTTCATGCTCGGTTTATGCTCGTTTTACGCTCGCGTGCGTTAGGCTTGCGCTCGGCGGGCGTTAGCGTTTCTTCCGGTTCTCCCGATACTGTTTCTGATATGCTTTCCGCCGGCGTATGGCACAGGCGTTGCAGAATCTCCGGTCGCCTTTCACGCCGATCAGCAGCTTGCCGCAGGTTTCGCAGGGTTTGGTGGTCATGGCTGTGCCTCCTCGTGCATTCTCGCACCACAATGTGGACAGTACGGTGACCGATACGCCTTATTGCTTTTTCTGCACGCAGAGCAATATACCTTACTGCATTTCTCAATCCAATGTGCGTGTATCACAGGTGCTACATCTGCCTCCCAGGTCTCCGGCACAATGCAGTCCGCACAGCACTCAGTTGATTCCAGATCGCAGCCTAAGCAACCGTTTTTCTTGCGGTAATCATCGATGCTGATATACGTTCCGCTTTTGCGAAACGGGCAGCTTTTAACCTCACTCATTTCTCTCCCTCCGTTTTTTTCTGAATCAACCGTAAAAGGTCATCATCTGTTTCAATCAAGTCCATTCTTGCTCCGCAGTTCGGGCAATAATCAAACGTGTCCGTCGGCATAAAAAACGCCTTTTTGCATCTACCACAGACAGCAGCCCCATTCTTGATCGTTTCACCGTCGTAACTCGTGACATCTTCTCGTGTCCAGTGGGCTTTTGGTGGCTGGTTTGCCCGCTGATTCCATTCATCAGCAGCAACTTCTCTCGCAGTATAGTCAACACACGCCACAACCGTTCTGCTTCTTGCAAGGCATTTTGTACACATCACAAAAGCACTAGCGTCACGGAATCCCATTTCCGCCTCGCCGCCACAAAACGGACAGTTTTTCAATTTGATCTCACTCATGTTCCTCTGCCTCCTCGATCTTCACAAATACCCCCGGCACATCTGCCCAGAACTTCTCCACCACTGCACTGTAGATCTGCTTGTCATCGTTCCAGTAGTGCAGCCGGGTCATGATGTCGAACAGTGCCTTGCACAGGTTGTCCACGTCCGGCTTGTTGGTATAGGGTTCACCGTTCTGGTGCTTTGCCTTTCTGGGATAGCACCACTTCACCACCACACGAACCGCACCGCTGTACGGCTGCTCCGGAATGTGCTTCATGAGATGGGCGGTCAGCTTTGCCTCTGCCTCGCCGTTTCCACGCTGGTAGAACCGGTGCCGTCCCTGCTTGTCGATGGTATGCCCCACCTGCTGGTGCGTACTGGTCGGCGGCAGCATGGGCAGGAAAAATGTTGTCATGTTCGTACCTCCATTTCTGGTTCTGTGTAACTGCCTTTTGTCAATGGAATGTGGTGTGTAGTGTAAGAAGGGCAGGCTCTCAAGCCCTTCTTTCACGTACACCCCATTGACTCCGATTTTGAGGGAAAGGAAAAATATATATTATATAAGGGATTTTTCCCTCGCTTTTTCCCACTAAATCGCTAAAGCGTTTTACTCTGCTTTTTTCTTGGTGATAATGGAATTTTCTACGGTGAAATCATCACAGCGTTTGATGCGGTTTCGGATTGTTTTTTCCTCTACGCCCAGATATTCTGCCATGTCCTTGACCGTAACTTGTCCATCTATGTTGCAGGCATCGAACGTATTCAGAAGTTCAGCTCGCTTGTCTGCATTCTTTGCTTTCTCTGTACGTCTTTTGCCCTCGCCGCCACGCTTTGCTCCACGCTGATGCGGCGGCATCTCGCTCTCTGCCTGCAGGTCTTTCAGCACGCCCACAGTGTCCTCCACATGCACAGGATACCGAAACCACAGGTTCTTCGGCTCGAACTTCGGGAACTCCCGGAGCGTGCCGTCCAGCCGCCATGCGGTTCGCTGCCGCACTGTCCGCTTGACCGCCTCGATCTCGCCGAGAAAACCCTCGTACACCGCCGGCGGCAGATTGTCCCGGCACAGCTTCAGGGATTCCACATGGCTGAGCAGCTCATCCGGTGAAGCATCTGCCAGCACTGCCGGAGCGTGCTGCCGCAGCTTCTCGATGCAGGCTTCACAGATAGCAGTGTTGGTCTCCTGTTTGAGGATCTCGTCCGTCAGCTCCAGCTCCGTCATGTCAATGAGTGCATCCGGATCACGGGCAAACACGCCGCTGCCGGAGGCACGATCCATGCTCCGCTTGCCGCCCTGTGCCCCCTTGCTGTGGTGGTGGCAGTAGATCACCGCACAGCCCAGCTGGGTGCACACCTTGTCAAACTGGTTGCAGAAATGTGCCATCTGGTCGGCACTGTTCTCGTCGCCGGTGATGACCTTGTAAATGGGGTCGATGATGACGGCAATGAAGTTTTGCTTTTTCGCCCGACGAATCAATTTCGGTGCAAGTTTGTCCATAGGTTCGGTTACGCCACGCAAATGCCACACTTCAATATTCCGAATATTGACCGGAGGTATCTGCAAAGTAGTATAAACATCATGGATTCTGTGGTCACAGGAAGCCTTGTCCAGTTCTAAGTTGACATACAGCACTTTTCCCTTGGTGCATTGCCAACCCATCCACTTTCGCCCCTCTGCCATCGCAATACACAGTTCAATCAGTGCAAAAGATTTTCCAGCTTTCGACGGTCCAGCCAACAGCATTTTGTGTCCCTGCCGCAGTACATTTTCAATCAAAGGCGGTGATAATTCCGGCATATTCTCCCATATCTCCGCCATATTCTCAAACTCCGGCAGATCATCGGTGACGCTGTCGATGTAGTCCTTCCACTCGTCCCAGCTGCTCATTCCGATATTTACCGCAACCAAATACTGTTTCTTTTCTCCACGCACAACGCCGGGCATTCGGGAGAGCCGTGAAGGATTCTTACAAGCACGGTCAACTTGCAAGCCGTTCTTGTCGCAGATCTGATACAGAAATGCCACTCGTTCCCGATATTCTTTTGCGTTGCCGGCTTCCACTCGCACAATTGCGTGCAGGCTTTTTCCGCCGCTGTAGACAAGGCAGGCAATGGGCAATTGCAGATCACGCATAATTCCGTTTTGCTGTTCAATCGGGATTCCGTCGGATTCTACCAGAGCATAACGAAAATCTGTGACATTTTCATTTTTACCGCCTTTTCCATCCAATGGATTGAATCGGATCCATGCTCCGATATTCGGATCGTAGTCGCCAAAAACTGCACCAAGATCATTTTCGCAATACGTCAGATCTTCCAGCAGTTTTCCGGCAGTCCGGTCACAGCAGCCGGCATCTGGAAGATACTTTCCGTCTTGATTTTTCCAACTGTGTACCACATAGCCCACGTTCTCCTCTGCCTGAAACAAAGTGCTGAGATATGTGCTGATCTCTTTCACTGGATTCCACTGTGCAAACAGCGGCTTTACTGGAAGTGCCTGTGTCTGGCACGGTCCTGTAATGGCATAGTCCTCTCCGATGTAATCGTCCCAGCTGAGAGCTCTGGATTCTTTCGGGGCACTCTGGGGACGATAGCCGTTTTCCAGTGCCATGTGTACAATTGTTCCGGCAGTGACCGGGTGCTCTGAGCCGGCGAAAGACCGCCACTTCTTTTCGCACTCGCCGCTGTGATACCGGACAGTGTCACGCTGTGACCAGCTGTCCCAGAGGGAGCAGTCATAGCCGGAATCTTTCAGTGCCATGCCCACCCCGCACCACTCCTGATAGGTCAGGGCTGCCGGGTCGATGTAGTCCAGCAGTTCGTCTAAGTTGTCGTCTTTGTAATCCATTTATCCATGCACCTCCGGCACATACTCCGCCGCTGTGATCGACCGCGGCACACGCCAGCCGTTTGCGGCAATGCGGTTGATGAGATTCTTTGCCGCATCGAAGGACCAGCCGCCCACGTGCAGAAAACCGTACTTTTCCAGACAGCGTATCTGCTTCGGGGTAGCCAGTCCGCTGATCTGCCGCTGTGCCACTGTGCGGAGAATCTGTTCCGCCTTTCCGGCACTCTCCACCGCATCGGGGTTGATGCCCCGTTTCTCCAGGTCTTTCTTCTGCTTGTCCGTCGGCGGACTGGATTCCCACCCGAACGCCGGCACATAGCCGGTCAGATCCCGGGACTGGATCGACATCTCGTACTGCAGGGGGTCTACCAGCCTGGACTTCCGCTTTTTCATGGATTCCAGCTGCTCCGCCAGCTTGGACTCCCGGTCTGCCACCACGTCCTCGGACGCTTTGCTCTCGGCTTCCTCGATGTCCACCGGCACGCCGGGCTGCTGTTCCAGCTGCTGTGTCATTTTCTGCTGCACTTCCTCGTCCTCGCAGATGAGGCACGCCGGACGGCACAGTTCGTGCTTTTCCGTGTTCCACAGGAAATCCAGCAGCAGAAGGTGGTCTTTCCCCTCTGCCAGACGTGTGCCGCGACCCACCATCTGGCAGTACAGGGCACGGACTTTCGTCGAACGCAGCACCACCACGCAGTCTACCTCCGGACAGTCCCAGCCCTCGGTGAGCAGCATACTGTTGCACAGCACGTTGTATCTGCCGTCGGAAAAGTCCTGTAAAACCTGTTCCCGGTCGTCGGATTCGCCGTTGACCTCTGCCGCCCGGAATCCGTGCTGACAGAGAATGTCCCGGAACTTCTGAGAGGTTTTGACCAGCGGCAGGAACACCACCGTCTTCCGGTCGGCACAGTGCTTTGCCATTTCGGCGGCGATCTGGTCGAGATAGGGGTCTAACGCCGTGGCAATATCTCCGGGCTTGTAATCTCCGGCAGCCGTCCCCACATGGGTGAAATCGATCTGCACCGGCACAGTCAATGCCCGGATCGGCGTTAGGTATCCCTCGTGAATGGCCTGGGGCAGGGTGTATTCATACGCCAGACTGTCGAACACCTTGCCCAGATTCTGCTTGTCGCCCCGGTCGGGCGTTGCCGTCACGCCCAGCACATGGGCATCGGAAAAGTGATCCAGTATCACCTGATAACTGCCGGAAATGGCGTGGTGTGCCTCGTCGATGATAATGGTCTGAAAGTAGTCCGGCGGAAACTGGGCAAGGCGTTTCTGCCGCATGAGGGTCTGAACGCTGCCCACCGTGACACGATACCACTCTCCCAGACAGGTCTGCTCTGCCTTTTCCACGGCACATTTCAGACCGCTGGTGCGTTCCAGCTTGTCCGCCGCCTGCTGGAGCAGTTCGCCCCGGTGTGCCAGGATCAACACCCGGCTGCCGCTGCGGACTTCGTCCTCGGTGATCTTGGCAAAGACAATGGTCTTGCCGCAACCGGTGGGCAGCACCAGCAGCGTCCGGTTTCTGCCCTCGTCCCACTCCCGGTGCACGGCTTCTCTCGCCGCCTGCTGATAAGGTCGCATTTGCATGATGATCGTACTCCTTTCCATACTGGCTCCCCTGTAGGGGAGCTGGCAAGCCGTAGGCTTGACTGAAGGGGTTCACTCCTTAAAACTGTCCCCTGTTCCAGCCGCCCTGAGGGGCGTTCTGGGGCTGCTGCCACGGCTGTGCATTGCTCTGCGGATACGAGGACTGAGGTGCAGTGCAGGGCTGCTGTGGGGCGTTCTGAGCGGTCTGGGGCTGATCGTAGGACGGGTACAGCTTGTCGATCTGGTTTGCCTGTCCAGTTCCGCCGCCGTCCCGCTTTTCATAGGTGCGGATTTTCACATGGCACACGCCGGACTTGCCGCACACCTGTGACCAGTTCATCTGTGCCGCCTGCCCTTTCTGTTTCATGCCGATGCTGGCGAAAAACTCGGACAGCTTCCATTCCATTTTTGTGTGCAGAAACAGGTTCTCCTGCAGGAGAACGCTGCTGCCGTCCGGGCTGAACACCCGGAAGTGGACGATTGCCTTGTTGCAGGGCGGAATGTTCGCCGAGCCGGCATGTCTGGCACGGTCGAACTTCTCCACGGTAAAGCGGTAGTCGCCCTCCGGCAGCAGAATAAAGCTGCTCTCCTGCTGGATCTCGTCGTCCCAGCCAAGTTCGTGTCCATTTGCGGTTGTGTTGTATTCGTTCATGTTTGGCCTGCCTTTCTGAGGTTGTGTTTTTTGCGGTTATTTCCGGTTCTGCTGAATCATTTCCAGGATATTCTGCCACCACGGAATGCACCAGCCCTCCACGAAGTCCTGGGGATAGTTCTGCACGGGCATATCTGCCGGAAAATAGCCCTTGCTGCCGACCACTGCCTGCAGTTCCGCCGGCTGCACCTGTGCGGCTGCCATAAGCTGTGCCAGCTGAGGTGCGATGCCGTCCAGAATGTGCTGTGTCTGGACATCTTCGGCGGTCTGCCGGGGCTCCGGCAGCTGTCCATCTGCGGTAATGAGCAGCTCCGATTCCGCCAGATCCTTTTCCGTGGGCAGTCCGGCAGCCTGTGCCTTTTCTATGACCTGCTGTGCCTTTGGTTTAGGTGCGGCTGTCGGTGCAGGAGCTGCGAAAATGGATGCAATGGACGCATATTCCAGCGGCAGCATTTCCGGCAGCCCGAACCGGTTTTTCGCATCCCACCACGCCGTTTTCGTGGTGTACATCACACGGTTGCAGGCAGTCGCCTTGTGTTTTTTGCCCTTGTCGTCGGTGGCGATGACGTGGGTCTGGAACGCCAGAAACAGGGTGATGTCTGACCACTCTTTCAGCAGCGGTGCGATCTTGTTGGTGGTCTTGTTCCCCAGCTTCAGTTCCCAGTGGTCGAACTCTGCGTCGATCTCCGGCAGGGACGCTTTTCGGGTGACGGCGTGGCAGAGCAGTGCCACATTGACACCAGCCTGCACAAGGCGTTCTGTGCTGTCCAGAAACCGTCCGATCTCCTCCGCCTCGTACTCCCAGCCCTTGCCGTAGCCGAAGCCCTCGATGCCGTTGACCTGGTGCTTGCTGCACAGCTGGGCAATGGCAAGGCGTTCCGCCCAGTCGAAGGTGTCGATGCACAAGGTCTGATACTGCCGCTGGGCGTGGGATTCCAGCACGAAGTCCACTTCCTGCTGGAGCATCTCCCAGCTGGTGGGCTTGGGCAGCCGCCGGACGTTCATCTTTGAAGTGCTGCCCTCGCAGTCCAGAAACACCGCTCCCGGCAGCTGTGCCGCCAGAGAGGTCTTTCCCACGCCCTCCTGTCCGTAGATGACCAGTTTCACGCCGGCACCGGTCTGAATGCCGTTTGTTTCCTGAAATTCCATTTAGAACGCTCCTTTCGTCCATGCTTTCTGAATGATCGGCGGTGTCAGCGGCTCGGTCTGCACCGGCTGTGCCGGACGGGTGTCCACAGAATAGCCGTCCTCAATGATGACGCTGCACTCATCTCCTGTGGACACACGGGTGGCGATCGCCTGCAAACCCTCCTGTTCCAGCCACTGCCCGAACTCCTGCAGGGTGACGCTGTCCATCTGTTCCAACTTGTCCAGCAGCACAAAGCCGCAGTCCGGATTCAGCTTTCGGACAATGGCAGCCGCCACTCGCAGCTGCTCTGAGCCGCTCATGCTGTCCCACTGCTTGCCGTGGTACTGCAGTGTTCCGTTTTCCACCGCCAGCCCTTCTAGCGGCAGGTCGGCGGCGTGCAGCAAATCCTGCTTCTCCTGCCGCAGTGCGTGGATCTGCTCCGTCAGTGCTTCGTAGTCCTGCCGGTAGGTCTTTGCCTCTTCCTCGGCGTGTTCCTTGTTCAGATTGTCCCGGATCTTCATGTTGATGGCGTCTATCTCCGCAATGCTCTTTTCCAGTTCGGCGGTGGATTCGTCCTGCAGGTCCCGTGCGGACATCTGGGCAGTCACAGCGTTCTGCTCTGCCAGCTCCAGACGTTGTTTGGCAGCGTCATAGGCAGCCTGTGCGGCGGTGAGTTCCTGTGCATACCGGGCAGCGTTTTCCCGTTTCCGCTGGTTCTCGCCGTTGCGTGCCAGAATCTCCTGCTGCCGTGCGATCAGCTCCGACGCGGAAACCGGCGTGTTCGGCACGTTCTCCCAGCACTGCAGCTCTGAGGCGAACTTCTGCTTCTGGTCGGCGATTCTGCCGATGGCGGTACGCTGGTTGTACAGCCGGCTTTCCTCGGATTCGATCTGTGTCAGCTGCTCACCTACGCCGATGATCTGCAGCAGGATCGCCGCTTTTTCCTTGTCCGATGCGTTCATGAACTTGGGCAGATCCAGTGCCAGTGCAGACAGAAACGAGTTCAGCAGCTGCTGCCCTGCCTTGTTGCCGTTGGGATCGATGACTTTCAGGCTGCTGTTCTTGCCCTTTCGCTCCACGATCAACCCGTTGGACAGCTCCACATGGAGAATGGGGTCGGTGTATGCCCCGTCCCTTGCCGCAGCGGTGGGCTTGTACTTGTCGCCGCCCAGTGCCCATGCAATGGCATCCAGCACAGAGGTTTTCCCCTGATTGTTGTTGCCGCCGATGATGGTCAGACCGCTGGCAGACGGTTCCAGCTTTACCGCCTTGATCCGCTTGACGTTTTCGATTTCCAGACTGTTGATCTTCACGCTCATGCTTCTCCCTCCTCGTACAGTTCAATGTGGTCATAGGCGAACTGGACCATATCCCCCAGCACCTGGGTCTTGGTGCGTCCGGTTTCCAGTGCGATCTCCTCCACCAGTGCAATGTGCTCCATCCGCAGGTTCACGCTGCTGAACAGACGACGTTCGCCGTTCTTCCTGCCGGCAGGCTCTTTCTTCTGCATTCTCAGTTTATCCATGATGTTCCTCCTCTGCCGGCTGTTCCGGCTTGTCCGGCGGCAGCAGCAGGCCGATGTGATCGGTGCAGTGCAGTCTGCCGTCCAGTCCTAAGTACAAGGGCACGCTCTTGATGCCGCAGTTGACGCACCGGTCTTTCCTGTTCTGGTTATCCACGCTTGCATGCCTCCTCGATGTCGGCGGATTCCGCATCTTCCAGATACCGTGCATCTCTGCGGTCACAGCCCAGCAGTGTCAGCACATCGGCTTTCAGTTCCTGCTCCATGTCCATGTCGTGGGCAATGCTGACGAGTGCCGCCGCGTAAAGGTCGCTGTTTTTGATTTTCATTTGACATTTCCTCCTAAGTGTGATATGATGGTGGTGGTTTTATTTACCCATGCCCCCGTTACCGGTTGCCGCCGGTGCGGGGGTTTTTTCTGTTTTAACGCCCCATTGCTGTGCCATGGCTTGGGCGATGCCTAAAAACGTCTTGCTCCTGTTTTTGGCTCTGTCTTTTGTAAAAATCCCTTTATGCTTGGCACCGTGCTTGTAGCTGTAGCTGCCGGACGGGCACCATGTACCTATCGGTTCCACGATGTTCGTTGGCTGTAGCGGCAACAGGTTTTTAAGCCACAGACACGTCCGCTTGCTGTATGGGTGTCCATACTCGTAAGGCTGTATCGCCTGCGTGTACCTAGGCAGTCCGTATATGCGGCTTGGGACGGGATTTTCGACACAGATTCTTGGGCAGTTTGCATTCCAGAATCGCATGAAAAATGCCTTGCCTTCCAAACCTTTTTCGTACCTCTCTTGATTGAGTACATGACCTTTCCAAAGGTGCCGTGCTCCGGCGTTGCTAAGATATGTGCAGGGCGGATGTGCAATCAGCAGGTCCCATGTGCCGTCAATCCGATGTGCCGCACCGTCCATTGTTGTGAAGATACAGCTGCCGTCAATGTACGGCAGTACATCGCCTTGTATATGCCACTCCGGGTGTCCGCCGGAGCACTCTTGTACGTCGCAGCTGTATGCCTCGTGTCCAAGTTCTCTAAACGCTGTGCATACTCTCTGCGATTCCTCACACGCTACCAGTACTTTCACGTTTCTTATCTCCTTTCTGCGTGTTTTCATCGCATTTTGTCTTGACAGCGTTCATCGCCACTCTGACACGCAGTTCCTTGCTGGTTTCGCCGAGGACTTCTGGGATACCGCCGCCAGCGTACAGATGTGCCAGCATCGACTTGTCTGCCCTACTCATCGGCAGGGACAGCAGGTATTTTATCACGCCGTCGTATTCCTCGGCGGTCATTTTGAGGGTCATTGGTTTTCCTCCTCGTCCTGCATTTCGTCCGCCAGCTTCAAAACCATGGTAGCAAAGCTGTGTAGTGTCTTCTGCGTGTCCTCGCTTCTATTTTCAGCGACAGTCGTTGCAACACATTTTACAGTACCGAGAAGGCACGTGAGCATTTCGCCCACAGTCGGCTTTTCTGCAACGATCTGCACATTCAGCTGATCCGCTTTCTCGTCGATGTCAATGTGAAATTCAATATGTTTCTTCTTTTCTTCCACGATTGGTTTCCTCCTTGTTATCTTCCCGCAGGAAGTCGTATTTTCCGGTGGTGTCGTTTCGCACCTCTTCCGCAAAGGCGTGTACGCCCTTGCCGAACAGCATCCGGCACAGCTCATCGGTGGTGAACTGCATCTCCGGATTCACCCGGACTTCTCGTATGTTTGGGGTCATGTGATGCTCCTTTCTGTTGTATTCCCTGCTCCGGTGTGGTATAATGGGATTCGGGAAGGAGGTGAAAATCCTATGAGTATTTTTTCTGTTGTCACATCTGTTCTCGCATTGCTTTTTTCTTTGTATGGCATCATATCGGCACAAATCGAAAAACATAAAAATCTATGGATACGCATAGACGGTGTTTTTCCTAAACATTGTCCAACAGAACGAAATGGCAGATTCGTAGATACTATTATGATTCGATATACAGTGTTCAACAAATCACAAATGCCAATTGCAATCACAAGAATACAGTTGATTGCTGGTGAAGAAAAACAAGACGCAGAGCCGCGACAACATCTTGCAGAGCATTCTGAATACAAACAAAATGATAGAACTTATGCTGAGGTTACAGTAAAGTCAGATGTTCTGCCAATTCGTTTGGACTGTCTCGGAGCAACTTCCGGCTATCTGGCGTTTCTAATTCCTCCAGATATTCTGTCAGGTCATGAAACAACTGTGACTTTTGAAATCTGCACCAATCGAGGTAAGGCAATTCAAAAGACATTCGTACTACATGAGGACACCCGACTGCGTTAACGTCTTGTGTAAAATACATGACTTCATAACCCCCCTTTCTCAGTTATCCTTTCTCTTATAGTCCTGTTCTTTGAAAATTCGATGTTGGCTTTTTGTCTACATAGTCGGCAAAAAAAATAGCTTCTCTTTCGCTATCTGATAGTTTGAGCAAAACTGAAAGCTTTTTGATTTCTGACCCCTTAAACTCCCGTTCTCCACTCAATTTATTGTATAATCCTTGACGGGTAAGTCCAAGATACTCTGCAATGAAGCTTTTAGACAAATGACTACAGGAAATCTTCTCACAAAGCAACTCGTTGTTCAACCCTGCCACCTCCTTTCTTGATGTAGACTATTTCGTCTACCGTGATTTTATTATACACGATGTAGGCGGCTTTGTCAACATATTTTTACGAAAAAGATGCACAACTTTTTGTAGTCGTTTTTGTCTACAATGACAAATATTTTTTACTCGTGTAAATAAATGTTGACATATGCGGCTACAGCATGATATAATGAATTTAACCGAGAAAAGGAGGTGACAACATGACAGTTGGTGAAAAAATCAGAGAAGCAAGGCTAAAAAAAGGCTATACACAAACAGAATTGGCGGAACTTCTTGGATATAAGTCGAGATCGTCTATTAACAAAATTGAAGTAGAAGGGCGAGATATTCCGAGAAGCAGCGTTATCAAATTTGCAAAAGCCCTTGATGTCACTCCTGCTTATCTTATGGGTTGGGAAGATGAACCAAAGCCGGAGCAGAGCCTTTACGACCGATTCGACAACCTCCACTCCGTCAAGCTAAAGCGTTTCCCGTTGCTGGGCGAGATTGCCTGCGGCGAACCGATCTACGCCGAAGAAGATCACGAAAGCTATGTTTCCGCAGATGCGGATATTCGTGCGGATTTCTGCCTGAAAGCCAAGGGCGACAGCATGATAAACGCGGACATTCACGACGGCGATGTGGTCTTTATCCGCAGCCAGTCTATGGTGGAAAACGGTGAGATCGCTGCCGTTATCATTGAAGATGAGGCTACGCTGAAACGTGTCTACTACGACCGTGAAAACAACCGCTTGCAGCTGATCGCAGAGAACCCAAGGTATGCACCGCTGGTGTATACGGGCGAGGAACTCAACTATATCCGCATTCTGGGAAAAGCGGTAACGCTGATGCGGGAGTTGTGAGATTTGACTTATTTATAGAAAGAATTTACTATGATATATTGTATTTATTGTTGGGAACAAATTGGTGAATCAGATCATTTCTGTATGCACTGCGGAAAAAAGGTTGTTGAGGGGACAAAAGAAATTACTAACCTCATGATGCAATCCGAAGTGTACCCTTCTCCTATTACGGTGGCTAGAAGAAGGGTACAACAGACAAAAGAACTATTATTTGCTGGGTACTCTTTGCATCTGTGGGGCGGCAATGGCAGTTGCTGCTCTGGATGTGCAAAATACAGAGATAGAATTTACAGTGCAGATGGAAAAGACCGACGTTTTCCTACGATTCCGCAATACATCTGTACTTGTCCTGGTGTCAGTATCGGAGCATATTTTGAGGGAATTACAAAAATTTCAGCTGCAAAAGGACAAGATCCAATTTCTTTTAGTAATAGGCCTTTTTTAGATAATCGCACCAAAAAAGAAAAAACAAATTATATTCATTTTGTTGATCGTCGAATCTACACACTTCTGAATCAAAAAGACAAGGTGACATATCAACAATTAAAAATTATACTGCCAGAAGATGCTCCAAGGTCTTTTTCTGGATTTAAACGTATGAAAAATGAAGATACAAAGAATTTTAGCGAGCTTTCCAAAAAAGCTAGTTCAACTGGTATGGATATTTCGTATTCTTATGCTGAAAAGATCGTTGTAAAAAGGTATCTAAAAGAAGCGAAAGAAACTGGATTTCGGTAATAATAGGTACGTGGAAAAGCCCTACCGAACCCGGCAGGGCAACATCACACAAAAAAAACCGCCCCACGGCGGCACCCGTGAAGCGGCAAGAGGAAAAACTATTGCGATAATAGTCCCCCAAACAAGGTCTATTATAGCACATTTCCTCTGAAATTGCAAGTACAAGGAGGAAAAAATATCATGCAGGCAGCAGCATATGCACGATACAGCACAGAGCATCAGACCGACAGCAGCATTGCCTATCAGATGCGAAAAATTGAGGAGTACTGCGATGCCCACGGCATCACCGTATCCGCCCGCTACGCCGACGAGGCAATGAGCGGCACCAACACCCAGCGACCGGCGTTCCAGTCCCTCTGCCGGGACGCTGCACAGCGGAAATTCGATGCCGTTGTGATCTACGACATCAGCCGTGGCAGCCGTGACGTTTCCGACTGGTTCAGTTTCCGGAAACAGATGGCTCTGCTTCACATTCAGGTCATTTCCGTAGAGGACCATATCGGCGACATTCTCAATCCGGCGGACTATCTGACGGAGCTGATCACCGTAGGACTGGGGCAGCATCACGTCCTCACCAGCCGCCAGAAGTCCATGGACAGCATCGCCACCAAGGCAAAGACCGGACAGTTTCTGGGCGGTACGCCCAACTTCGGTTACACCATTGACGAGAACGGCAGATATGTGATCCAGCCGGCAGAGGCGAAGATCGTCCGGACAATATACCAGATGTACGCCGTCGGCAAAAGCTACGGCGAAATCTTAGACACTATCGGCGAAGTACGGGGACGGCGTGGCAAGGTCATGGGCAAGAACAGCCTGCACTATCTGCTGCGGAACGAGCGGTACATCGGCGTGTACAGCTGGTGCAAGTATCACCACAAGATCATGGGCAAGTATGCCGGAAATATCCCCAACGAGAACGCCGTCCGCATCGAGGACAGCATTCCGGCAATCATCGACAAGGACACATGGGAGGCGGTTCAGATGCGTATGAATGACAAGAAACAGCGGGCGTGCAACAAGGCAAAGCGGAACTATCTGCTCTCCGGTCTGATCGAATGTACGGAGTGCGGTGCCGGCTATGTGGGGCATACGTCCACCAACAAGCGTGGCTATTCCACACGGTACTACTGCTGCGGAAACAAGTACCGGAACCACACCTGCCACGCCAAGAACATCAATGCGGAGGAGCTGGAGGCATTCGTGGTGCAGAATCTGAAGCACTACCTTGCAAACGTGGACTTTTCGCAGATGGCACAGCAGATCGCCGACGAGATCAACGGTGCTACAGCTGACCTGAAAGCAGAGCGGAAGGAGCTGGCGGACATCATTTTCCAGCTGAACAACGGAACCAAGGCGATCCTCAAAGGCATTGACTATCCGGAATTGCAGGAGGAAATGTTCCGGCTGCGTGTGCGGAAGTCGGAGCTGGAGGACATGATCCAGCGTGGTGCAGAGCATAATCCGGTCAGCGTGGAAAAGCTGGTGCAGCTGTTCCAGAACGCCATGGAGCGTCTGGACACCGACACCAAACAGGTGTGCAAGTCCATGGTAAAAATTTACGCCCACTCCAATGGTGACTGTGACCTTGAAGTAGGCGTACATATAAATGGTTGCGGGAGCCAGATTTGAACTGACGACCTTCGGGTTATGAGCAACTCTAACGCAAGTGAAAAATCCCATGCAACACAATCATTTTCAGACTTCATATACCGCTTTCGCCGACGAGATGACGACGCAGATGTCGACTTAAGCAGTGCAATGACAAAATGGGGCACACACTTTCCGCTGTTCCTTGAAAAGTGTTTCTACAAACACGGGAAATATTTTTGAATGAACAGTTCTTGCTATCTAATAACAGCCAGTGAGAAAAGTGATGTGTCTTTGCACAATGCTTTTAAAATATGCCTTATCTATTAAAAGCCGCAAATCCAGTTGCTTTTTCCGCAGGAACATGGTATAATAACAATAACAAGAATCCCGGTAAAATTGCAGAAACAAGCAGAGGTGAGAACATGAAACACAAACCCTTGCCGATTGGCGTAGAGGATTTCAAGCGGCTGGTGGACAACGGGTACTACTTTGTCGATAAAACACTGATGATAAAGGAACTCCTGGAAAACAAGGAAACCGTCAATCTTTTCACCAGACCAAGAAGATTCGGCAAAACACTCAACATGAGTATGCTGCAGCGATTTTTTGAGGCAACTGAGAAAAGCAACGCCTATCTCTTTGACGGCTTGAAAATCGCAGCATATCCGGAGTATATGGCGTATCAGGGACAGTATCCAGTAATCAGCGTTTCGCTGAAAAGTATGAAACAAGCCAGCTACACAAATGCTTTTTATATGTATAAAAACTTGATTGCAAAGGAATATGAGAAGCATAAAATCATTTTAGAATCCAATCAGATTTTAGAGTCGGAAAAAGAAATATTCCGAAATATTATGGAGCAAAGAGCCGATCAAAATGTTTACCTGAATTCTATCCGAACCTTATCTGACATTCTGGCAAAATACTATAAAAAAAACGTCATCATTCTCATTGACGAGTACGATGTACCATTAGAAAACGCCTACCATGAGGGCTTTTACGATGACATGACCAACCTGATTCGCAGCTGCTTTGAGTCTGCGTTAAAAACTAACCCCTCGCTGGAATTTGCGGTTCTGACAGGCTGTCTGCGGGTATCCAGAGAGAGCATTTTTACAGGCTTGAACAACCTGAAAACTTACTCCATCACGAAAAACAAGTTCTCCCAGTATTTCGGATTTACCCAGGAGGAAATGCAAGAAATTTTGCAAAACTTCTCCCTGGAACAGTATGCCGAAACAATCACAAAATGGTATGACGGTTACCGATTCGGATTAACAGAAATCTATAACCCGTGGAGTGTTCTGAACTGCATTGACTCCTACCTGCAAAACGACATGGTTGCCGATCTCGCCATCTGCCAGCTCCAACACACAATGCAGGATCAAAATGCCTTGCCCCTGTTCCGGCAGACTGGCAAAGGCAGCGGCCACCAGTTCGTCCCGGATATGCAGGGTGTAGCCATAGACCGTGAATAGGATGCTGTCGCTTGGGTATTCGTCTACCGTGCAGAGCTTGTCCAATTCTTGCTGCGATAAGGCGCTGAACTCGATTTCTCGGTTCCGCTGGCGGCCCAAATCTCGCAGGTGGGTTCTGGCCTCATTGCGGAGAACGGTTTTGCAGAAAGCGTCAAACCGGCAGCGTTCTCCATAACCATCAGGAGTGTACTTCATCTTCTCACCCCCGATCTGCGGGAGAATGAGAAGCCAGGGCCGGTTGCGTCGCCCCCTGTGTCTATGTTGCTGCGGCAGCTTCGGCCCACACCGAAAAACCGCAGGAAACGACAAAATTCGCCCGGCAGGTCGTAGACCCACCGGGCGAAAATTAAATTGATATGAAGTTTCCTTACATAGTATAGTTCATATTGTTGGCCGGAGCTGCCCCCTGTTAGGTACAGGCTTTTTTTAATAAGCTATGCTTTTGAAAAACAGGATATATCAGCATGGCGGCTCCCTCCGTGGGCCGTCGATCCTGCGTCGGGCAAAGAAAAGCGGCGGCCTTGATTTATCAAAGCCGCCGTTGGATATATGGGCGTGTCAAAGTGCTACTGTACGACGGCTTTTTTTCTTTGCCGTCGTCCGGCAGAAATAATCAATATAGATCTGGTACTTTCTTTTTGAAGATAAACAAAGCAGCCACAAGAGTAACAATAGCGACTAAAAGAATTTGCAGTATGGACTCCTGATAGGTTGCATTTTTACTGATAATAACTTGCCGAAACACAATGACAATCAGAGAAGTAACGATTGTTGTAGGAACAGATTTTCGGATCATGCCAATGATGAACGGCCATAGCGATAGCACCGTGCATACAATCACAGTAGTTATTGCCATTGGTATCCATGTCTGAAGCATTGAGGGTTGGAATGTTCCCTCCAACATATCAAAAAATCTATCCACAAACACAATATAACCGCTACAACAGACATATCCAATCGCCATTGAAATTGCTGTATAAATCATAATGATAGTCAATTTGCTGGCAATCAATTTTGCTCGGTTCAAAGGATAGGAAAACATAATCGTAATTGTTCGCTGATTATATTCTCTGATAACCAACCTTGCAGTTAAAACCGACGAGTACACAAGAAAAATAAATGACATCAGCAGTCCAATAACAAGGTATGTGCTTTCAAAAGTGTCTTTGGTCTGTTCCGGGTCTGTCGTGCTATCCCATAAAGATATTGTGATGAAAAGTATGCTGAACAGGATTGCGGCAATCATAAAGATAACATTTCGTGCAATTCCAAATTTTTTTAACTCCAATTTAATCAGGTGCGCCATCTTATTTTCCCCCCTCTGTAAGCTGGAAAAAGAAATCTTCCAGTGTGTCTTGTTTACGGCCGATGCTCTCCAAACCAACACCATTCTCAATGAGGGCTTTTGACAGGGATTTGCCTGAAACATCAGAATCATAAATACGGATAAATTCTTTATCCAACACACTAAAATTCTTTATCCCCATGCCTTCGAGTAATGCGGCAGCACTGGTTACATCGTCAACCTGCAAGCTGATATAATCCGTTTGATGCTTGTGAATTTCTTCGATAGGCAATTCTGTTAGGAGTTTTCCATCTCGAATAATCCCAATCGTATCAGCAAGAAGATCCACTTCGGACAGAATGTGGCTGGAAATAAAAATTGTTGTTCCATCTTCCCGGTTTAACCGCTGAAAGAGGTTTCGCATTTCACGAATACCCTCGGGGTCTAACGCATTGATTGGTTCGTCTAAAATCAAAAACTCTGGTCTTGCCAGAATAGCCCTTGCAATAGCAAGTCGTTGTTTCATGCCTAATGAGTAATGACGGACTTGTTTTCCCTCGACATTCTGCAAGTCCACCAAATGCAAAACCTCGTCAATCCGTTCCTTGTTGGGGAATCCCATGTACTCACAATGCAGCTCTAAGTTTTGCCGAGCTGTCATTTTATCGTAAAAGTATGGGTTTTCAATGATAGGGCCAACCTTTTTGAAGATTTCGTAGCTGTGATCGGTAACTTTTTCGCCTAAAAGCTGAACCTCTCCGGCGTCTGGCTGGATAAGATTCAAAATCATTTTCATAACCGTGCTTTTTCCTGCACCGTTTGGGCCGACAAAGCCATAGATTGCCCCTTTAGGTATGTGGATATTTACATCGTCTACAACGACATTTCCCTTGTAAGCCTTTCGCAAGCCTACGGTTTCCATAATATAATCCATTTTGTGTGCCTCCTATATGGCTACTACTATTATACAAAATGGACTTCGCTTTTCTCTGCCGCAAATCTAACAATTTTCTAACTTTTCAAGATGATAGAGAAAGTGGTTTGCTCATTTTGTACGCTATGAACTTCTAATTCTGCCCCAATTTGTTCAGCAAGACGCTTTGAAATTGCAAGGCCCAAACCGCTGCCGGAAGATTTTCGGGTTGTTGTATAATTCCTTGCGAAAATCTGTTTTTGCTGCTGTGGTGACATTCCGTTTCCGTGATCTTCTATTTCAATTATGCTATTTCCGTTTGATGTGGTGAGCCTTAGAAAAAGATACTTGCCATCACCACCATGTCGGATCGCATTGTCTATCAGATTTTTCAAAATGCGCTGTAATGCCTCATTATCTGTGTAGGCAAAAATCGGTGTATCTGGTATCTGAATATCGACTTCAAATTGTTTCTGTTCAAGCAGATCATAATAGTCCAAAATGGTGTCTTGGCAAAGTCTTGAAACATTTTCCTTTTTCAGTTTAATGGGAAGATCGCCAGAAGCTATTTTGGACATTGTAAAATAGTCATTGATTGTCGAGATTAAATCATCAGCCTTTCGGTCTATTTTAGCGGCCATAGCATGAACATTTTCAGGCATAGAGGGGTCGTTTGTTATATTGGAAAGCATTTCGCTATTTCCTTTTAGGACAGTGAGCGGGGTACGGATGTCGTGAGAGATATTTGTTAGATCCTGCGCCATTGCCTGTTTGCTCTGCTCAAACTCTGATTTTTTTGTATAAAAATCTTGAAGTAAGGTATTAAGCACTGCACCTAATTTTTTGATACTATCATTATCCGTGGGTATAAGCACAAAGCCATTTTCAGAAGTAATTGAAAGAGAAGCAAGTCTGTCGGTGATATAGTTGATCTCTCGTTCTAACTCTTTGTGCTGTATCTGTTGACAAATTAGGATAAGCAACAGAACAAATGAAAGAATTGCAAACAGAAGCCACATCTATTTGTCCTCCATCTTGTAGCCGATACCCCATAAGGTTTTAATGTAAGCCGTAGTATCTTCCGCATTATTCTTCAACTTCAAACGCAGGCGATTGATATGGGTATTCAACACATTTTCACTCCCAAAATACGGCTCTTTCCAAATGAGTTCATATAGCCGTTCTTTTGAATATGCCTGTCCCGGATGGCTGGCCAAAAGGTACAAAAGTTCAAATTCGATTGGTGTTAAATCTATGGATGTCCCTTTCCGCGTAACCATGTGACTTTGGGGGTCAATTTCTATGTCTTTGATTTTGACAATCGAATTACTCGGTAATACTTGGTAGGTTCTGGCTCGTCTGATATTAGCCTTTATCCTTGCAGCAAGTTCAATTAAAGAAAAAGGCTTTACCACATAATCGTCAGCGCCCAAATTCAATCCTAATGATTTATCAGTATCATTATCTTTTGCAGTAATGATGATGATAGGAATATTGCTGACCTGTCGGATGGCCTTGATAATCTCCATGCCACTCATGTCCGGCAGCATAAGATCAATAAGGGCAAGTGAATATTCATCATAACTTGTGTTCGTCCGTATGGCTGTTGTGCCATCATTAAAGGACAACACTTCAAATTCTCCTGATAAATAGTCCGTTATCATTCCTCTGATTTCTTCATCATCTTCAATCAATATTATCTTGTTTTCCATTACGATTGCTCCTTGCTATTTTTGTTCTTCCGTCAATAGGCTTTTCGGCGTTCTTCGGGATTAACCATACTGTCCCCATTTTTATGGCTCCGGGAATACGGGATGCAGCACAGTAATAATTTATCCATCGAGGGGTCACGCCCCATTTTTCACTTGCTTCTTTCAAAGTCATATAGTCCATAATACACCTCCAACTTATTCATTATAATTCGTTTGCTCGAAGAATACAAGGAACAGAATATGAATTATAGAGTGTAGCAGCGCCACAAATGATATACTGAACACGAGAGCTGGAAAGCCCCTCCTGTCTACGCATTTAGAGTGCCAAAAGCCCACGGAAATCAAGGCTTTTCGGCGATGGTCGGTGGGGTGGCAGAATGATTTATCAAATACCCGCCGAAACGGGCTTTGAAATGCGTAGGAAAATCTTTCCGCCGCTGGTTTTCCTGCCGGTTCTGTGGTATGCTGGAATAAGACAAAAAACGACAGGAGTTGACACGATGTCCGAACAGGAAATGTTACTGGACACAGCTACCATCAAGGCCGCCGTCGCCGGTGAGAAGTGGGCCAAACAAAAGGTGATTGAGCACTACACTCCCATGATCGACGAGCTGGCCGTTGACGAAGATATGAAGCAGCACTTGATTTTGAAGCTGCTGGAAGAACTGCCACATTTCCCGATGGGACAGGCATAAGAAAAAAGCGCCGGACGCAGAGGCACACCCACCGCTGTGAAAGGGAGCTTACCGACTTGAACACACTTCTTTTCTGTACTTAAGAGCCTGATACATACGTACTCTTCCGTAATCCGCATTTTCTTCGTCCTCATCATGAATTTTCAACATGGCGTCAGCAAGTGGCTGATACTTCCATGGTTTGCCCTTACGCTCAAAATAATCGTAAAACGCCTGTCTGCTGACTTGCAGCGTGTTGCAGTAAAAACTGATCTTTCTGATGTTTCTGCCGTCATCTGTCCGGATCGCAATATACATCAATCTTTGTTCTTTCCCGATCTCTGACGGCCGGCAGCGAAAAAAGCCGTTGCATCCTCCAAAAACTCATTCATTTCGCAAAAACTCATTTATTTCGCTTAGCCGCTTGTTTCCTTTTTCCAATGCTTTGATCCGCTTCTTCAGCTGCTGGTTTTCTTCGGCGATATTCAGAGATTCTTCCAGGCTGCGTTCTCCGCAGCCGATATCAAGGCTTCCTATCCTTGCTTTTCTGATCCAACCGTACAGCGTATTTACGGGTATCTGAAGTTCATTCGCTGCTTTTACCGCCCCTATCTTTTTTTGCAAGCTTTACTGCCTGCACTTTGTACTCATTTTCATATTGTTTATTTTCTGACATCCCTTTTTCCTCCATTTCTTCCTTTTCCTATTTTATTCCTTTGAGATTAGGGTGTCAAGTTTTATTATACTACATCATACAACGACTTCTATCTACTGTCATGTGTTCAATCAGGCTCAGGCTAGGGCAGGAGATGCTATCGCATCAGTGCTTGACTTCAAAAAGCACGACACGAACAAAGGACAGCCCGAAGCTGTATAAAGGACAAGTAAAGGACAGAAGCCGTATCAGGGTAAAAAATAACTCAGAAATGGCGATTTAACGTCATTTCTGAGCCTTGTGTGTGGTAACCCGTACGGGAATTGAAAATCTCGGCGCACTTTTCGTGACTTATCGAGATATGCAGAAATGTCCGAAAATACGGCATTTCAGAACAATACACAAAAGTCCGTTTATCATGTTTTTCACTAAGTTTTTGCACCCTTAGCGGACAAAATTAACCAATTTTTTTGACCGCTCGCTGATATATCTAAACGATAAGTAGGAGGATTTTTATGAGCAGATACACAAGTGAACAGACCGCATACAGCCCACTGAAAAAGAAATACGTTCCGCTGTGGCGACTGGACACCAACACTTTGACCGTCACACATTTCAATGCCGATACTCAGACCGAGGAGATCAAGACCTATAACACCGACTTCATCAGGTATCATCTTCATTTCTCTGACAGCCATTGTCCCGACAGACTTCGCAGGCTCATAAATGAGGGTAAGATCATACAGTACCTCGATGATATGGAACTGAAAGTCAGTGAAGCTATCTCACGTCAGGTGGAGCTTTGGAAACAGACTGACAGTTGCTATCAGAAAGCTGTCCTCGCCTCCGATTCCGAGAAGATGCTCGGTCTTGAAAACTGCTTCATCAGTATGGCAAGAGAAGCGGTTTTTGAGTGTATGGTTTATATTTGATTATTTTCGGCTGTGCCTTCGGGTGCAGCCGTTGTATTTGATCAATAAAAATCTTCACAAATAAAATCTGGAGACTCGATTAATTCAATTCCGTTAGTATCGATAGAATATGTTTCTATTGCACCAACAGGATATTCCCAAACGTCTATAGAAATGGATATTTTATTAGAACAATTTGGACAAATATCATCAATAACGCCTTCATATTGTGATTCTACTCCCATAGAACGTTCCTGAGAAAAAACACATTCCAAATCAGTATCAATTTCAATTATTTCGCCACAATGCTTACACTGTGTAATAAGAGGTTTATTTAGTATCATTGTTCCCCCTCTTTTCCTCAATTTTATTTCTAATTTGAATAATATCACTTATTATTTCATCAATTTTATCATCATCTATATCGATTGAACTATTACCATGTATTATTGCAATTCTAAAGTGAATTATTCGATTAAGTAACATATAATCATCTTTATTTATTAAGCCTTCATCTTGTAAATGATGTCCCATCATTTTTAAATTTCTAATATTATTTGTTTTTTTGTCATCTAACACGTAAATGGTTTCTTCCAATTTACGAAATTCAACAATAAATCTGCCAATCTTTTCATTTTTTATTGAAGCGATATTTTCAGCTATCGCTTCCTTGTCTTCCTCAGGCATATTAATAGAACTAAGTTTATCAATTGCACTTGAAAGAATAGGATTAATATCATCAAACATAGCTTTTATAGCAAGATATTCATTATATTTGATACGTCTATTGTGTGCTATTGTACATCTAAAATCATAGAGTTTATTCCATTTGCTTTTAATAGAATCAGACTCATTTGCTATGAGAGAACTAAAGTATCGTTCCCAATTTGACTTTGGAATATATGGTTCTAAATCGGACGACATAATATTATCTTTTCCGTCTAACTCTTTAATATTTTCTTTGAAAGAATACTCTTTAAACAATACATCGGATAATTCTATAAAGTCTAACGCATAAACAATTCCAAATTTATCACTATTCTTTTCATTCCTTTTTACGCTGTTTGAATTTTTAATTTGTAATGGCATATTTTCCTTTTCCCATTTTGTTCCAACATTAACCAGCATAAATTTAGTGATAAGAAATCTCATTTTATTCTCTACCATATATATTAAAGGATAGGCTTTCTGAGCACATTCATAGCTTAAATCATCCCAAAGAATTTCAATATGATGAGAATGTTGTCTCAATACACATTCAATATAATCTTGAAGTTTACTGTACAATGAAGTTGCTTCACTTTCTATCTCCATTTTATCTTCATCTGTCCAAAAAGAAAAATGATAGTTAATAACATCTACATTATTAGTATTATATGTTTCTAATGAATATACATATTTTTCATTTTCAAATTCAAGATACTTTTTAGCTAGTTTAATCCGACCACTTGCCATAATGAGGTGTTTAAATGCTTCTTCATTAGTTCCTAATAATCCTTTTTTACTAATTGAAACAAGTAACTCAGTTTTCATTTTTATCTCCTTATTTTATTTCGTTCAACTAATATGATTCTTCAAGGTCGTGCAACGTCTTACCTTCCTTAGTCTTCCATGACACCCACCCATTACAGCTTTTTCCTGTAACAAACTCAGCTGCACTGGACGGGCTATTGAACAGAACATCTTCCTGAAGGATATCATCTATGATTTTACACTCCTCACGCTTTTTACGATTACCAGATGATATAGTATCATCAGTACCGCTGCTCGGAGCGATCTTGCTACCTTTCAGAACAACAAATCCTTCTGTAGTCTGCTTGGCAGATGCTTCGACGGTAAAGTTGAGCTTCTTGATAGTGCGAGTGAAGAAAAGCTCTATCTCCTCAGATGCAGTATCCGAGGTATCTTCAATAACAGGGACGCTCTTATTCAGCGGAACGAATATCTTATGACCGAGCGTTCCCATAATGAGCTTGGCATAGTCAACAAACTCCTCAAGCTCACTTTCTTTCTCCTCCGTGATATGTCCGTGGGACGGATCATTTCCGTTTTTGACGATGTACCTATTGGCTTCGATCGCAAGATTGCAGAACTTGTTCTCAAGATAGCTTATCTCGGTCGGACCAAAGGAGTTGTTGGAGGTGGTGAATACTACGGCTTCCGTCCAGTAGTCCTTATCGGGATTTCGCTTATGCTCCATAAGTCGATAGAGAATGCCCTCGCCGTTCTTCCTGATGCCAGCCTGTCCTATGTAAGCGATGTTCTCTCCGGTATCATCGGAAACGCCAAAAGGGAAATACACACCGCTCCATTTCAGATCTTCACGGTTCTTACATTTTTCTATTTCTGTGCGAGGTATCTTATATGCAACGCCTGTCCAGTTGGCAAGTGTGCATTTGATACGTCCGCTTGCATCTCCGTCCATAAGAAAGAGATTTATGTTTTTTCCTCGGGGCATAGTGATTTCTCCTTATCGGCTAATGAATTTTCAACTTCTTTGAAAAGAAGGTTTTCTATTACTTGTTGTACTTTGAACTTGATTGTTCTTGCATTTTCATTTTTTGTTGAGATTTCTTTACTAACTATTTCATATATTCTTTCAGGTGAAATCATATCACCATATTCTTCTTTTCTTGCTTCAATTTCTTTCATGGTGATTTCATATATAGTCTGTGGCGAAAAGTCTTCAAATTTAATCATTTTATCGATTCTGTAGAATATAGGCATTCCCAAATGTTGCTTCATCTCATCTTCACTTAGATAATTAGATGTTAGAATGATGATAGCTCCTGAAATATCAACATCGTAGGTTGCATCTTTGAATTCTACATTGTCAAATAGTGTGTAAAAAGCTGAATAAAAGAATTCAGGACATTTATCAAGCTCATCTAAAAATATCAAATTTGATGTTCGCTCCAGTAAATCAAATCCTAAACTTCTTCTATTCGGCTCCTCACCAAAGAAATAATCTGAATAATTATTATTTTTGAACATAGATAAGTGCTTTTCTAACACTTTGCCTTCAAAAAAATGCTTTGCAATTTCTCTTACAAGTTCAGTTTTCCCTAAGCTACTATTACCATACAGCATGATTACATATGGTTTTTTTCGCTGCACAGATATTAAATACCACAAGCTTTTGCCGATTTCGATTATTGCACGATCTTGTCCAACTATTGCATCTGAAATCCTTAAAATATTTTCTTTGAATTTTTCAGGTTCTTTTTGAATTGAATACTCTTCTCTATCTTCTTCAAGAGTTATTAAATTGCGAGCTTTTTTATCTTGTAAGTATTCATAAAGAACTCGTGGAGGATTATGAATAAGAATTAATGCCTTATCATGTGTTATATCTTCAATTAATGGCCCCAATCTATCATGGGCAGCATTTACAATACCGTTATAGTCATTGTTTCTGATAAACAAAAGAGGTGTTTTGACAGTGTCAGTATTGTCAGATTGTTTCTGAGCATCAAAAATGCGTATTAATTCAAGAAATGAAGGAATTTTTACGTTCTTTTCATCTATTATTGAATATGCTTCATCAAGCGCTTTATCAAAATAAGATGAAGAGCCTATAACTATCTTATAGATTCGCATCAATTTTCATCTCCTGATTCTGTGCAAGCATATATAGCATCATATAGCTTGATTTGGTCGGTAAATGTTGATTCGTTAGGAGTAATTGATGTTTGCGCTGTAGTAGATGGAGGAAACATTTCATGTAATGTAGTAGCACTTTGAGCGGCATTGCTTAACGTTTCCATTTTTCCGATTTCTTTGATAAAATCAAAACGTTCTTTTTCAGTAAGACCTACGGGAATACAATAGATTGTCATGGTTGTAGTTAAAATATCATTTCTTTTGTAATTACTAACGAAAGCAGAATTATTAAATCTTATGTAAGTTGAATTGTTAATTTTATAGGTATCATACCCATTGTAGTTATCCATAACATTATTGAATTCCTTTATATCAACGCCATCTACACCGCCTTTTACTATTCTTAAGTAGCCTCCTGCTGTTCTATAAAAAGTTGCTGAGTTTTCAATATCTTGTAGTTTAACAGACTTAAATCCCTTCAAAGATGATTTTAATTCTTCAAACTCAGATATCTCAGTTGATGAAATAGTAGTTGTTTCATCTTTCTTTACTATGTATTTAACATCCATTTTGCTACTGAATAAAAACTTTAAACGGGCAAGAAAAGGTGTGCTTAATTCAACTTCTCCTGCTGTTTCAATAGAACTTTCTCTTTGAAAACTTGTTGATGAATCTAAAATATGCGTTTTTTCTCCTTTATTACGCTCTTGGAGAATATTTCTAATTGTTTCTTTATCGAAATATATGATCTTATGTATCTTTTCTTCGGCCATTTGCTGTCTCCTTTATTTTCTCGGTCCGAGGAACTTATCTCCATTAAGATGTATCATATGATCGGGCATATCAGCTATCCAGACTTCTGTCTCCCACGCAAGGCTTTCAGAAAACTGCTTGAATGTCTTGAAATCGAGAAACGCTGTCACATATATCTTTCCTGCCGTTACATTAGCAGTCATTTCTTCGATTTCCTTTATACGTTTCGGATCCATCGGACCGACAGAGGTGACAGATTCCACGAAATATATCCAATTCTTATCAGCTCTGTACAGTACCACATCAGGCATTTTATCATGCAAGGTAATCTCAAATCCAAGCTCACGCAGCTTGTCAACGTTCTTTACAAGGTCTTTTTCTATAGTATCACCTACATAAAGGCATTCAGAGTTTGGAGCAAATCTCGGAGCAAACTCCTCAATAATAGCCTTTTGAAGCTCATTATGTTTACCGGGAGAGAAAGTGAAGCTGTTGCCATTGATATTTACAGGCATTTTCAGCATACTGCGTTTCGATTCGTACATACTTATCAGGCTCTCATGGGCAGCTAAGAATTCTTCTTTTTTGTCAGTCCAAGCACTCGTTCCGTAGCTTCTGATAAGATCAAGCATTTCCTCGGTCAGCCTATAACGATAATTCGGACTATTGGTCGCTTTGCCGTTATCTTCTATAAAAGCTGCATTACGAAAATGGTGCATAGCCTGTTTACGGAATGTCTCTCGACTGTTTTCAGCATATGCGACATTGTAGTTGTCTTTTGTAAAGGTCAGGACATCATGAATACGAATCCATTTATTCGTTGCTTTTGCCCAGTTGTCATCTTCCTTTATATCTGCCATTGCGAGAAGGACATAGCAACAGAGGTCAGCCTGCTGCTTGCTGGGAACATTCAGTTCCTTTAACAAAGCTCTTGCTTCTTCTATCTTACTCATAAGTAACTCCTTAATATCATATCACATGATTCTTCGGACATATCTCTCTTGGCAATAAGCTCTTTCCCCATAGACTCTATTGTACTCATGGGAGGAACAGGCATAGAATTAACTTCTGTTGAATTCACCTGTGTAGAGCCGTTCAATATTCTATAATAGCTATCGTACATCGTAGAGTTGAAAAGAACATATAAACCATAAACCACGCACTCAGACAGTCCTTTCAGCCCGTCTATAAAGTTTATCTTATTCTGTGTGCTGATCTTTTTATAACCGGGATATTTTCTTGAAAGGTAAACACCACACTGTAATCTGCGATGTTCTTCCTTTGCAGTAAATCGCTTTACGAACAGATAATTAGCATTTTTCTGCAAAAGTCCTGACTGCTCAGTGACTAAATACTCGTGTTCTTTACCTATTGGAAAGATTACCTTTCCGGATTGTATGTGCTGAGAATAGAACAGAGGAACAGCGGTCTCCTCCGCAGTATTTCGGAGGGCTTCACGATTTCTGAAGTCAACCGTCAGTCCTGTTTTCATCTTTAGTCCTAATGACGGCAGAGTATCGTTCCACTGATTAAGCTGCCGAAGCGTTTCAACTTCCTCGGAATTTGTGACAAGGTAAACATATTTATCCTTACCGCAAACAACTATATCATAAGGGGCTTGGAAAGACGTAATCTCAGAGAAATCCTTATTGCTGTTTGTGGAAGTTATGGTGATATAAGCGGGTTTATGGTTAGTCTTTCGGAGGTTTACGATCATAGTCTCCTGTAAAACACTTTCGTTTTCAAAAACCTTATCTCTGCTGACAAACAGATGAATATGTTCGATAACACTCTCACTAAACAGCTTTTGTCTGAAAGCATTAAAGTATGCGCCTGACGTCCAGGAACGGGGAATGATAAATACCATTTCTGAATCATTCTTGAGATTGAATAATGCCATCTCAGTGAACAAAAAGTACAGATTAGGTGCTCCATAGCATATATCAGGCATAGCGTGAGCTTCAACTGCGTCCTTTGGTATCTTCTTATATGGTGGATTTCCTATGATAACATCATATTTGTAAGGATCAGGCTTTGCACCGAGCATATTGTTATAGTCAATCTCGTTATCCAAAATATAGTTTTCATTCCTGACCTCATAGGTCAACTGAAAAGAAACGTTATTCTTGGCATATTCGAGGTTATCTTTCAGTATCGGAATGATTTTATCATCATTTTCATAGCAGACAAGATTAACTTTCTTTACTGAAAGAGCATCTATCCTTTCCAAAAGAGCAACAGAGAGTATCCCTGAGCCTGCACCGGGATCAAGTACAGAAATTTCTGTACTGTCTTCCGAAATATTAAAAAGACCTGCCATGAACACAGCTGTTTCCTTACTTGTGAAAAACTGCCCGTATTTCTTGCGCAGTGTCTTTGGCATTGTCTCGATATATTCAGTTGTACTCTCTACAACTCTATCTAACAGTTTCATTTGATCGACCTCTCTAAACAAGCGTAAAACTTACAAATAGTTACAACATCCCATAATATAAGTATAGCATAAAACAGGTGTTTAGTCAATGTATTTTGACAACAATCGGTAGTGTTCAACTTCGACTCCGCTGGAATCAAAGTCCCTCTCACTCCGCCTCAGCTTCCAAAGCATACACAAAGTTCATAACGTCCTGCTTCATCTTCTCATAGAAAGCACTCAGCTCCTCATCAGGCAGACGGTTCTCGGCTTCATACTCATCGAGCTTATCCTGCATCTGCTTTGTGAACACCTTGCGCTGCTGGTCATACTTTTCCACAAGTGCAGGATCATCAAGCACCTCAGCGGGCAGTTTTGTTTTCTGCTGACCGATATAGTTACTGAGCCTTGTGCTGTATACCTTATAAGTGCCGTTCTCTCTTTTGCGTCTTTTGGCATTCTTGATCTCACGCTGATAGGTTGCCTGACAGTTCTCTGATTCGCAGGCGACTGCATTTTTCTTTCCGAGGAATACCTTACCGCAATACTTACACTTGCAAACATATAGCTTCATCTTATGAATAGCAAAGCTGAAATCATAAAAAAAGTTGACAAGTGCGGTATCGGCTACGGTGTAAATATCGTTGCGGTCATTTCCCCGTATGATTATCTTATCAAAACTGAGCCTGAATGCTTTCATATCGCTTTCGGAGTTGAAATCGAAGTTCCAGTCATCACGCATAACCTCACGGATATGATTGAAAACATCATTCACATACTCGGTGGACTTCTTCAAGGCACGAGTGTTGAAAAAAGCTCCTGCCTTATCTATGTCTGCTCTCGCTTCGGTGAACACATCACGGAGCGTATCGGAACAGTATCGTGTAAAGAAATTGAAGCTGTTCAGGCGGTTATCATCAAATCGTTCCAATATCTCACGGAACACCGCACCCCTGCCGTTGATAGCCCCGATAAGCTCATCTGTGAGCTGCTCATAGTCAAGGAGTGAAATTGTCAATAACACTTGACACATTAACCGCAAGGATTTTGAAGTTAAGCAGCGATAGTCAAAGCGGAATAGAACCTACGCCGTTTTACAGCTGGTGGGATCCCACCGATTGCCGAGCAAATTCTGCGGTTACTCCAGTAGCTCATAAAATATCGCCAGACCATCGTTTTTAATGCTTCAATTGTATAATCTTCAGATCTTCTGCCTCTGTTATAAAATAATTCCTCCTTCATTCTTGCCCATATACTCTCGCATCTTGCATTATCGTGGCATCTTCCTCCTGCACTGTTCATGCTCTGGACAATGCCGTATTTTTGAATAGCAGTTCTGTACGCAGAACTTGCATACTGGCTGCCGCGGTCGGAATGCACAATGGCTCCGCAAATCTCCGGATACCGCAAGCTTGCATTTTTCAGTGTTTCACAGCACAGTTCAGCTCGCATATGATCTGCCATGGCAAGACCATTTGGCATCAGGTCATAGCAATCAAAAATCGCCGAAACATACAGCTTTCCGTCTTTTGCCTTGATTTCAGTAATGTTTGTAACGCATTTTTTCAAAGGTGCATCTGCTGTAAAATCACGTTTCAGAAGATCGTCTGATTTACGGGCTTCCCGATCGGCTTTGGTGATTCCGTTGGGCTTTCGTTTGGGTTTATGAATCAGGTTTATCTGCTCCATCACGCTGCGGACAGTTGCTTCGCATGGGATTTTGATACCATCAAGCTTGCCGACTTCTTTTCTGTACTTAAGTGCCTGATACATACGCACTCTGCCGTAATCCGCATTTTCTTCGTCCTCATCATGAATTTTCAATATGGCGTCAGCAAGTGGCTGATACTTCCATGGTTTGCCCTTACGCTCAAGATAATCGTAAAACGCCTGTCTGCTGACTTGCAGCGTGCTGCAGTAAAAACTGATTTTTCCGATGTTTCTGCCGTCATCTGTCCGGATCGCAATATACATCAACCTTTGTTCTTTCCCGATTTCTGACGGCTGGCAGCGAAAAAAAGCCGCTGCATCCTCCAAAAAAGCATTCATTTCGCTTAGGCGTTTGTTTTCCTTTTCCAATGCTTTGATCCGCTTCCTCAGCTGCTGGTTTTCTTCGACGATATTCAGAGATTCTTCCGGGCTGCGTTCTCCGCAGCCAATATCAAGGCTTCCGATTTTTACTTTTCTGATCCAGCCGTACAGCGTATTTACGGGTATCTGAAGTTCATTCGCTGCTTTTACCGCCCCTATCTTTTTTTGCAAGCTTTACTGCCTGCACTTTGTACTCATTTTCATATTGTTTATTTTCTGACATCCCTTTTTCCTCCATTTCTTCCTTTTCCTATTTTATTCCTTTGAGATTAGGGTGTCAAGTTTTATTATACTACATCATACAACGACTTCTATCTACTGTCATGTGTTCAATCAGGCTCAGGCTAGGGCAGGAGATGCTATCGCATCAGTGCTTGACTTCAAAAAGCACGACACGAACAAAGGACAGCCCGAAGCTGTATAAAGGACAAGTAAAGGACAGAAGCCGTATCAGGGTAAAAAATAACTCAGAAATGGCGATTTAACGTCATTTCTGAGCCTTGTGTGTGGTGACCCGTACGGGAATTGAACCCGTCTGAACTTTCGTCACACCTGATAAACTAGATATCGATCGAAGGAAACAGACGGGGAACAGTTGCGATAGACGTAAAAACAATTTACGGGAGCGGAAACGACAAGCATCGGGCATATCATGTTGTCAGTGCATTTGTAGCTGAAAATCATCTTACTTTGGGCGAAATTTGCGTTGAGGAAAAGACGAACGAAATAACTGCTGTCCCCGAGCTGCTCGATTTGATTGATGTGAAAGGTGACATTGTAACAGCTGACGCTATGAGCTGTCAGAAGAAAATTGTAGAAAAGATCATTGACAAGAAAGCGGATTACACGATTGGATTAAAGCAAAATCAGCCTGCATTGTACAAGGATACCGAGGACTATTTCAAAGCATTTTCTGCTGATATTCCTTCCAAAACAACAATCGAGAAAGGGCATGGAAGGATTGAAAAGAGGGAGTATCAGCTTTTAACGGATTTATCATGGCTGGAACAAAAAGATGAATGGAAAGGACTGAATGCACTTGGATGTGCGAGGTCAACGATTGCGGAAAATGGCGAAATCCGTGAATTTACGAGATATTTTATCACTTCGCTTACGAATCTTGAAACATTTGCGGATTCTGTAAGAAAGCATTGGTCTATTGAAAACCAGCTTCACTGGTGTCTTGATGTTGTTTTTCGTGAGGATGCCTCAAGGGCAAAAAAGGACAATTCCCCGCTGGATCTTAATGTTTTACGTAAAACTGCACTGAACCTGATTTCTCAAGCCCAGTATAAACGCATCAGCAAAAAGCGGCTTATGTTTAGGGCTGCTCTCGAACCCACGCTTTTTCTTGATATTCTTTTTGACCCTTCTTCCGTTTCTCCTCAAAAGTAAATGCTGTTGCCCTGACGAATTGAATCTCTGATCATCGAAAAATTAACGACATTTTTTCAAAAAAGAACTCACAAAATCGTATCACTTTTCTCACCATCAATCACGCTATACCGTGAAAAAAGTGACACACCTTCCCACAATCACATCCCTTGCAATATCTCCTCCACTCGTTCTTCCAGCTCATCCGTCTCATAATCGTTTTCCCGCAAAACCCGGATCGCCAGGTCATAATATCGCTTGGCATTTTCCTTATCCCCTGCCTTGCGGTAATTGTCTGCCATCATAAGATACACCCATTCCATTTGTTCATGCAGTTCCCCGAAATTCTTCTGAAAGCACTCCAACGCCTCAGCTGCAACGATGTCACAATTCTGGAATTCTCCCAATTCTGACAGCACAGAACTATACCGCATCATCAAATTTGCAATCCTAACTTCGCCATACACGTCATGCTCCAGTAAGATTTCCAACGCCTGTTCCATGGCAGCTTTGCATTTTTCCAGCAGTTCCCGGCCTGGCTCAGCGTTGTACCAGTCGATCAATGCACAGGCATAGGCAGCCCAGATCTCTCCGGTTTCTTCATGCTCCTCTCCATAGAGCTGATTTGCCAGTGCGATCGCCTCCTCATAATTTTCTTCCATTTCAGAAAATTGTTTCATTTTCAGATTGCAGACTGCCACATCGGTTTGAAACTGAACCAGTTTGGTACTTGCCTCCATAGGCTCTTCCTGCATTTGCACTTGAAACAATTCCCGCTCTTTTTGATAACACGCCATTGCACGGGAAAACTGCTCACAGTCCCGATAAATATCCCCCAGTTCTGACCAAAATGATATATCTTGCTCCTGTTCCGCCGTTTGTTCTGCAAAGCACTGGTCTGCATAGAACAACGTTTTTTCAAGGTAAACCGCACTATTGCAATCGATCCAATAAGCATTTTCCAGCAAGATAAAATTGGAATAAGCCGAAGCAAGCTTCATAGGCTCTCCGATTTCTTCCGCAAGCTGTATGATCTGTTCTACACATGATTTCGTTCCTTCAAAATCACAGCGATCGGTCATATACCCTAACAGTATTCCACTCAGATCGCTGAGTTGTTCCTCTGCTGATAAATGCAGTTCCGCTATTTCTGCCGCCGCTTTTTCACTGGTTTCTGTATCATGCAGCTGTGCTGCAATATCCCGGATAAAAGACAGTGCATTGAATTGCCGTTGCCTGGAATCCTCCTCCAGCCTCAGAATCCGAAGTTCCTGCTGTGCTGCCCATAGAGCATCCTCATAACGATCTTCTCCCAGATACAGCGGATAACACATGGTGCCGAAGAAATACGAAAGTTCCGGATCATCACCCTGAATATGATGTGCCATATGATCCAGCCACTGCACAGATGCAAACCGTTGTTCCGCATTCTCGGATTCCTCAATGTAACTGGCAACGGCACCTGACATAATCAGGATTCGTTTGCATTCCCTGCTGTTCGGACGCAGTTTTTCACACAGCACTTCTACGATCAGCGGATGAGTGGAAAGAATACGCATTTCATTCTGGTACACTTCGGAGATCCAGCCGCTTTGAATCAGCCGATCCAGGCTGTTGATCTCTGCCTCGTTCAAGTCACCGATGACTTCAAAATACTGCCGTTCCATTGGCGTTGCACCGACCAGGGCAGCACAGCGAAGCACCTGCTTTTCCGATTCGGACAAATCCAGCACGGAGAACAGGATCTCCATATGATGGAACGCTGTTTTTTCCCGAAGTGTGCTGTCTTTCAGCTGACGCACTTTGCCGTCATCTCCGGAAATGCCTTCTGCACAGAGCTTTTCGTACATTTCACGGGAAGTGAGCTGATGCAGTGCCATTTGCTTTGCCACCAGTTCCACTGCCATGGTATGCCCGTTCAGTGCCCTCAATATGGCATCGGTGTACAAGTCCGGCTCTCTTTTTGTATAGTACGCCATCATCTGATACAACGCCGATTCGTCAGACAAAATGTCTACCTCATACTGAGGAAAAATGCCGTCATAATCCACTCTGGAGGTCACCAGAATGGGGCAAGGCAGTTCTGTCAGGAAGTCCAGATTTTCGCAGTCACCGGTATCGAAATTGTCCAGCAGGATCAGATGCCTTGGCGTACAGATTTGACGCAGTACCTGCAATTTCCGTTCCAGATATGCCGCATCACTTTCCCCGTCAGAGCGTGTGCAATGCACAATGGGAAAATTGGTATCGCTGAGAATGGTGTTCTCTATACTATCCAGAAACCGAACAAATACAACGGCGTCATACTCCTCCGCATACGTCATAGCATAGTGCTTTGCCAGTTCTGTTTTTCCGATACCGCCGACACCGTGGAGCAACAGGAACTTTTCCTGCTGCAAAAGGGTATGGATCTCCTGCAATTCGATATCCCGTCCGCAAAAGTAATTGTTACCCAAGGGCAGTTTGGTTTGCAGATAGGGCTTTGGCTGTTGAAACGAATCCAGAAAAGGCTCGATCTGTGCCAGGAGTTCCGCACAGGAGGCATATCGCTTTTCCGGATTGGCAGCCAAGGTCTTTCGCAGCAGCTCCGTGACCATGCGTCTGATTTCCGGAGCAGTTCCGGCAAGCACCGAGTCCGGGAACTCCGTATCCCATACTGCACGATTTCTCCTGTCCTTTACTTCCGGAGCACGGCGAAACAACAGGTACAACAACAGTCCGCCCAGCGTATAGACATCGGACACAACGCCGATCTTTCTGCGGTTTTGCTGTAACACTTCCGGTGCTGCCCACTTTGCTGTACAGGAGATCACTGCATCAGAAAGCCGGCTTTTTTCAACGGCACTGTCAAAATCAAACAGCATCACCAGTTCCGGCGTTTCCGGATAGAGCAGCACATTGGCAGGCTTTAAGTCCAGATAGAGATAACCATGCTGATGCAGATTGTCCAGCTGCTGTGCCACTGCACGCAGTACCCGAAATGTGTCATAAAGCGACAGTTCCTGCTGTTCCAGCGGAATGCTGTTCTGACAGTTCATAGCAATATACCGGGTGCCGTTTCCGGCAAAAACGCCCTGGACATTGCTGATACTGTTGCAGCTTTCCGGAAACTGCCGGAACTGCATCTGCTTTTGATACCCCCAGATAAAGCTTTGCATCTGCCGTTGAAAAGCTTCTTCGTCTGCCGCAAGCAAACTGCCGTCCTGCCGCCGAATCAGATGCAGATTTTCCGGACAGAACTCTTTCAGCCGGAGGTAGAATTCGTTTTGTTCTCCGTCCCTGCAAACCGCCGTATAGACCAGACAGCTGGCTCCTGTTCCGATCAGTTCCTGAATCTGCACTGTGATCTGCTGCTGGGTTCCAATGGCGGAAAGGGTCAGATGTGTACCGACTGGCAGTGGCGTTCGCATGGTAAGTTCCTCTTTTCAAAAGTTGTGATATTGATTTATGACGGCATCTGTAAAAGGTATTCCTGCAATTCCTGCAATGTCTGAAATCGCCTTTTCCAATTGCTGCACAATGTTTTCTGATAAAATTCCGAGTGTGACGGAAAGACAGCAAACCGTCTTCGCTCCAGCCATGTCACCGGTTTTCCCTCCCATTGAAAATACAGATAGCTGCCGATCAAGTAGACATAGCTGCTTTCTGTGTAAACTGCCTTCTGCCTGCATTCCGGTGCGAGCAGTGACCACAAAGGGATACCCGAAAAAAATGGTGCGTGCCGTTTCAAAAAAGCTGCCGGAGAAACGGACTCCTTTTGCAAAACAGAGATCAGTTCCATTGCCTGGCAAACACATTCCTGCAATCCCATCACCTCCCGGCTGTCATCGTAACACAACGCCATACGGCATTTGTAACAACCACTTGAAAAGTCATTGTTACAAACTCCATTTCTTCCTATGATACAATAAATCATGCGGAAATCTCTCCGCCAATTTACAACAGGAGGAAAAATCATATGAAACCATTTCAGGAAACAAACTACATTGCCAAAGACAAAGAAAACGAACAATGGAAAAGCAGTCTGCCGCCGGAAGAAGTCAAGGAAAAAATGCTGGCACAGCGTGGATTTACACAAGAAAACGGCAGCAAGATTCAATTCGACCACACCGTATTTATTCAGTATGCAATGACAAGAGTCCACGCATTATACTGCAACGGAAAGCTCTACTTCTACAATTTTAAGTCAAAGTGTTATGAATATCTGGAAGATCACGCATACAAAAAGATTTTCTTTGCGATCATTGAAGAAGCTTCCTGCAATATCTGGAAACGAAAGCAGGAAAACGAGTACATCCCCTATTTTAAGCGAAAAGTTCCCTATGCAGAGGATAATGGAATGCGTCCGGGACTCCTGCAGTTCCAAAACTGCATCTTCGATTTACAGGAGGAAACGATAGAGAAACCAACGCCGGACATCTTTTGTCTGGTACAGATTCCATATGACTACGACCCCAAGGCAAAAGCACCGCAGTTTTTCCGCTTTCTGCAGGAACTCTTTGACAATGACCAGACACGGATCGATCTGGTTCAGGAGATCATGGGAGCCTGCCTATACTATGAAGACATTATGCAGAAACTTGTTGTCTTTCTGGGTTCCGGTTCCAACGGAAAGTCTCTGTTATCCAACATGATCAAGCATATGCTGGGAGAACGGAATGTATCTGCTGTTGCGTTGGATCAGATCAGCAGCGGAAGATTTGGCAAGCAGAACCTAGACCGAAAGCTGCTGAACATTTCCTCTGAGACCAAGACAGAAAAGCTATACAGCACAGCTGACCTAAAGGCACTGACCGGCGGCGATTCCATTGAAATCGAAGAAAAATTTGAAAAGTCCTATACCACAGAGATCCACAGCAAGTTCATTCTCCTTGCAAATGATATGATCCAAACCAAGGATTACAGCGACGGGTTCTATCGTCGGCTGCTGATCATTCCCTTTGAACAGTGTTTCCACGACCTCGCTCCCAATCAAGAACCGGAGGAGGGTGTTCTCTACAAGAACATTTATCTGGAAGGAGATCTGATGCAAGAACTCCCGGGCATCTTCAATTTTGCCTATGCCGGACTAGAACGGCTGATCGACAACGATTACAATTTCACCTATTCTCCTGCCTGCGAAGCTGCATTGGAGCATTACAAAAACGAACACAATGTGGTAAAGGCATTTTACAATCACTGCATCGTCCTATCAGAACCCAAGCACAAAAAAGCAGAGCGAACCGCTGTGGTATATGCCGGATTTTTAAGCTACTGCCGGGAGAATCGATTCCCCTGCAGCATTTCCAGCATTCAATTTCACCGAATGTTCCAAAACATTCTGACCGAAGAAGGCACAGAAGCACGCATGGTACACCGTAACAGCGGCGACTTCTACTTACACCTGCAAATGCAGTTCTAAAATCAAGACCATGTTCTAACAGCAACATGATCCAGGCACATCACTTTCATC